>ERZ795032.1475-NODE-1475-length-16251-cov-5.028402_pt1 | contig 16251 bp, 13 predicted proteins | sample MGYA00375124_ERZ795032 | MGnify/ENA primary metagenome ERZ795032 (study PRJEB30167, sample SAMN05720154) | activated sludge metagenome | isolation source: Anaerobic digester | place: China | collected 2015-12-16 ...
CAGTATAATTCTTATACGGAGGGATCATTTCCGCAGTAACAAAACTATTGTATCCAACTTTATTCAAGGCATCAACTACTGCAGGATAATTTACGTCACCAGATAGAAGATCAACAAAACCTGCCAAAGTTCCTACATCTTTTCTATAGTCTTTAAAGTGAACTTTCTTTATTCTTCTACCCAGAATTTTAATCCAATGCTCCGGGTAACCAGAATATATTACGTTTCCAACATCAAAATATGAGCCAACATAACCTGAACCAATCTTATCAATAAAATCCCTCATTTCCAGTGGAGATAGCAGGAATTTATTCCATACATTTTCTATACCTATGCAAACTTTCTTTGACTCAGCATAAGGAGCAAGTTCTTTCATTGCTTCAAGTGCCCTTTCATAAACTATATCATAGTCAATAACTTCGCTGCCGGGCACGAAATCAACTCCTACTGCTCCGGGTACAACGAGGATTGTATCTACTCCAAGCAATGCAGCTGCATCAAGCTGCTTTCTAACTATGTTCTTTGCCTTTTCTCTTGTTTCGGTGCAGTTGCTTGTAAGTGAATATGACCAATATAATCCTGTTGCAAGGCTGCTTAATTCAATCCCAATCTCTTCTGCTGCTTTTTTATAGTCCAATATTTCTTCCTCAGTACTTTCAAGGCCTAGTTCACCTGTTTCGTTCAATGCCAGTTCAATTCCTTCAAACCCGGCATTTTTAGCCAGTTTAATACAATCAACTATTTTCATATCTTGAGGAAACGACCATATACTAATACTTTTTTTCAATTTACATACCTCCCTGATTAAAGTAGTGATATTGAACAAAAATAGCATTTATGTAGACATATCTATTTTAAAAGATTACTAGTCATTATAATATCAATTAATTAAAACTTTTGCAAGCAAGTTTACCTATTTTCATTCTTCAATCAGGTATCTTTAAAACCATTCCAGGGTAAATTATACTATCCGATAATTCATTTATTTCCTTTATATTATAAATAAAGTCACGAATATCTCCGCCCTTTTTGTTTGCCTTTGCAATTTCCCACAGTGTATCACCTTTTTTTATCTTTACTTCCTGATATGTTTTTTCTTTATAACCATCGACTGTTGTCTTAAAAAAAACAATTGATAGAAGTAAGAAAGTCGTGGATAAAAAAATTGCAAACCTTACCTTATTTTTTAATATGTATCTTCTACTCATATACAACCCTCCTATTATGGAACGCCCGTTCTAATACTATTATAAATAAACGCTTGTTCTGTTGTCAATAGTTTTTAAAAATTTTCCGAACACACGTTTGACAATTGCTGAAGAAATGATATAATATATGTAAAGTATTATTTTTGTATAAGTAGGTCTCTCCAATATCATGAATATGAGGTGTAATTATGAATAACAACAATTTAAACAGGTCAGATGAAAATGTGAAGCTTAATGATAAGCAAAAGAAAATCCTTAATTTTATGATTAAGGAAGTAGATGAGAAAGGTTATCCGCCTTCTGTTAGAGAAATTTGCAAAGCTCTGGACATAAAATCGACTTCAACGGTCCATCGTCAACTTGAGTTGTTGATGAAATATGGATTCATACTCAAAAATCCCTCAAAACCAAGGGCTATAAAAATAATCAATAATGCTAAAGCTGAAAGTAAAGACATGATAAGCAGCATTTCGTCCAGTATGGTTAACTGTAATTTGTTTAATAAAGAAATTGCAAGTGTTCCTATTATAGGCAGAGTAACAGCAGGTAAGCCTATACTTGCCGTAGAAAATATAGAGGACACTTTTCCCGTCCCGGTAGATTTTACTCAGAATGCCACGATGTTTATGCTTAAAGTTGAGGGTGAAAGCATGATTGAGGCTGGAATTCTTGACGGTGACCTTGTTCTGGTCAAGCAGCAGCATTCAGCGGAAAATGGTGATATTGTAGTTGCATTAATTGATGATGAAGCTACGATAAAATCCTTTTACAAGGAAAAAGATTATGTAAGATTACAGCCACAGAACCCTTATATGGATCCAATCATTGTAAAAGACAACTTATCTGTATTGGGTAAGGTTGTAGGTGTATATAGAAGATTATAAGGATTTCAGTTCAAGTGCCTGATTGCATAAAAATTATTTTAAATTTATGCTGGGCGCATATAATTATTTAAAAATATTATTTGGTGAAGCACTGTAACGATAGCTTCTTGAATATATTTCTTAAAAAATTAAAAAATGCGCCCTTAATACTATGATGATTTTTATTCTTTTACACCGTCGTTAAATATGAGGTTCACTACTTTTAATGGGCTTATAGTAGATATTGCATGCTTATATATAAGCTGCTGTTTACCCTCGCTGTCCAGAATAACTGTAAAATTGTCGAATCCCTTTACTATACCTTTCAATTGGAACCCATTGGTAAGATAAATTACAACTGTTATATGCTCTTTTCTTACCTGATTTAAAAACACATCCTGTAAATTAATGTTGCTTTTGTTCATGGAAAATCCTCCTCTATATCTTTTTCTATGTCAGTTTAGTTAAAAAATATATCTTTATACTAAACAAATCTTTTTGTATAGGTAATATCTATCGCCTAGTTATAAATAGATTCTACCGAATTATACCAATAGTTTCAAGATAATATACAACATTGTCATATAAAGTTAATAATATGTTGGATAATATCTTTATCCCTGGTTTCTTCATTTATATTAATCCATACAATTTCTTTTATTTTTCTGAGCCAGGTCATTTGTCGTTTGGCATAGTGTCGTGTATCTCTTTTCAAAAGATAAACTGCTTCATCTAAAGAAGCTTCTCCCTTGAGATACCATAATATTTCCTTATAACCTAAACCTTGCATTGATACATGGCTTTGGTCATATCCCATGTTCATTAAGTTTTTAACCTCGTTAATCAAACCTTTTTCAATCATAAGGTCAACTCTTTTATTAATTTTATCATAGAGAACTTGCCTATCCATTGTTAATCCAAATAAAAGATAATTATATGGCGAAGGCTCAGATCTTGATATTCTCTGGTGGTAAGTCATGGTTTTATTTGTAGCCCTAAAGACTTCAATAGCTCTTATAATCCTTTTTACATCATTAACATGAATTCTTTCAGCAGCTTCAGGATCAAATTCTCTCAACTGATTGTGCAAATATTCATTCCCTTTTTCATTAGCAATATTCAGTAGGTCCTTTCTCAAGTCCCAATCAGTCTCGATTTCAGAAAATCTTATATTATATATTAATGAATTTATGTAAAGCCCGGTACCTCCGGCAATAATAGGAATTTTACCTTTATAAAAGATTTCTTTAATATAGTTTATCGCAAGTGACTGGTATTTTGCTACACTAAACTCTTCGTTCGGATAAACCTCATCTATAAGATAATGTTGAATTCCCTGTCTCTCAATTATTGTCGGCTTAGCTGTACCAATATCCATATATTTATAAACCTGCATAGAATCAGCAGAAATTAGTTCACCATTAATTGCCTTTGCAAGTTCTATAGATACTTTTGTTTTGCCAGATGCCGTCGGACCTGCTATAACAATTATATTATTCACCACAAACCTCCATAAATACCCGTATTTTATTTATCTTTAACATCGAAATCACGATACTATCAAAAATTATACCAGAAGACATAGCTTTTCAAATTGGCATTATAGTACTAATCTTAAACTATATTTTTCTCTTAAACATTTTCTCCAGTTCATCTTTAGTTATTTTTAATATTGTTGGTCTGCCATGGGGGCAAGTGTATGGGTTATCAAGCATCATCAGTTCCTTTATCAACTCAAACTTTTCCAAATCATCAAGATGCATATTTGCTTTAATTGCAGCTTTACAGGCTATTAGGTATAAAGCTTCTTCTTCCAAAGCAATACCGGGACTTCTGGAATATGTAGAAATATAATCAAGAAGCTGAAGAAATAGCTCTTTTCCATCATCACCCTGTTCCTTATATGGTATAGACCTTAATATTATAGAATTATTCCCAAAATCTTCAAAGGTAAAACCCATTTTCGTAAATAATTCTTTATTTTCCAATAGTACTTCCAATTCTTGATAAGTAAGTTCAACAACTACAGGCACTAGTAGAATTTGTGCCATTTGCTGATTATTAAAGAATTTTTCCTTCATTTTTTCGAACATAATTCTTTCATGTGCAGCGTGTTGATCTATTACAAAAAAATTATCATTTTTTTGCAAAAGTATATAGGTAGAAAACAACTGTCCAATAATTCTTGCATCTTTAATATCATTTATTTTATTATTACTAGTAGTATTGTTGTTAGTATTACTATTAAAATTATTATCATTATGGTAAGTAGTAGTATTTATATTTACGCTAGAAATTTCATTATAATTTACATTAGTATTTATATCGGCATTATCGTTTGTTTTAGTGCTTGCATTAGTGTTTTTATTAACGTTTGTATAAATATTACTATCATATATATCTTTATTGATTTTCAACGCTGGTTTATGAATATAATTTGCAGTATCTGCAGTATCTGCGGTACCTGTACGGGGGTTAATTTCAGATTTATATTCATTTTCGTTAAGAATAGTATTTTGTCTACTGATTATATTTTTATCATTAATATTAATATTTCTGTTTTCAAAATTAATGTTCTGCTGCTTTTCACTAACTATATTTGTATTAATATCATGTTTTTCATACTTGACTTCCGGAATTTTTGCACCACCCAGCAAAGTGTTGCTTACAGCATGGTAAATACTCCTGAAGATTTCCTGTTCATTAGAAAACCTAACCTCCATTTTAGCGGGATGAACATTTACATCAACTGCAGCAGTATTTATCTCTATTTTCAAAATAACAAATGCAAACTTATTTTTCATTAAAAATGTCTTATAGGCTTCATCTATAGCAGATGTTATCAACTTGCTCCTTATATATCTACCATTAATGAAAATAGATTGATGATTTCTATTAGCCCTGGAAGTCTCAGAGCCGCCTGCATATCCTATCAGTTTTATAAATTCATCCTGATAATTGATTTCAGAAAGATGCCTGGTAATATCAGTGCCATAAATACTTGCAATCGTGCTTAACAAATCATTGTTACCAGGTGTATGAATTAATGCTGTACCATTGTTCACAAATTTCAATGATATCTCAGGGTGTCCCAAGGCTATCCTGTTTACTATATCTGATACATATCCTGCTTCTGTGGAATCCCTTTTTAAAAACTTATATCTTGCCGGAGTATTGTAAAACAAGTCTCTAATAGTAATACTTGTACCTGCAGGTGCTCCTGTTTGCTTGATTTCTTCAACATTTCCCCCGTTCACTATGATTTTTATGCCATAATGTTTATTCTGTGTCCTTGTTATCATCTCAACCTTTGAAACGGCAGCAATACTTGCAAGGGCTTCTCCACGGAATCCAAGAGTCAATATGGAGGGTAAATCATCAGAATGCCTTATCTTACTGGTAGAATGTCTTTCAAAAGCTATTTCAACATCATCTTCATCAATACCGATGCCATTATCAATAACCTTAATAAAAGGAATGCCTCCTTTTTTAATTTCTACCACAATTCTTGTAGAACCTGCATCTATAGAATTCTCAACCAGCTCTTTGATTACCGATGCCGGTCTTTCAACTACTTCGCCTGCAGCTATTTTATTTATTGTATTTTCATCAAGCGTAACAATTTTACCCACGCTAAACCAAAACCTTTCTCATTATATAACACACCTAACATATAATACACCTAACATATAACACACCTAAGCTTTTAACACTTTCTGCTGCAAATTGTAGAGAATATTCATGGCCTCAATAGGTGTTAGTGATAAAAAATCAATTTTCTTAATTTCATTAACCAGTTCCTCATGCTTTTTGTGAAAGCTGTTATATGTAAAAATATCAATCTGACCTTCAAGAGGTTTCCTGATTTTTCTTAACCTTGCTTCTTTTTTACTTATATCAGCTTCTTCAAGTTCCCTGAGTATTTCGTGAGCTCTGTCAATTACCTGCTGAGGCAGCCCTGCAAGCCGTGCTACTTGAATTCCATAACTTTCATCAGCTCCGCCACGGACTATTTTTCTTAAAAATATAATATCTTCACCTTTTTCTTCTATAGTTACTTTATAATTTTTTACACCCGATATTTTATCTTCCAGGTCTGTTAATTCATGATAATGAGTTGAAAAAAGAGTTCTTGCCCCAACTTTATTCTTATCAGATATATATTCTATAACTGCCCATGCTATACTTAATCCATCAAATGTGCTTGTACCCCTGCCCACTTCATCCAAGATAAGAAGACTCCTGTCAGTGGCATTATCCAGTATATTGGCCACCTCTGTCATTTCAACCATAAAAGTGCTCTGACCTGCGGCAAGATCATCTGTAGCACCCACTCTTGTGAATATCTTATCTACAACCCCTATTTTGGCAGAATCAGCAGGTACAAAACTGCCTATCTGAGCCATTAAAACTATTAGGGCTACCTGCCTCATATAAGTAGATTTTCCCGCCATATTAGGCCCGGTAATAATAGACACTCTGTTTTTTTCCATATCAAGGAAGGTATCATTAGGGACAAAAGTCCCCTCATTTATCATTTTTTCTACCACAGGGTGACGGCCATCAACAATAACCAACTCTCCGCCTTCATTTACTTCCGGCATACAGTAGGATTCCCTGTCCGCTACTTCAGCAAGAGAACATATAACATCAGTTTCCGCTAAGCTTGATGCTGTACTTTTGATTCTCCCAACCTGAGAAGCTATTTCTTCCTTAACTTCGTTAAAAATCCTGTATTCCAGTTCAACAACCTTTTCCTCTGCACCTAAAATCGTATCTTCAATTTCTTTTAACTCTTGTATTATATACCTTTCACAATTTGCAAGAGTTTGTTTTCGTACATAATAGTCAGGTACAAGAGAATAGTATGATTTTGTTACTTCAATATAATAACCGAAAACTTTATTAAAACCTACTTTTAAGTTTTTTATTCCTGTTTTTGCTCTCTCTGATGCTTCAAGGTCTGCAATCCACCTTTTGCCATTTGTTGAAGCTTGTCTAAGCTTATCAACTTCCTCGTTATATCCATCTTTTATAATGCCCCCTTCTTTAACTAAAATAGGAGGGTCATCCACTATGGATTTTTCAATAAGCTCATAAACATCCTCAAGGTTATCCATTTTCTCATAATTCTTGATATTAAAATCAGCAGAGCAGTTCTCCAATATGTTTTTTATATAAGGAACCTGTCCAATTGATTCTTTCAATGCAACCAGGTCTCTGCAATTGACATTACCGATAATTACCTTGCTCATTAGTCTTTCTATATCATAAACTTTTTTTAAAAGCTCTCTGATTTCCATGCGAACCATATATTTGTCTTTCATTTCAGCCACTGCATCAAGTCTTTCCTGAATATCCGGAATTTTGATTAAAGGCTGCTCAATCCATTTTCTAAGAGTACGCCCTCCCATTGAGGTAACGGTCCTGTCCAGTACCCATAACAGAGAACCTTTTCTTGTTTTATCCCTCATGGTTTCCGAAAGTTCAAGGTGTCGTCTTGTAGATACATCTATAGCCATGTATTCCTCAATATGATATGATTCGATTTTCCGAATGTGTGTAAGGCTTACTTTTTGTGTTTGCTCAAGATAAGCCAGCAACGCACCGGAGGCATTAATAGATAACTCTCCCTCATTTTTGAGAATATCACTTTCTTCAAAGCCTGATTTTATTCGCTCTATTGCGCTGCTTACCTCAAAATATTCATCTGCAAAAGGAGTAATATATGTGTTAAATCTTGCAGTTATCTGGTTTATAATGCTCTTATCATTATATAATTCGGTGTTTACAATGATCTCTGACGGTAAATATTTTGCAACCTCGTCCAAAAGTTTTACAACAGTGTTGCCCCATATTATCTGTGTTGTCAAAAATTCTCCTGTTGTAATATCTACTGCTGCAATACCAAAGAATACCTTATTTTTAAATATTGATAAAAGAAAGTTATTCTTTCTTTCATCCAGCATGGATGATTCAATTACAGTACCAGGCGTAACAACTCTTATAACTTCTCTTTTTACAAGTCCTTTAGCAAGTGCAGGATCTTCTGTCTGCTCACAAATAGCCACCTTATATCCTTTATTTATTAGCTTGGATATATATGGGTCTACGGAATGAAAAGGTACACCACACATGGGAGCCCTTTCATCAAGACCACAATCCCGTCCTGTCAAAGTTATTTCCAACTCTTTTGAAGCAATTTCCGCATCCTGAAAAAACATTTCATAAAAATCGCCCAACCTAAAAAAAAGAATACAGTCATTATATTGCTCTTTTATATCTAAATACTGCTGCATCATTGGTGTCAAATTGGTCATTCCTATACCTCACTTTAATAACGTACCCTCAAGGGACCAGGTCTGGACCTTCTCAATTTTTACTGTTCTCAAGCTCCCTATTATGAGGTCTTCATTTCCCTGGAAATTTACAATCTTATTAGTACACGTTCTGCCGGTGTATATTCCCGGATTGGTTTTACTTGGTCCTTCTACTAAAACTTCCAGGTCTTTTCCCAGTAATTTGTCATTAATCTTTTTACTTATTGCGTTCTGAACTTCCAAAAGTTCTTCAAACCTTGCTTTTTTCACTTCTTCCGGTACCTGATCTTTTCTGTCTGCTGCGGGAGTACCTTTTCTGATGGAATAAATAAATGTATAAGCCGTATCATATTGTACCCTTTTTATTACATCCAGTGTATCCTGAAAATCTTCATCATTCTCCCCCGGAAAGCCTACAATAATATCAGTAGTAATTGAAATTCCGGGGATATTAACTTTTACTTTATCTATTAACTCAAGGTATTTTTCTTTTGTATATCTTCTATTCATTTCCTTTAATATTCTGCTGCTTCCTGATTGAACAGGAAGATGAAGATGCTCGCATACCTTTTTGCATTCTCTCATAGCTTTAATTAAATCATCTGATAAATCTTTCGGGTGAGATGTCATAAAACGTATTCTTTCTATAGTTTCTATGGCATCTACCTCATATAGCAATTTTGAAAAATCAGGGTATCCTTCAATATCTTTGCCATAGGAATTTACATTCTGACCCAGCAGGGTAATCTCCTTGTAGCCCTGTTGTCCTAACATCCTGACTTCATTAATTATGTCTTCCGGTCTTCTGCTTCTTTCTCTTCCTCTTACATAAGGTACAATACAGTATGAGCAAAAGTTATTACATCCATACATAATACTTACCCAGGCTTTAATACCATCTTTACGTAAAACAGGCAGGTCTTCTGCGATTTGTCCTTCTGTATCCCACCATATATCATATAATCTGTGCTTGTCCTTTAAAACAGAGTACAAAAGCTCAGGAAACTTATAAAGGTTATGGGTTCCAAATATAAGATCAACATTACGGTATTTCTTCTTTATTTTTTCAACAACTTCCTCCTGCTGCATCATACAGCCGCAAACTGCGATAACTGTATCGGGGTTTTCTCTCTTAACTTTTTTCAATGCCCCCAAATGCCCGAATACTTTCATTTCGGCATTTTCTCTAACGCAACATGTGTTATAAAGTATAATATCACTTTCATTAATATCATCAGTTTCTTCATATCCCATCAATGAAAGCATGCCGGCAAGTTTTTCCGAATCATTTTCGTTCATCTGACAGCCAAAAGTAGTAATATGATATTTTTTAACAGACCCCTGGTTAATTTGTTTAACCAGGCTGGTATATTTTTTTTGTGCTTTAATTTCCTCCAGGCTAACAGTTATATTTTCTCTTTTTTCCATTAACTCTATCATGCGCCTTTCTCTAGTCCATATATGTTTTTTTCTATGCAAAGCTTTGCTCTTTCAGCATCTTTTCCACCCGAAGTCAATGCATTTTCAAGAAAATCAGGGTTGCCAATTAAAAACCTTTTCATAGAACCCTTAGGATCGTTAATAAAATCAATTATCATATTGTATTGTTTCTCATCAATTAAACCCATATTTAATGCATTATCAAAGGTTCCCCTATCAATGCATACCATCGGGTACAAATTCACTCCCATTCTAGCAAGTAATTCTTTCCCACCCTGTTTTCTATCTACTACAACAACACTCCATTTAATTATACCATTTATTCTGTTTATTGCAGGTATCCATGCCCTTTCATAACTTGATGCTTCAGTTACAAGGTCTGCTATATGAAGAACATTTTTATTTTGAAGGTCCGTAATAGTATTAACTTTATTTTTATAAAATTCGTTAATGCTCAGGTCCTTATAAATTGTCAAATGAGGTTTTTCAAGTAATTGGGCAACTAAAAATGAAAAAAACCAATCTCTTCTCTCTCCGCCTGAAATATAATCGACTTCATTTATATTTATATTGTTCTTAATAAATATACACATATGATCGATTAAGCCTTTAAAAATAGCATCTTTATTGTAGTTTTCCCATAAAAGTTCAGTTAATTTTAAAGGAAAAGAGCATATGTCTTCCTTTGCCTCGTTAATAAACTCAAGTAATTCAGTTGCCTTTTTTTCACTTCCATAGAGAAAATGAGTGTTAATATAATAAGGGCCTATAGTGCCTGATGTGTACCAAAAAGGTTTATCTGCACTACTTACTCTCAAAGCATCAGTTTTAAAAAGCCACTGTACAAGTTTATTACTCATAAGCACTCACTCCTTTTTTATCTTTAATATTTTTCTGCCACCATTCCTGGTTGCCAAGAGTTTTCATTTCCTGACTAAGGTGGGAAGTGTTACCTTCGGTTATAACCGTAAACTGCCCACCTTCACAATCTTTATTATCTTTATCATCTTTATCATCTTCGTAATCAACTATTGTAAAGGAAGTGTTGTCAACCCATGGAAAACCAACCATTTCTTCCAGATCGCAATGATGGAAATAGCACATTAAAGATCTTATGGCAGTACCATGTGTAACAATACAGATGTTATTACCTTTATTACTGCTAATGATGTACTTAAGCTCCTCTATAAGACGCCTCTGAAACTCCTTCATGGATTCACCGCCAGGCATTTTGTGGGCATGAGGTTCATTTTCCCAGGAATAATACTCTTGAGGCCACTTTTTAGGTAGTATATCCCAGGCAACATCCTCCCAGTTTCCTCCATTTATTTCCTTTAGCTTGTCTGTTCTGATAATTGGTAATCCCTTTGCCTTCGCAATATATTCAGCTGTCTGAAGTGTTCGCTTCAAGCTGCTGGAATAAAGTACATCAATATCAGTATCTCTAAGATATTGGGCTATAAGCTTTGCCTGAGCATGACCCTTTTCAGTTATTTCTGAATCAGTCCATCCATGGAAAACTCTATTGATATTACCTTCTGCTTCAGCATGCCTTACTAGAATTAATCTTGTTACCATCTCTTCACCCATTCATTTGTATTTTACCTATTATATCATATATGCTGCCGTGATTGTATTCATCCAAATATTTTTCGATACCGTTCACAACATCAATGCAGGTATTAGGGTTAACAAAGTTCCATGTACCTACCATTACAGCGCTGGCTCCGGCAAGCATAAACTCAACAGCATCTTCCCCACAGGAAATACCTCCCATACCTATAACAGGTATTTTCACAGTCTGTGAAACTTCATATGTCATTCGCACAGCAACAGGTTTTACCGCGGGACCAGAAAGCCCGCCGAAATTATTAGCCAATACAGGCCTTTTTTTATGTACATCTATAACCATTCCTAACAAAGTATTAATAAGAGAGACTGCATCCGCTCCATTTATTTCTGCTGCAAGGGCTATTTCCTTAATATCCAATACACTGGGAGTCAATTTGACTATAAGAGGCTTTTTGCAGTATTTCCTTACCTGCCTTGTTATTTCTGCTATACCGCCCGTAGTGTTCCCAAAAGCTACACAGCCCATCTTTACATTAGGACATGATACATTCAATTCAAAAGCATCAATATCCGTATCAGAGAGTATTTCTGCAATTTCACAATACTCTTCTATAGTATTGCCAGCAATGTTTGCAATAATAGCTGTATTAAATTGTTTGAGAAATGGCAGTTCCTCCTCAATAAATCCTTTAACACCCGGGTTTTGCAAACCTATGCTGTTCAATATTCCTGCAGGTGTTTCAGCAATTCTTGGAGGTTCATTTCCTTTTCTGGGTTTTAGAGTGAGACCCTTGACTGAAATCCCACCAAGTTTATTTAAATTAATGTAGTTAGAATACTCCCTTCCAAAACCAAAAGTACCGGATGCTGCAATCACTGGATTTTTAAGCCTTATGCCTGCTATTTCTACTTCCATTCTTTTATCATCCACGGAACTCCACCTCTTCTCCCCAAAAAACAGGTCCATCCTTACAGACTCTTTTATACTGCCAGCCATCACCCGTCTTTATCTTGCAGGCACAGGCAAGACATGCTCCTATACCACACCCCATTCTCTGTTCAAGGCTTGCCTGACACTTTATTCCATACTTGATGGCTGTATCTACAGCCTTTTTCATCATAAGTTCAGGCCCACAGGTATATATTATATCATACTTTTCAGTCATGATTCTTTCTTCAAGCAAATCAGTTATAAAGCCTTTGTAGCCCATGCTTCCATCATCAGTAGACACTAGTAATTCATGGGTATTCACTTTGAAGTCATCCATCAAGACAGAATTGTCCTTATTCCTAAAGCCGATGAAAGCCGTTTTATGTATACTCTTACTTTCTTTTAACAGAAAAAGCAGTGGAAAGATGCCTATACCTCCACCTATTACAGCTATTTTTTCATATTGGTCCGAAAGGTCAAAGGACCCTCCAAGAGGACCTATAAGGTCAAGAAAATCACCGGGGTTCTTTTTTGAGAGATATTCAGTTCCTGTTCCTTTTTTTTGAAATAAGATTGTGATAGTGCTCCCATTTCTATTTACGGAACATATGCTTATAGGCCTTCTAAGGATCGTATTTAAACCTTCACAGCACTTAATATTTATAAACTGTCCCGGTTTTGCCCTTTGGGCAATATAATCAGACCTGATGGTCATTTCAAAAATATCAGGACATACTTCTCTGTTACTGATAATCTTTTCCATCAATATACATGACATGTACTTCTTCTCCTCTTCTGCTTTCTTTCTCTGTTCTCTATTATCTGTTATATATCCACTACCCACTATCCACTACCCACTACCTTTACCTTGCGTTTAGCTCATTGTTTATGTCATCTCTCATTCTGATTACTTCTGCTCTTGCCGCCTCATCAAACCTACTTTCATCATATTGGTCTTTCCATATATCAGAATTGTGGGCACACATGATGCTTCTCGATGCATTAATAATTGCTCCAAGCCCGTCACAATTAAAGGAATGAATTACATCTCTTGCTGTCCCGCCCTGTGCTCCATAGCCTGGTACAAGAATATATGCATTTTTCATAATTTTTCTGAGAATTTTTGCCTGGTTCGGGTATGTAGCTCCTACTACAGCACCTACGCTACTATAACCGTATTCCCCCAAAAGGTTCCTGCCCCACTCATTTACATACTCCGCAATAATTTCATAAACACTTTTGCCCTGATGGGTCAATAAATCCTGCAATTGTCCTGATGATTTGTTTGAGGTCTTTACAAGGACAAAAATACCCTTGCCGTATTTTCTGCAATCATCATTAAAAGGTTTTATACCGTCATAACCGAGAAAAGGATTAACTGTTAATGCATCAGCATCAAAAGCAGCTTCTTCAATACCATCATCAATATTAACCTTGCCCAAATACGCTGAAGAATATGCTTCCGCTGTACTGCCGATATCATTTCTTTTGCCATCACAAATAATAATAAGTCCCTTACTGCGGCCATATTGTATGGTTTTGTTGAGAACTTCAATTCCATAAAATCCATATAGCTCATAATATGCCATCTGAAGCTTCAAAGCAGGAACAATATCAGCTATGGCATCAATTATTTTCCTGTTAAATTCATATATAGCTTCAGAACAACCTTTTAAATTCTTTCCATATGTGTTAAAAGCCTTTTCCTTTATAAATGATGGTACATAGTCAATCCGCGGGTCTAGTCCTACAACAGTTGGATTGTTTTTTTCCTTTATTTGTTTAATTAAATTATCTATAAACATGTTTCTGCCCCCTTTTATTAAAGCAACACTTTTTCTCGAACAACAACTCTACCATTAACTATTGTATGGTAAACAACACCATTTAATTTGAATCCATTATATGGAGAATTTTTGCTTTTTGATTTGAATTTATTTGTATTTATGGTTTGCTCTTCATTAATATCTATAATAGTTATATCAGCAGTCCGTCCTTCCTCAAGTACACCTTTATTTAATCCGAGTATTTTAGAAGGATTATAACACATTTTTTTTACAATCTGATCCATCGTAAGAATTCCGGGCCTTACCAGGTATGTAATAACAAGAGGCAGGGCAGTTTCAAACCCTACAATGCCATTTGATGCTAAATTAAATTCAACATTTTTTTCATCAATATGATGCGGTGCATGATCAGTAGCTATAATATCTATAGTACCATCCTGCAGTCCTTCTATTACAGCTTTTACGTCTTTTTGTGTTCTAAGAGGCGGGTTTACTTTTGCAATTGTATTAAAACCTTCACAGGCATCTTCGGTTAACGAGAAGTAGTGAGGGCATGTTTCAGCAGTTACTTTTACACCTCTTCTCTTAGCATTCCTTATAAGATCAACTGAAGCTTCCGTACTTACATGAGCTATATGAATGCTTGTATTTGTATATTCAGCGAGCAAAAGCTCCCTTGCAACCATAACAGATTCTGCAGCAGATGGTATTCCTTTTAATCCCATAATTGTAGATTGATACCCCTCATTCATTACACCTTCATCTGCCAGGTCCAAATCTTCGCAATGGGATATGACAGTAATATCAAACATAGATGCATATTGCAGGGCTTTTTTCATTAATGATGGATTCATAACAGGTTTACCATCGTCAGAAATAGCAACAGCTCCTGCAAATTTCAATTCACCTATTTCCGAAAGCTCTTCACCTTTTTGACCCTTTGTTATTGTACCTATAGGATATATATTAACATATGCCTCCTGTTTTGCTTTATTTAAAATATATTTTATGACTGCCTGATTATCAATAGGCGGATTTGTATTAGGCATGCACGCAATAGATGTAAAACCTCCCTTTGCTGCACTTGCAGAACCGCTTTCTATATCTTCCTTGTATTCATAGCCAGGGTCTCTTAAATGGCAGTGAGCATCCACAAATCCTGGAAGTATATACTTGCCTGAAGCATCTATAAAATCACAACTTGCATCATCAAGACCATTACCTATTTCCTGAATTTTCCCTTCATCTATTAAAATATCAAATATTCCATTTCTTTCAGTTCTTGCATCAACTACATGTCCATTTTTAATTAACAGCTTCAACCATACCACTCCTTCTTGTTAAAAGGTATAAAAGTGCCATTCTTATTGCTACACCATTTGTTACCTGCTCGTTTATAAGAGAACTATCACTGTCAATTACTGATGTTGTAAGTTCAACCCCCCTGTTAACCGGTCCCGGGTGTAATATAAGGGCATCTTCTTTAGCCAGTTTAAGACGTTTTTCATCAAGACCAAAGAATCTGGCATATTCCCTTATTGTGGGGAATAACCCTTTTTTCTGCCGTTCAAGTTGTATTCTTAATCCCATAACCACATCAGCATCAATTAATGCTTCCTGAACGGTACTATAGACTCTTATCCCAGTTTTTTCCAGACAAGGAGGCAGTAAAGTTGCAGGTCCTGCCACACATACTTCCGCCCCAAGCTTTGTCATTCCCCATATATTGCTTCTGGCAACACGGCTATGATATATATCCCCAATAATGGCTACTTTAAGGCCATTTAAATTCCCTCTGGCCTCTTTTATGGTAAACATATCCAAAAGTGCCTGCGTTGGATGTTCATTCATACCATCGCCCGCATTAATAACTGAGGATTTTACGTTTTTGGCCAGTAATGCAGGTGCTCCTGACATAGGGTGCCTTATTATTATTACATCAGTACCCATTCTTTCTATAGTGCGACCTGTATCAATGAGGGTTTCACCTTTTGCTACACTGCTTGAAGATGCAGAAATATTAGCAGAACTGGCGCCCATGTACTTTGAAGCAAGCTCGAATGAAAGCCTTGTTCTTGTACTGTTTTCATAGAATAAAGTAACAATTGATTTACCTTGCAGATGCGGAGT
>ERZ795032.1478-NODE-1478-length-16229-cov-449.995734_pt1 | contig 16229 bp, 15 predicted proteins | sample MGYA00375124_ERZ795032 | MGnify/ENA primary metagenome ERZ795032 (study PRJEB30167, sample SAMN05720154) | activated sludge metagenome | isolation source: Anaerobic digester | place: China | collected 2015-12-16 ...
TATTTGACCTTGTTTTTGATGCCAGGGAGTGTTTGTGCAGGCAAAAACCGGCAATAAAAAGAACAAAACAAGGATAATTAATTTTCTGGCTAATGATGCTTTCATTGAAATATTGCGCCGTATATTACGGATGTATAAATTATTAAAAAGCTTCTAATGCCTTTTAATTGTTATTTCTCCCCAGGGTACCCACAAAATCCGTGCCCTGCAAGATCTTCGGAGTTATGAAGATTAACAGTTGCGTCTTTTCCTTGTCAATATTTTCCGTTTTAAACAGCCAGCCTAAAACCGGAATTTTCTGGAGCCAGGGAAGACCGCTGACGGTCTTATTATCATTAGTTTTTACTATGCCCCCGATAACAACCGTATCTCCATTCTGAACGACGACTTTCGAGTCTATTTCACTTTTTTTGATGGGCGGATTGGTAGTTCCTACAATCATATTTACATAATCAGGCTGATCATTGTTGGCCTTTATTTCCATGGAAATCTTACCTTCATCGGTAATTTTAGGTGTTACTTCCAGTTTCAGCAATGCTTCCTTGAAACTGATAGTCGCCGGCGATGTACCTGATGCTGGTGTCACATAAGGAATCTCGGATCCTTGTTTAATTGTCGCTTTAACACCCTCCATGGTTACTATTTTGGGTGCGGAGATAATTTTACCGGTTGAAGTCTCTTCTAAAGCAGCCAGTTGAACTTCCAGAAAGGCATTCGCTCCGCCAAAAACAACTCCCAGCGCCGGGGATACGGCCGTAGTAGCCAACGAAGGGAAATTAACCGCACCCATCGCTAACTGCGTACCGTCGGTGGTGTACCAGGGAATCTGGGACGGGTAAGTTTGCGAATATTGTCTGGATATAGAATTACTGGAACCGGCGGATATGCCAAGCCCATAGCGGCCTCCTGAAACCCCCTGATTGGTACCAATCCCCCACTGCACACCAAGATTTCTGGTAAAATTTTCTGTTGCTTCGACAATTTTTGCTTCAATCAGAATCTGCTTCAGCAAACCTTTTTCCACCATCAGTTTCAGCTCTCGGTCTTTCCGTTGGTCTTCCGCCCTACGCTGGTCTTCTTCCGCCTTGGCTTTATCAGATTCATCTTTTTTCTTTTTGTCCAAAGTCATGATGCTGATAACGTTACCCATTTTTTTCTTTGCTAAACCATTGACGTCGAGTATCGTATCCAGGGCCTGCTCCCATGGAACATTCCTCATCGTTAGAGTTACATTACCTTTTACGTCATCGCCGGATACTATGCTCATATTCCCATATTCCGCCATGAGCCGTAAAACACTTTTAATATCAGCATCTTGAAAATCAAGTGTAACAAGTTTATCCGTCGAATTCGTCATTACTTCTTTTTTAACCGGTTGTAATCTGCCCGATGACGATGCAGTAACAACACGTTTTCTCTTTTCCGGCAACCCGGACACATTAAAATCAATATAAATATTTTTACCTTCCTGCTTTACCGCATAAGGAACAGCTTCGTTTATATCAATGGTCAAATAAGCCCACTGTTTACCATCCATCAATTTTTGTTGAGGAATTACACGAGAAATATTACTTAAAGCATTTTCTCCAAAACTTCGACGTAAATTTTCCGGCACATACATATTTTCCAATTTAATGAGCAAGTTTCCATCTGTCTGATTCCCAACACTTATAGCCGGCTGTGCGGATACCACAAGCGCAATTCTTTCTTTACCCGGCAATTTCTCCAATAAAACATTTTCCAAATATCCTGTGTCGGTGACAACAGTCTTGGGATTATCCTGATCACCAGGAGCTGCAATTGCGGCTGGCATACAAGACAATATCCAGCAAATTGTTAAGAATATATTTAATAAACATTTTTTCATCAGGTTACCTCATTTTAATTTTTATGAAGTTTTAAAATAATTCTTTTTGCTTTTTTTGTTTTATATTCTTCGACAATAACTCTATCAGATAAAATTTCTATGACTTTCCCATCATTTATGCCTATCCGTGTTCCAATGGATAAAGGGTAAAATTTCTTTGTCATATCTTCGACCATTGCAATACGCCGGTTTTGATCACCGGCAATTCCAACAAGTTTGAATTGCTCGACTTCCATTCTTTGCAAAGGAAAAATTGAACTTACTTTCTTTTTTTCCGCTCTCTTTTTGGCAGCAACTTCATCTTCCACGAAAGGCCGGAAGGGATCAGGCTTGCCCGCAGGATTATAACTATACGTACTAACAGCGGTCTGTATCGCAGGTACTGCATTAACTGGTGACTGCGTTGCGGATACCTGCTGCTTCAGCGGATCAGTTTTCGCGGGCAGAAGAGGCGTTTTTTTAGCTTCATCAGCAGCAAGAATACTAACCGTGCCCGACAAACCGGCAAAAATCATTATCAGTGCAATAAATGTAATTTTTCTCATTTTGCCTTTTCACTCATAGGTTCTTTTTTGTCTACGAACATGTATGTCTTTATAGTACAAGACGTATTAATAACATTTCCTTTCCCCTTTACTTCTTTTCTATCTCCCATGGTCATATCGGAAATGTTAATGATACGCGGCAGCTTGGCCACTTTTTCAAAGAAGTAGACAATATTTTGGAAATTGCCGATCACCGTCACATTAACGGGAATTTCCTCATAAAAGGGCTCTGCCTGTGTTGCGGTAGTTTTATTTACATCACCGGGTTTTTGTTTGGCTTCATCTTTAGGATCAGTTTGTCTTTGGTCCGACGGTTTAAGCAATGAAGCTGCTTTCGGCTCTTTATCCATCGTCTTCGGTATTGCGGCCTTGGGTTCAAACAGCAAGAAATCAACACCTGCTTCTTTACCGGCATGGGAAACGGAATGGAAAAGACCGGGAATTTCGCGCTGTGCGGGAAGTTTTTGCAAAGCCACACTGTAACTTTCTTTGAGAGCCGCCACTTCAGCCTTATATTTATTCAATTGCAGCGCAAATCTCTCTTTTTCCTTTATTTTGCCTTGCAGTTCCTCCAATTTTTGAGTCATGGAAGTTCTTTTCTCAATGGAATCCGATAAAAAATAAAACCAATCAAAATAGCCGATAAGAAAAATGACCAAAACTACAATCGCCGCTTTAGCTTTCGGAGAAAGCTTTTTTATTTCATCCAGTGTAATGGCCATAAAATTAAAATCCCTTTTTCAAAACACATGCAAAATTAAATTGTTGCAAAGTAATGCCGCTTATTTCCGTCTTTTTTGAAGAAACCAGATCAACCGACTTTACTGGTTCGAATTTTTCGATTATCTTCATAAAATCCGCAACTATTATATTATCCTTGCCGACTCCTTCAATCGTTAACTGATCGTTATTTTGCGTAATTTTAATGAGCCAGATATCTTTGGGAGGAACGAGGGACGCTAAATCGTCCAGTATTTTAACTGGCATCAAACGATTTTCCTCTAAATTCTTAATGACTTGCAGTTTTTGTTCCAACTCTTTTTTGTCTTTCTTAAATTCATCTAAATGACCTATTTTTTTATCCAGGTCGACCAGCTTGACTTCCGATTCCTTGACCTGAGACTCCAGAGTTCTTATTGAGGAATTTAATTTAAGTTGAACAAAGACAAGTATCAGGATCAAAGCGACAAAAGCCCCGCCAATAAGAGATGCCTGGCGGACACTGTTTTCTTTTTTCTCTTTTTCGCGGTAAGGTAAAAGATTAATTTTTATCATTTGTCATCCATTCTTCTCAGACCTAACCCAATGGCAACAGCAGCAATCGGACTGATGTTTTCCAACTCAACAGCATCAATGTTTTTCTTATTGTAACCAATCTCTAAAAAAGGATTAATAATTTCCGTCTCTATATTCAATCTTTGCGATAAAGTTGCTGTCAGGCCATTTATTCTTGCCGAACCTCCGGAAAGAAAAACGTGTTTAATATTTTCCCCGCCAAATGTGGAACGGAAATAATCGATAGATCTTTCAATTTCCGAGCAGATCGGCTCGGAAAAATCCAAAATACAGTTTTGCAGCTCCACATCATCCGGACTACACTCTACTTTATTATTCTCAGCTTCTTCGAAAGTTATATTGTAATGACCCTGCAACGCTTCGGTAATCGAGTTGCCGCCCAGAGTAAAGTCACGGGTGAAGATAGACATACCGCCTTTAATGACATTAATATTGGTAATGCTTGCTCCAATATTAACGATAACAACTATTTCGTCGTTGTCGTATTTGTAATTAACTTCATACATGGTTTCCAAAGCGAAGGAATCCACATCCATAATCATTACATTGAGTCCAGCGTCCAACAGTGCATCAAGATAATTATTCACAATATCTTTCTTGGCGGCAACAATAATAACGTCCATTTGGCTGGGATTGAATTCATTATCTCCCAAAATTTGAAAGTCGTAATTAACGTCATCCATGTTGTCAAAGGGCAAATACTTGCCGCCTTCGTCGCGAATTAAATCACGTAATTCGGTTTCTTCCATTTGAGCAAATGTCACTTTTTTGACAATTACGGAATTTCCGGAAAGTGATGTGGCTATGCCCCTGCCACGCAGGCCGGATTGCTTGAAAAGTTCTTTGAGTTTCGAAGATAATGCGTGAGGGTCTACTAAAACCCCTTCCACTATTATTCCTTTGGTAAGAGGAACCTGCACAAATTGATTGAGTACGTAGCCTTTGTTGGTGCTGATCACTTCAGCCAACTTGATGGAATTGGAACCGATATCTAACCCAACAATCTTTTTTGAACCGGAAAATAATTTTAAGTCTGAAATTAAGGATTTTAAATCTAACATTAAAACACCGCCAGGTATGTCTTTCCGGAAATTTGCTCCCCAGTTATTTGGAAAGCCGATAAACTATCTCTCCCTTTTTAACCATGCCTAATTCATTACGTGCTATGGATTCGATGTAGACTAAATCACTGCGCAATAAGACAATTTTCTTTTTAAGATCGCTGTTCTCTGCAGCCACACTATTATTTACCGCCTTCAGCTGCACCAGCTTTTTATTCATGAAATAATTATCTACCAATCCTCTGTTGCCGAATGTTATTAAAAGTGTCATTAAAAACAAAAAACCGGCCACATATCTGCCTACTTTCATTGGTAAGCAATCTCCCTGGTGATATATATCGGTTGCGTTCTCAAAAACTTCATAATATTTTTTGGACGATACCTCGGGAAATCTTAATTTAAATATTTCCTCGTTGGCACACCCCTTCTTTTAAAGTTTTGAATGCAAAATTGATGCTATAGTTACTGCCAGCTATCAAATAATCAGATAATTTTTTAAAAACATCTTGCCCTGTCGTTTGTATTTTCTCTGATACTTTAATTATTTACCTTATTTGCCGCTAATAACAACACCAGACAAAAACAAAAGTCAAGAAAAAATATATACCAATAGTTTATTTCTAATCGATCTTATTAACAGCCTGAAGTGCTAACAAAAAAGCGTTTCAGGCTGTCAGAGAAATGTCTATTTGTCGTTCAACCGGATGCCTTGATGACGATGCTGCAGTTGAAATGTTACTGAAGGGCAAATTAGTTACGTGACTATGAGATTTCAACGGCAGCTAACTTTCTACGGAAGGTAAAATTTGTTGGGGTTCGCCCAGAAGAAACTTGCCGCTCTCTATCCATTCTTTTAAGGTATTGGCGATCAGCCTTGCCTTGTAATAACTGGAAAGAGGTGCGGTAATTACTTTTCTTCCATCAATTATAATCGTTCCACTGCGCAGGTCCTTATAACTGACTTCAGCCAGAGATTTGGATACACCTTTAGGATAATCCATACTGTAATCATAAATCTGAGTATAGATGTCTTCATCTTTGACTGCCGTAAAGCGCGCCATTTCTTCATCTAAAATGGGAATGGGAATACCGATGCCGACGTATAAAGAGACTCCATAGCCGAGAATACTGGCCGCCGCAAGCCACTCGGGCGTCATTTCCTTCAAATTGCCCACTACAGCAAGAGTGCCGGCGCCTTCTTTGGGAACGCCGTTGGCTCCCCGCAGGACATTAGGGTTGTGCTGGGTTCCCGGCCAGGCAACAAATCCCTGTGCTCCGCCCAGAAATATGCGTGTACCAACGCCGATCGTTCGATAATACGGGTCATTAAATAAAGGACTCAATTGCCCCGCGGTCGCGTAATTGGCATTGGCCATCCGCGGCCGCAACATTCCCATATATGTATAAATCGTTGTATCCGACAAATTTACGGCGCAGTTGTAATTTTGATAAGCATTCCGGGGATTGAATAAAACAGCGTCCCGCAAATCGTTGATCGTAATATTTTTTTCAACTTTTCTCGCCGGATAACAGTCCGTCCCGTATCCTTCGGCGCGCAGTTTAATAACATTGCCCGAGATCAGATCTTCTATGACATGACCGCCGCCGTAATTAAATTCCCCGGGGTAAACGCTGTTAAGGGGGTCACCCTCAACAACTTCGGTAGCGCCTATATAGCAATCGACAGCGGCAATACCGCCATAGGCCGGGACATCATTCAGCCAGACCTTGGAGGCCCGGATTTTCGGAGAAGTGTGGCCGAAATTCAGAAACGCCCCCGATGAACACATGGCGCCGAAAGTACCTGTAGTAACAACGTCTATTTTGCGGGCGGCTTCAACTGCGCCGTTCCTTTCAACAATGTCGATCATCTCTTCGGCGGTGACAACAACAGCCTCACCCTTTTTGATCTTTTCGTTGATTTCCTGGAATGTTTTTTTAACTTTATATTTTTTCATAATTAGAAAAAATCAGGATTTGTATTTTAACAGGTTTTCCATATCACCGTTTAACTGCAATTGCAAAACATAAGGAGATATTATGTGTGGCCGAAGCCGCCTGCCCCTCTTGCCGTGGAGCACAGTTCTTCAGCCTCCACCCACTCCACCTGGTAGACTCTTTGAATGACCATCTGAGCCAGACGCATGCCTCTATGAATCACAAAAGGTTTGTCTCCGTGATTGATAACTATTAAGGCGATTTCTCCACGGTAATCCGCATCAATTGTACCCGGTGAATTCAGCAGTGTAATTCCTTCATTGATAGCGAGTCCGCTGCGCGGCCTTATCTGCGCCTCAAAGCCGTCGGGCAGGGCAATGGCGATTCCCGTTGGAATTTTTTTTCTCCCTCCGGGCAGGATAATTTCTTCATTCGCCACTGCCGCAAAAATATCCATTCCAGCCGCCTGAGAGGTCATATATTGAGGCAATGGAAGATCCTCACTACCGGCGACTCTTTGAATACAGACATTTATTTTGCCCATGGGCTTTCCCGATCAAAATATTCTGGGTTTACCTTATTGCGCTTCAGCAGCCATTGCCTCTTTCCGGCTGAGGCGGATTTTGCCCGCCTTATCCACTTCCAGCACCTTGACCATGACTTCATCGCCTTCCTTGAGGACATCGGTAACTTTGTTTACTCTTTCTTTGGCGATCTGTGAAATATGCAACAGACCTTCCGTTCCCGGTAAAATTTCAACAAATGCTCCAAAATCAACTATTTTCTTCACCGTACCACGGTAAATTTTCCCGACCTCCGCTTCTTCGGTAAGCCATTTCACCATCGCTACCGCGCGCGCCGCCGCTTCGGCGTCACTGGAGGCAATCGTTACGGTGCCGTCATCTTCGACGTCAATGGTCACACCGGTTTCACTGATAATCTGACGAATATTTTTTCCGCCTGCTCCAATAACCGTGCGTACCTGGTCCTCTTTCACTTTAACAGTGGTAATGCGGGGCGCGTAAATTGAAATGTCAGGACGGGGAGCAGACAACGTCTCGCGAAGCTTACCGATAATATGCACCCGGCCGTCTCTGGCCTGGGCCAAAGCCTTGCGAAGAATATCTTCCGACAGTCTGTCTATTTTAATGTCCATCTGCATGGCGGTAACGCCTTTTTCCGTTCCGCATACTTTGAAATCCATGTCGCCGGCATGATCTTCATCACCCAGAATATCCGATAAAATAACTACATCCTCACCTTCTTTTAAAAGCCCCATGGCGATACCCGCCACAACATCTTTAACCGGCACGCCGGCGTCCATCAGGGACAAAGTCCCGCCGCAGACCGTCGCCATGGAAGACGAACCATTAGAAGAAAGTATTTCGGAAACAATCCTGATGGTGTAGGGAAAGTCCTCTGTCGAAGGCAAAACAGGAACTAATGCTTTCCGCGCCAGCGCCCCATGGCCTATTTCTCTTCTGCCCGGACTCCGCAGGGGTTTCGCCTCGCCCACGCTGTAGGGCGGGAAATTATAATGCAGCATAAATGACCGTCGTTCATCGCCGGTAACATAATCCAGACGCTGTTCATCGGAGGAAGTTCCCAGAGTCAGAGCGACCACTGCCTGCGTCTCGCCACGGTTAAATAATGCCGAGCCGTGGACACGAGGCAAAATTCCTACCTCCGAACTGATCGGCCGGATGTCGGTCGATGATCTGCCGTCGATTCTTTTTTTATCCCTGATAATCATCTCGCGCAGAATGCGTCGCTCTATTTCCTCAATAATTCCTGCAACTTTCTTACTTACAGCAGGATCTTCGCCGCCAATTTCCCTGATAACTTTTTCCCGTACTTCGTCAAGTTTACCGTAGCGCTCCAGTTTGCGGGGCATACTGTAGCCTTCCTCAAGACCGGCTAAAGCTGCGGCTCTTACCTTTGCCGTCAGCTCTTCATCAGTAACAATCTCCTCTACAGTTCTTTTTGCTCTGCCCACAGCCTGCCGCATTTTATCCTGCAGATCGATTACCGGACGAATCGCTTCCAACCCGAACTTAATGGCGTCAACGATTACATCTTCATCTACTTCCTGGGCATCACCTTCCAGCATAACCAGTTCGACATCGTAATCTCTTCCTTCTGTGCCGGGGGTGATTTTTCTACCGACCATAAAAATATTCAATTCACTGGCCAGCATATTCTCGGGAGAAGCGTTGCAGACAAGTTCGCCGTTGATCCGGCCGATACGCACGCCGGCAACCGGCCCCTTAAACGGGATATCGGACATTTCTAGAGCCGCCGAAGCTCCCAGCATCGCTGCAACTTCGGGGTCGTTTGCATCATCCACGGAAAGAACCGTGGCCACCAGTTGAGTTTCGCTGTAGTATCCCTTGGGAAACAAGGGACGGATTGATCTGTCTATGATACGTGACAATAATATTTCACGTTCATTAAGACGCCCTTCCCTTTTGAAAAAGCCTCCCGGAATCTTTCCGGCGGCAAAAGTCTTTTCCTGATAATCAACGGTTAGAGGCAGGAAATCCATTCCTGCTCTGACTCCTTTTAAAGAAACTGCGGTGACCAGAACGACCGTGTCGCCGTAGTAAACCAATGCTGAACCATCAGCCTGACCGGCGACATAATTTGTTTTCAACGAAATATTGCGTCCGGCAAAATCCGCGCTAAATATATTACTCATTTAATTTTCCTCCGTTTTCCTCACATGTCGGAGACAATCAGAAATTTAAGGGCGAAATGCAATAGCCGATTGTTCCCGACAGAGCAACTGCCGTGGTCAATCGGATCAACTATTGCCTTCCGCCCTTAAATAATGTTTTACTTTCTGAGTCCCAAACGTTTCACTACATTTCTGTAGCGTTCGATATCATTATCTTTAATATAATTAAGAAGCCTTCTTCTCTGGCCAACGAGCTTCAAAAGACCGCGGCGGGAATGATGATCCTTTTTATGCGCCTTGAAATGTTCGGTCAGATATTCGATTCTGGCGCTGAGCAGTGCAATCTGTACCTCCGGAGATCCCGTATCTTTTTCATGAAGCCGATATTCTCCAATTATTGCTGTTCTTTTTTCCGTTGTTAACACGCTTTTTTCCTCCTAATTAATTAGTTCCTTTTGTCTGAATTTTTATCAATCAGTTCTGAATATTGTTGAAAACACGAACAATCCTCGCCGCCTGGCATTTTTCGTCAATTTTTAAAAAATTACTTACCGGCGTCACCATTTCCGCTATGGCAATAAGGCAACCCCGGCGATTGACGAACTTTACCATATCTCCCGCCTCAAGAAAAGGCAGAGCATGAGCCTTCATCGTTTTCACGGAAGGCTGCAACCCATCACGCAGCTTATTGGCCAACTCATCTTCTACTTCGATGACCGTCGCCGACGGCAACAGTCTGGTTATCGGCAGCATCCCGGCCAAAAGCCCTTCTTTCTTTTCCGCAGGAGAACCAATTGTCAGCGCAACGGCCATGTCTTCCGAAAAATAACCGCTGCGAATGCGGCGCAAACCGCTCATACAGGCGCCACAACCAAGTAATTCCCCCACATCGGCGCATAAAGTTCTGATATAGGTGCCTTTGGAACAGGCCACCTGAAAAGTCACCCGGGGAAAGGAAATATCTTTCACGGAAATATACCGGATTTCCACCTCCCGCGGCGCAGCCTCAATCATAACACCCCTGCGCGCCCACTTGTACAGAGGATCTCCGCAATATTTAACCGCCGAATACGCCGGTGGTATCTGTTTAATTTTCCCCACCATCCGGTCCAACATTGCTTCAATCTCGCGTTCGGACACCACGTTGTCGGACCGGCCGACGATTTTTCCTTCCGTATCCAGCGTATCCGTTTTTACACCGAGCAGCATTGTCGCCAGATATTCTTTATTATCACCCGCCAAAAATCCGGCAAGTTTCGTCGCTTCATTGACGCAGACGGGAAGCACTCCCGTGGCCAGGGGATCAAGCGTGCCCGTATGGCCGGCTTTTTTTGCCCCCAGTATTTTTTTTACCTGGCTGACGACATCATGTGATGTAAAACCTGCCGGTTTGTCGATGACAACGACACCATTCATAGACGGCTATAATTCCTTAATTGCTTCCATAATCTTCGACTTGACGGAATCGATATCGCCTGCGATGCGGCAGGCGGCTGCATTAATGTGTCCACCGCCGCCAAACTTTTTTGCTATTTTTTCCACGTTGACCTTGCCTTTGGACCGCAGACTGATTTTAAAGCCGTTACCGTTCATTTGCGTATAAAGCGCCGCAATTTCAATTCCCTGTACAGCACGGGGAATATCCACAAAGCCTTCCGTGTAGTCCATCGATGCTCCTGTTGCCTGCAGCATTTCTTTGGTCACGGTAAGCGATCCCACTTTACTTTTCATATCCAGAGAAAGCGTCTCCAGCGCCCGGGCGCGCAGCTTCAACTTGGCCGGGGGGTCGCTTTCATAAATGTTTTCCGATATCCACTGGGGATCAGCGCCATTTTCCACCAAAGTACCCGCCGCCCAGAGGGCATCTCGACGCGTGTTCGAATAACGGAATCCACCGGTGTCCGTCAGTATCGCCGCATACAAATTAGTGCAAATATCTTTTGTCAGCCTGAACCCCATTTCCTGCAGCAGACGGAACACTAATTCGCCTGTTGAGCTGGCCCGGGCATCAATTAATTTTAAATCGCAAAAGCCGTCATTGGATATGTGATGATCAATATTAATCAGTTTTTTTATTTGACCAATTGCTTGCGCCTTCTCGCCGACGCGCTCCAATTCACTGCAATCCAATATAACGGCGGTATCATATTGCTCCATAGCCCCGGGTTCCTGAACAATGTTTTCCGAGGCCGGCAGGAACCGGTAATGGACCGGTGTGGCGTCCTGATTGTACACGACAACCTTTTTCCCCATGTCGCGGAGCATCAGATAGAAGGCTAATTCCGAACCCAGCGCATCTCCATCCAACCGGACATGAGAGGTCACGAGAAAACTCCGCCCTTCATTTAGCGCATCAATAATTTCTTTAATCATTACTTTTTTCCTGCCGGGCAATCTCCGCCAGAAGATTTTCTATCCGGGTGCCGTAGCCGAACGATTTATCATGAACAAACATAATTTCGGGAATAAAACGCAACTTCAGCCTTTTGCCCAATTCCCGGCGAACAAAAGTTTTGGCATTGTTCAAGCCGGCCATGATTTCCGGCGAACATTCATCCTTGCCCAATTCGACAAAGTAAATTTTGGCATTACGCAGATCATCGCTTACTTTCACCGACGTAATGGTTATGGCATGCACCCGCGGATCTTTGACCTGTTTAAATATTATGTCAGACATTTCGACCATAATAAGCTCGGCCACCCTGTCTGCTCTTTTAAAGTTCATCGTACTTACCTGCTTCCCAGTTCGCCTCTTGAACAAAATCGGAGACAACCATAATTTCAATTGTACTGTTCACCACTTCCGCGGCTCGCAGATTATCAACAAACACCAGCAGGTGATCTACTTTGCCGTTGATAAAGCGGGAGTCATTACCGACAAACGCGAAGCCGATTTTTGCCAAATTATGATTGTCCAGATCGCCGATTTCCGCAATGGAAACGTTGAATTCGTTTTGTGCGCGCTTGATTATTTTATTCAAAACGCTTCGTTTTTCTTTCAAAGAGCCCGACTCCGGAATTCGCAGCTGAATTATTCCGTAACCAACGACCATCATATTGTTATCCGATACGGCGCTATAATTTGCGCTCCAGTTTTTCGGTAGTATAAGCTTCAATGATATCGCCGACATGAATATCGTTAAAACCTTCAATGCCGATGCCGCATTCGAAGCCCGTTTGTACTTCCTTGGCATCGTCTTTAAAACGCTTCAGCGACATGATTTTACCATCGAAAACCACCACACTGTCGCGGACCAGCTTCAGGCTGGCGGTGCGGGTGATTTTACCGTCGGTTACATAGCAGCCGGCAATAGTGCCCACTTTGGGAACTTTAAAAGTTTCACGCACTTCGGCACGCCCCAGAACAACTTCCTTGTATTCCGGCTCCAGAAGCCCTTCCATCGCCGCCCGGACGTCAGCGATCACATTGTAAATAATGTCGTAAAGTTTTATTTCGACGCCTTCCTGCTGGGCAAGTTCAACCACGCGGGCATCCGGACGAACATTGAACCCGATAATAATCGCATTGGAGGCGGAGGCCAGCATAACGTCCGTTTCGCTGATGGCGCCGGTGGAACTGTGAATGAGTTTTATGCGGACATCTTCCGTGGAAAGCTTGTGCAAAGCATCGGAAATAGCTTCAATCGAACCCTGCACGTCGCCTTTAATGATGACATTGAAATCTTTCACACCTTCTTTTATCTTTTCATACAATTGCTCCAGGGTAATCTTGGAAGAAGCGGAAAGTTCCTTTTCTCTCACTTTTCTCAGCCAGTAGTCCGCGATATTGCGCGCCTTCTTTTCGTCCTCGACGACGAAAAATTCCGCTCCCGTCTGGGGCACACTGGAAAAACCGATGACTTCCACCGGTGTGGAAGGTTTCGCTTCTTTTACACGCCTTCCCTGGTCATTGATCATCGCCCGGACACGCCCTGATTCCGTCTTGGATACAAAGGCATCCCCTTCACGCAAAGTGCCCTGTTGAATCAGAACAGTCGCTACAGGACCGCGGCCGCGATCCAGCTTGGCTTCGATGATCACTCCGATGGCGGAACGATCGGGGTCGGCTTTCAGCTCTAAAACATCGGCCTGCAATAAAATCATTTCCAGAAGGTTCTCGATCCCGATCTTCTTTTTGGCCGATACTTCACAGAAAATGGTATCGCCGCCCCATTGTTCGGACACCAAACCATGCTCCGTTAATTTCTGCTTGATTTTTTCCGGGTCTGCGCCCGGCTTGTCAATTTTATTGACGGCAACAATAATAGGAACGCCGGCAACTTTGGAATGATTGATGGCTTCCACGGTTTGGTCCATAACGCCGTCGTCGGCGGCAACCACAAGAACGACAATATCCGTCACCTGTGCGCCGCGGGCGCGCATGGCGGTAAAGGCCTCATGACCCGGTGTATCCAGAAAAACTATGTCGCGTTTGTTAATATTGACATGATAAGCGCCGATGGCCTGCGTAATGCCCCCTGCTTCACCGGCAATGACATTGGTCTGACGAATAGCATCCAGCAGCGACGTTTTCCCGTGGTCGACGTGTCCCATAATCGTTACAACGGGAGCGCGGGGCTTGAGATTCTCCGGTGTTGTCTGTGCACCTAAAATGGCTTCGTCAAATTCCGCTTCAGCCTGTTCGACCTGGAAATTAAATTCACCAGCAATCAGTGTTGCAATATCATAATCAATGGACTGATTGATTGTGGCCATAACGCCCATGGACATCAGCTTGTTTATTACTTCGCTGGCCTTGACCCCCATTCTCTTGGCCAGATCGCCGACGGAAATCGTTTCTCCGATCTTCACGCGCCGTTTAATTGCCTTGGGAACGGTGATTTCCGTTTTCCTCATCTTAACGGGAGTAACTTCCTTTTCAGCCCGCCATTTGGTAAAAACTACTTCCCTGTCTTCATCCTGCCGGCGCAGTTTCTTTTCAATTTTCTTCTCTGAAACTTTACGGCGCGGCGCTTCTTTGTCTTCCTCAATAAGCACCTCAACCGGCATTCTGCCTTTTTTCTTGGGCTTTTCGAACTCTTTCTTCGCCGGTTTTTCCGGATGAGGAGCTGCTGCTTTTTCACCGGGCTTTAAAGGCGCTTTGGGTGGAATTTCTTTTTTCGGCTCCGCCTTTGTAATTTTATGCCTGACCATAACCGGCGGACGAACAGGTATAATCTGCGGTTTAGGTCTTTCCGCCACCGGTGCTTCGACTGTAGCCTCCGCTTTAATTTCAGCAGCCGTCTCTTCTTTGGCTTCCACAACCGGCTTTTCTGGTTCGGCCACAGGAGCGCTCGCGGGCGCCGCTTCAGGGGCTGGTTCGGGTTTTGGTTCCGGCTTAATCTCCGGCTCAGCCACACTGACCTCTTCTGCGGGAGCTTTTACAGTTGGCGTTGCCGCCGGGGGCAATTCTTTTTTCTCTTCCCGCTCCGCTTTTTCCTCTCCTTCTACCTTCGGTTCAGCCTTGGCCTCGGCTTTTATCTCTGCTTCTTCTTCGGCTGCTGCCGGAGTTTCATCCAAAGGAGTGCGAACGACACGGCGGCGAATAACTGTGGATTTTATTCTTTCCTCTACAACCTGCTTTGGCTCTTTAGCGAGTAATTCGCTTTTTATTCTCTCCACCTCATCATCTTCTAAAGAACTGGAATGAGATTTACCCGTAATACCGATCCTTTCCAGATCTGCAATCAGATCTTTATTTTCCAGACCCAGTTCTTTGGCCAACTCATATACTCGCTTTTTAGGCATGCACGAAACTCCCTAAATTATAATTTTCTCCATACTTCAAACTATTTACGCACCACTACTTAGCTCTTCGTCTAAAATTTTACCGGCGTCCTCAATCCACTGTTTGGCCGTGGCTTCACTAACACCCGGAATCGACGACAGCGCTTCCGGTTCGACGGCGGCCAGCATAGCTATGCTTTTAATACCCTTATTGAAAATACTTTCAGCCATTGCCGGCTCAATACCCGGAATTGACTCCAGGGCTTTATAGCCTTCTTCCTCTTTGGCGGTAGCCATTGTTTCACTTTTCATATCAATTTTCCATCCGGTCAGCTTCACGGCCAGGCGAACGTTCTGCCCGTTCTTGCCGATAGCCAGAGACAGCTGATCGTCGGGCACAATCACCGTCATTGTCCGGTTGTCTTCATCAATAAATACGCGGCTTACCTTGGCGGGAGATAAGGCAGAACTCACATATTTGGCGGCGTCTTCCGTGTAGGGGATAATGTCAATTTTTTCTCCGCGCAATTCCTGAACGACGCTCTGCACCCGGGAACCTCTCATACCAACACAGGCGCCGACCGGATCAATATCTTTGTCTTTAGCTTTGACCGCAATTTTTCCACGTTTCCCCGGTTCTCTGACTACACTGACGATATCAATCAATCCTTCGGAGATTTCCGGAACTTCAACTTCAAAAAGAGCCTTCAGGAAGGATGGATGGGTGCGCGATAAAAGAATCTGTGATCCTTTGGCATTCTTTTTTACATCAACAATGTAAGACCTTATTCTTTCTCCGCGTTTATATGTTTCACGATGTATCTGCTCCGCCAGCGGCAGGACACCCTCCGCACGCCCCAGATTCACGATAATATTGCCGCCTTCCAGTCTCTGTACAAAACCGTTGACCAGCTCGCCTTTTCTGTCTTTGTATTCGTCGTATATATTATCACGTTCCGCATCTTTGACCCGCTGAATAATAATCTGCTTGGCCATTTGCACGGCGATACGGCCAAAAGAACTCGTATCGATCTTCATCCCCAAACTGTCGCCGGGCTGTGCTTCTTCATCAAGTGTTCTTTGTGCTTCTTCCTTGGAAATCTGCATCTCGGGATCAA
>ERZ795032.1479-NODE-1479-length-16221-cov-3.999258_pt1 | contig 16221 bp, 14 predicted proteins | sample MGYA00375124_ERZ795032 | MGnify/ENA primary metagenome ERZ795032 (study PRJEB30167, sample SAMN05720154) | activated sludge metagenome | isolation source: Anaerobic digester | place: China | collected 2015-12-16 ...
ATGGAACGATGCGGCACACGAAGGAGCGCGGCGACGCGCCTGGGTCATCGGCAGGCCCTCCCGCTGAGGCAACTGGATGTATGGCTCGAACGACGGTGGCATCTGACGGCGGCGCACGTCCCCACGTGCCCCCCGTCCATTGACGCATGAGGATACTAGATGCCGTCGCTGGGTGCAAGACGTTTGTCACGGATTTGTGACAAGTTCTGACGCCACAGTGTGCCGAAACCCTGACGCTTGTGACGGACCCAGGCCGAGGCGGACGTGCCTGTGCGTCTGGCTGTCGCGGTCACACCGTCGGTGCTCCAGAGTGCTCCAATACTGCGGGGAAGACACAAGGAATCGGCTCGAGCATAGGTCTGGCCAGCAGACTGGACGGGTTCCTCTCCTTATACCAGTCATGGGGGGTGTTGGGCCTGTTGACTTGACCTGCATGGTGAAGACGGCGAAGGCCCGCAAGTCGTTGACTTGCGGGCCTTTGTGTTCTGGCTGGGGATCAGGGACTCGAACCCCGACTAGCTGATCCAGAGTCAGCCGTGCTACCATTACACCAATCCCCAGCAATGACTCTGGAGCGAGAGAGTATAGCGAACCGGCAGCGGAAGTCAAGGCTTCGGCGACACGGGAAAATTCCGTGGGGGAGCGCGTCGCGTCGGCAAGGGACAATCTGAGGACGGTTCATGGCACAGGGCATGGCCGCCCCTCGACCGTGCTCGGGAACTGCGTCAAGCGGCCATGGGCCGCCGCCCCCCCCTGCACCGGCACCTCACAAGCTACAGCTACTGCGGCCGCTGGACGGTCACCTGCGTCGCCTTGATGCCGGTCGGCGCGCCGAGGTCGATCATGGGCAGGCCCGGCGGCAGGGACCGGTCGAGCATGACTGAGCCGAGTTCCTGCCCGCCCAGCCGCACCGTGAGCTGGGGCCCCTGGACCGCAAGCTCCAGCCGGAACGCGGCGGCGGCCGCCGGGAGCGGCCATGTCTGGAGCGTCGTCTGTTTGCCTGCCAGCACCTGGACGACAGCCACGTCGGCGCCGCGGATGCGTACGAAGCAGTAATTCCGGTTGTCGCTGTAGTGGACGCCCAGACCGGCGCCCTGGCCGTCCTTGACCGTGGCGGCGGCGACATGAATCTGCCCGGACACGGTGTACGCGACCAGCGACGCCCGGGCCTCCTGCCGCTGGCCGAACAGGTCCACCGGGCCGAGGACCACCAGGGCCGGACGTTTGCCTCTCGGGACGATGCTGGCGGCCGAGCCGCTGGTGAGCCCCTTGACGGTGTTGCGATACGGCAGTTCGCCCGACAGGCCGGCCAGGAGCCGCGGATCGTCGGATGGGGTGAACTCGAGCGAGAAATCGCGCGACAACCCAGCCGCGGAGGGCAATCGCACTTCCAGGCGGCAGGGGACTCCGGGTTTCAGCGGCGATGCGGCCTCGACGGCAAGCACGCGTCCCGCCGGACTGGCCTTGGCGGGCACGGGCGGGCGTCCGCTCTGGACAAAGCGGGCCTCGGCCGGCTGTGGCGGACGGTCGTACACGAGGTGAATCAGAGGCCGGTTACCAACCGTGCCGCGAGGCCAATAGTCGACCACATGGATCGGGTCGGCCAGTTCCAGGGACAGGAAGTTGCTGCGAGCCAGGGACGTGCCCTGGGCATCGGCGGCACGGGCCTGGAGGGAGTGCGTGCCGGGCCCGAGCGGCGCGGTGTCGAGCCGCAGGCGTCCGCCCTCGAAACGACCGAGGCGTCGGTCGCCGACGAACAGGTCGATCGCCGCGGCGGCATCGGGCGGCGTCATGGCGGCGGTCAGATCGACAACGGCCCCGGCAGCGGTCGCAGCGGTCTGACCCGTTGCGGCCCGGGCCAGCACGAGCCGTTCGCTGCGTCCGCACGGAACGTCCAGCACGGCCCAACCCTGAACTGCGGTTGGAGAGGCATCCACGGCCACAACGCGCACGCGCCGCCAGGCGTCGGCGGGCGTGGTGGCGTCCGGGGCGAAGCTGCCGCTGAGACAGCCATCGTCCCTGGCGGCAAGGTCGCCCTGGGCCAACGTTCGGGCCAGCCGGCCATCGACGAAACACCGCACCTCGCCCAGCGTTTTGCCCTCGGGCATGGCGATATCGAACTCGACGATCGGGGTCGGCGGACGTGAGGCTGCCGCGGGGATCGTCACGCGGCAGGTCACCTTGGCGCGCACGGCGTACGGAGCGCACAGAGGATCGCCGAAGACGGCGTTCTGCCAGCCGATGTAGCGGATGGCCGACCAGTAGGCCTCGGCGAGGTTGCAGCCGGCCAGGTAGTTGTCGAGCAGGACATCGAGGTATCCACGGGTGGGGAACGAATCGGCGAAGGGTTCGTCCGTGGTGCCGTGAACGCCTGTGGCGCCGCAACGGATCAGCCAGGCGACGGGTGCCTGCGCGCTGTAACCGAACGTGCGCCAGTTGTTCCAGATGGCCCCGTAGGACTGGAGCATATCCACCAGGGCGCCGGGGCGGTAGGTGTTCGAAGAAATGTCCTTCCACGTGAGGCCGCTGTACGAGCCGCCGCTGAAGTAGCCGGCCACGTCGTCGGCGCCGGCGACGGGCTTGCCCTTCTCGAGCAACTGGGCGGCGAATCCCCGCGACTGAAGCTGCCGGACGGCTTCATCGAACTTCATGACGTGCGGACTCTGGACGAAGTAGAAGGTGCCCTGCGGCGCCGTGGCGTCGGAGGCGACGCTGCGCCGGACAAGGTCCAGGGCATCTCGCGGCTCGTAGCCGCGAAGCCACGTCACCAGGCAAGGGCGCGTGTCGGCCGGAACCGTCGCGGCAAACCGCTCGAAGGCTTCGCGCCGGCTCACGTACGGGTTCAGCATCTTCTGGACGAGGCCGTCGGAGGCCAGGCCCGCCAGCAGCGCGGCCATGCTCCGCGTCTTCATGGTGCCGCCGCAGTCCACCCTGAGCGGCAGATCGGGGCAAAGGACGACGAAATGCAGGCGGTCGCCGGCCGGATGCTCGCGGATGAACGCCTTCAGCGGTTCGCGGACGGCCTTCTCGTACAGGTCGCCGGGAATGACGCTCTGGTCCCGGAAACTCTCGACCGGCAGGTCGATCAGGCAGAGATTCCGCTCGGGAACGCCCCGGGCGTCGCGATAGGCGTTGGCGACGGCGACGGAGTCGGCCGAGCGGCTGTTGGCGACGATCAGCACATTGTGCGGGCCGCCGCCGGCCATGACCGTCGAACAGACGGCCGCCGCCAGGACAAGGGAACATGACAAACGCGAAAGCACCATGGGCTTCTCCTGGCGTGTTGGACGGCTTCGCACGACGAACATTCGCCAGGGTGCATTGACATTTCGGGGAAAGCAGGGGCAAGATGCCCGTGCCACGGTACGGCCCGCAAAACGCTAATGCACCCCACTGGCAAACACCTTAACAGATGCCGGCCCGCCGGACAAGCGCCGCGGTGCAGCCACAGGCCGGGAGACTGTACAACCGCGCGTCGGCGAGTGTGGTTTTTGTCGCCCGGCGGCATTGGCATGCGGCGACGGGTCGCTATAATGGGCCCCTGATCAAGGCCGATTGGATTCCGTGTGAACAGAAAGGCGATAAGGCGATGATGATCAGCGACTTGAGCAAGATTGCGGGGCGGACGTATCCCGCGCGGCGGCGGACGCAGAACGTGTCGGGCGGCGCGGCGCCGATTCAGGCGAAGAACTTCTCGCTGGGTTACGTGACGCTGGAGCCCCGTGGCGGCCAGGTGCCGTGGCACAATCAGGAGCAGGAAGAAGTGTACTTCGTCCTGGAAGGCACGGGGGAGATGTGCCTGGGCACGGAGCGGCAGCCGCTGGCGGCCGGTCAGGCCGTGTACATTCCCTCGGGGGTGTATCACCAGTTGACGAACGTGGGCGATGTGCCGCTGAAGTTCATCTACTGTTACGGTCCGGCGGGGGACGTGGCCCACTGGCGTCAGGAGCTGGACGGCACGTTGCCGCGGGCCGGGGCCGAGGCGCCTCCCCTGCCGCAGGGCGCCTGGCCGCAATGCACGGAGAAACCCAAGGCCTGATGACAACCTGCTGGTGCATTAACGCTTCGGGGAAACAGGGGCATCCTGCCCCTGTCACTCACGGGCAAGATGCCCGTGCCACGGTACGACCGCCAGAACGCTAATGCACTGCCAAGGCGGGGCCGTTTTGACAAGGCCTCCAGGCCGTGCTAGAATATGGGCTTGTGGTCCGTCCGCAGGGGCGGGCAGCACGCGAGATTCGGTTAGGAAAGGAAAGGTATTCGGACGATGGACAACGTCAAGACCCACCGCGTGGGCATCATCATGAACGGCGTCACGGGACGCATGGGCACGAACCAGCACCTGCTGCGGTCGATCATGGCCATCCGCAACCAGGGGGGCGTCCGCATCAGCGACAACGAGCGGATCATGCCCGACCCGCTGCTGGTGGGTCGGAACCCGGCGAAGCTCGAGCCGCTGGCGAAGTCGGCCGGCGTCGAGAACTGGTCCACGGACCTCGACGCTGCGCTGGCCGACTCGAATTACACAGTGTACTTCGACGCGCAGACGACGAACCGTCGGGTGGCCTCCGTGAAGAAGGCCATTGCCGCGGGCAAGCACGTGTACTGCGAGAAGCCGACGGCGACGAGCACGGCCGAGGCCTACGAACTGTACACGCTGGCCAGGAAGGCCGGGATCAAGAACGGCGTGGTGCAGGACAAGCTGTGGCTGCCCGGGCTGCTGAAGCTGAAGCTGCTGATCGACACGGGCTTCTTCGGCCGCATCCTGAGCGTTCGCGGGGAGTTCGGCTACTGGGTGTTCACGGGCGAGCATGTGCCGCCGCAGCGGCCGTCGTGGAACTACCGGGCCGAAGACGGCGGCGGCATCATCGTCGATATGCTGTGCCACTGGCGTTACGTGCTGGACAACCTGTTCGGCAACGTCAAGTCGGTGTCGTGCCTGGGTGCGACGCACATCGGCCAGCGCGTAGGCGAAGACGGTAAGCCCTACAAGGCCACGTCCGACGATGCGGCGTATGCGACGTTCGAGCTGGAGGGCGGCGTGATCGCTCACTTCAATTCGTCGTGGTGCGTCCGCGTGCGGCGCGACGACCTGCTGACGATGCAGGTGGACGGCACCGAGGGCAGCGCCGTGGCGACGCTTCGCGATTGCGTCGTGCAGCACGCCAGCGCGACGCCGCGGTGCATCTGGAACCCGGACATCGACAACCCGGTGGACTTCTTCGGCGGCTGGCAGCGCGTGCCCGACACGCTCGCCTGCGACAACGCGTTCAAGGTGCAGTGGGAGCTGTTCCTGCGTCACGTGGTACTGGACGAGCCGTTCCGCTGGTCGCTGCTGGAAGGGGCCAAGGGCGTGCAACTGGCCGAGAAGGGCCTGGAATCGTGGAAGAAACGGGCCTGGGTGGACATTCCGGAACTGAAGGCCTGAACCAGGCCGTTGACCTACGTATTGCAACAAACCAGGGGGCCGGCCCGAGAAGGTCGGCCCCTTCTCTATTCATGTAGCCTCTACAACGGCGGGGTGGGTGGTCGGCGACGGCGGCGGAGGAGCATCGCCAGGAGCAGGGCCGCCATGGCGCCGAAGACCACGAGATCGAAGGAGATCAGCTTGGGCTTGGCGTCAGCCGGGGCTCCGTCTCCGGCCGTTGTCGCCAGGTTCGGGCGCCCGGCCCGCAGCCAGGCGGTGTAGACCAGCGACGAGAGCATCGACGCGGCGCGGCCCATGGCCAGGCGGGGCAAGTCATCGTGGCGCTCGGAGAGTATGCGTCCGAGTTCGTCCACGTGTCGCAGGAGCCGCCGCTGCCGCCCGTCGAGGCCCTGGGCGTCCTTGCGACGGAACAGTTCGTCGGCGGCATCGCGGTCCAGCGCTTTCAGATAGGCGACGTCCTCGTCGGTGATGCCACTGCGACGTCGGGCTTCGGTGTCGGCGGCCAGCAGACGGCCGGTCCACTCGGCATTGCGGCCAGCCTGCTCGATCGCCGCGGCCACGACGTCGTCCACCGCGTCGTAAGGGGACAGAAGCTCCGGCGGCAACCGTTCGAGGTCCTGCAGCGACAACGTCTTGCGGCGAATCACCAGGTAGATTTCGAAGGCTGCGTGGATGCCGCGGTTGCCGGTCATCTGGCCGTCGTAGTTACGCGTCGTGTGCAGCGGCTGATGCAGGTCGCCGACAAAGTGCGACAGGTCGGCCATGGCTTCCTCGATCCGGTCGCGGCGTTTCTGACGAAAGGCCTCGGTCAGTCGCGTCACCTGGTCGCGGATGACCCACGGCAGGGTGCCGTGGCGGGCCAGCGCGGCCTCGCCCAGTTGTGGCCATCGGGAACGGTCGGCCGCGTCGAGCTTCGTGGCCGGGTGGTCCGGATCCTCGCCGAGCAGTTCGGCGGCCAGGCGCGGATCGTGCTGCAGGAGGTGTTCGGCCGCCTTGAGCGCCGCCTGGCGCCGGTCACGGGGAAACGCCGCGAAGGGCGGTGGCTCGTCGGTCATGGCGTCGATGTCGAAAAAATGCCTGCTCCGTTCCTGGCGGTACTTCGCCCAGGCGGCGTTGGCCTTGGACGCCAGGTCGGCCTTGTGCGACTCGTCGGCGGCGTCGGCCTGGTCCTGGAGTTGCTGGGCCTCGGCCCGGAGTTGATCGACCCGCCGGTCCGGGCTCATGACCTTGGCCAGGACGTTCTCCAGGGCGGCTCCCTGGCCGAACTCGTCCGACAGGGGCGGCGGCAACAGCAGCAGGGCCTCGCGCGTGACGAGATGGTGGGCGTCGCGGCCCCAGCCGGCGCCGGCCGTCGCCGCGATCAGCGAGACCGCCAAAACACGGAGCAGGGCCACCGTGGAGGCCGGCCCTGCTCGATGGGTCGATTCAGGACAAGTCATAGTCATTGGACCGGCTGCGTGGGTTCCGGTACGCGGTCTTTCTCGACCAGGTCGTACTGTTTCTGGGCCACCTGGGGGTTGATCGGCTGAAGCTCCAGGCTCTTGCGATAGTGGACGAGGCCCTCGTCGCGCTGGCCCGCGGCAATCAGGAACTCGCCGAGCAGATGATGGGCCTGGGCGTCGTTGGGGTTGCGGCTGACGGCCTTGCGGAGCCAGCTCTCGGCCTGTGCCATGTCGCCGCGCTCCTGCCAGTACTGGCCGAAGCGGTAGTAGGGCACGGCCGATAGAGGATTCAACTCGCAGCCTCGCTTGTACGCCTCGATGGCCCGGTCGTGGTTGCCGAGGGCGATCCAGCATCGGGCCATGTTCACATGGGCCTCGACAAGGCCTGGGTCCAGGCGCGTGGCCATCCAGTACGCGTGGATGGCCTCGTCGATCTGGCCGTTGGCCTCGAGTGACGCGGCCATGTTGAAATGGTGCGTGGCGTTCTGGGGTTCCAGTCGCGCGGCATTCTCGAATGCCGCAGTGGCCTGGCGGAATTCGCCGGCCTGGTACAGCCGGTGGCCTTCGAGGCTGTAGGTTTCGGGGGTGGGATCGCAGCCGGCCGCAAAGACCAGCAGCGTGGCGCCCAGGAGCATCGCCGAGCTGAAGGGCCGCATTCACGTTCTCCTTCCGGTAGAGGAACAGAGGCGACAAGGACACTGACGGATTGCCGACGAGTCTACCCACAGCCGCCGAGGCGTGCAACAGGAAACCGTCTGCGAGTTCGAGCCGGGGTGCACGTCATGTTTTTTCAGGTGCGCAGGCTCTCGCACCGCAGCAACGGGGGGGTGCACACTTTGGAGGCCGGACGAAGTCCGGACCAGAGTGTGCACCCCTGGCCACAGACGTGACGTGCGGCAACCGCCCATGACTACAACGCTGCATCGCGACATTGGCCGGGACCCACGAGCGAAGGGCGCTTTGCAGGGCCAGGATGGCCCTGCGACGCACGGGCAAGATGCCTGTGCCACGGCTGTCGCGTTGTAGTGCTATTCGCCGGCTTCCTTGTGCGTCACCTGGACCTTGCCGTTCATGAACGTCACGACATAGACGTCGTCGCCGGCCACCCACTGCTTGACGGCGAAGGCGGTGTCGCCGTCGCCGGCGCCGCTGGAATTCGTCGCTGGGCCAAGCAGCTTGTCCACCTCGTCCTCGCTCATGCCGATCTTGACCTTCGAGAAATTGGCTGCAACCTTGCCGGCATCAGCGGCCGGAGCTTCGGAGGACTCGCCGCCGTAGTGGACGGCCATGGCCTTGTCGTCCTGGAAGTGGACGACGACGGCCGAGCTGTCCTTCTCCCAAGCGCACTGAAGCGTCTCGCCGAGGGCCATCTTCGTCGTAGGCTCGCCGAGCTGCGCAACGACCTCGTCGTAGGTCATGCCCGTGCGGATCTTTCCGCCCGCGACGGTGGCCGTGACGGTCGGCGCGGCCGGGGCGGTCGCGTCGTCGCGATGCGGCTCGGTCGCGTCGGGAACCTGAGTGGAAGCCGGAGGCGTCGTCCCGGCCGACTCCCTGCTCGGCTTCTTCGACGAGCATCCGACAAGAATCGTCGCCAGAACGGCTGCAACAGCCAGGAACTTTGTGGCGCGTGTCATGGAAATCCCTCCTTCTGCCAGCGGATCGTGATCTCGGCGGCGCGGCGTCGAGGCCGTGCCGAACCCGATACGATTATCCCCCCGCCGCGGTACACCGTCCATCGGGAATCCGCGGCCGTCGGTTGCGGTCGGTCAGGCGTTGGCGGCGGCGCGGCCGAGTTGCTGGCCGAGTTTGCGGCACTCCTTGAGCTGGTTGCCGGCCGGCGCGTTGAGGATGTCGATGCCATCGGTCACCTGGGCCATGCCGACGGACGTGGCCAGCTTCTCGATGACGGCGCAGATGCCGCCGCCGCCGGCGTGGGTGCTGAAGGCCACGAAGGGCTTGCCCTTGAAGGCGGCGTTGCGGTAGGTCAGATCGAAGAAGGTCTTGACGTGGCCGCTCATGTAGGAGAAGTAGTTGGGCGAGCCGACGGCGATGGCCTGGGCGGCGGCCAGGGAGGCCACGTCGAGGTCGGCGGCGGCCATGAGGCGGGCCGTCACGCCGGGGACCATCGCGGCGCCTTCGGCGATGCACTCGGCGACGGCGCGGGTGTTGCCGCCGCGGGAATCGAACAGAACGATGACCTCTGCCATGGAAGACCTCCCCTTTGCGGTAGACCTGGTTTGTCGGCCTCAGCGTCGCGGCGTTGTCGTGCCGGGGCAGCCTGCGCGACGAATCGCCTCGGATCAGAGCTCGGCGCGGGGCTCGGCGGGCGGCAGTTCGCGGCCAAGCCACACGCCGACAAGATAGAACAGAACGATGACGATGTACAGGCCGATTCGGCTGAGCAGGAGGAACGGGGCGAAGTTGTGCGAGTAGCCGAGTCTCTGGAAGAAGGCGATGACACCCCATTCGCTGACGCCGACGCCGCCGGGCACGGGGGCCAGGAACATGGCGACGGCCGAGACGGCGATGGCGGCCAGGACGTGCGAGGCGGCCACAACGTCGCCGACGGTGGCGAGGATGAGGAGGTAATTGGCGGCGACCATCATGAGCCAGATGGCGAGCATGATGCCGCAGAAGAGCAGGACGTTGGGCAGGCGCAGGAGCCGCTCGTTGGCCTCGTAGAACGGGCCGAGATGGGCCTCGACCTGCTGCTCCTTGGCCAGCGCCCAGGCCACGGGCCGCAGCTTCGCGACCGGCCGCAGGAAGAAGCGCACGACGCCCAGAAGCCGTTCGGTGAGGCGGCGTCGGCTGAGGACGATCATGGCCACAACGAAGAGGCCGAGGAAGGCGGCCAGCACCATCGCGTGGAGGATCGTGTGGCCGGAGGCGACGACCATGACAATGGCGACGAGGCCCATGAGGACGGTGACGGAGCTTTCGAGGATGCGGTTGACGAGGGCGACGCCGGTGAGGCGGGCGCCGCCGCGCATCATCAGGGGCACGGCGAGTTCGCCGGCGCGGCCCGGAGTGAAGGTGCCGACGAGATAGAGCGTGGCGAAGAGGCGGAGGGATTGGCGGGCGTCGGGGTCGGCGCCGGCCAGGCGGCTGATGAGGTGCCACTTGAGATAGAAGCCGGCTTGCGTGGCGGCAAAGAGGCCCATCGCGCCGAGCAGGAGCCAGGGGCGGCCCAGGGCGGCCAGGAAGGCCCGCCAGATGGCGGCCGGATCGTTCCAGTAGATGACGGCGGCCAGCAGAATCAGGCCGATGGCGAGCCAGAGAAGCTGTGCGCGGGGGCGTTTCACGAGTCGGCGGCGTCCTTGTGTCGCGGCTCGCCGCGGGTGCGGATCACCCGGGCCGGGATGCCAACGGCGACGCCGCGCGGGCGGACATCACGGTTGACGACCGATCCGGTGCCGACGACGGCCTGGTCGCCGATGGTGACGCCGCGGACAACGGTGACCTTGGCGCCGAGCCAGACATCGCGGCCGATGTGGATGGGCGCGGCGTCGACGGGCTGGTTGATGACGGTGACGGACAAATCGTCGGTGCCGTGGTTGAAGTCCACGAGGTCCACGTGCGGCGCGATGATCGTGTCGCGTTCGATGTGGATTTCGGCGTTGCTGGTGACGACTCCGTATTCGCCGATGTAGACGTGGTCGCCGAGGACGATCTTGCCGGACTGGCTGGTCGAGAGGACCACGCCGCGCATGAGCTGGACGTGATCGCCGAGGAGGATGGGCCGCCCGCGGGCCGAGGCCAGGACGACGCCGGGCTGGAAGCGGCAGCCGCGTCCGATGCGTCCGCCGCCGCGAACGAGCAGCACCAGCCGCCAGAACGTGACACGAACGAGGTTGATGAGGCCGAGAACGAGTCCCACGTTGATGATGCTCCTGATAGCGGTCCCAAACAGGGCGGCTCGCGAGCCGCCCCTACAACAGCGTTGCGTGGCCGGGCTACCGCTGCCGGATGACCTTGGCCGGCACGCCGCCGGCGACGACCATGGGCGGCAGATCCTTGGTCACGACGGCCCCGGCGGCCACCACGGTGCCCTTGCCGACGCGGACGCCCGGCAGGAGCGTCGCGCGGTAGCCGATCCAGCAATCGTCCTCGACGACGATGTCGGCCGTGGCGATGCCCTGCGAGATAATCGTGGCATCGCGGTCGGCGAACTTGTGCCCGCCGGTGATGGCCGAGGCCTTCCGCGTGAACAGGACGTCTCGTCCGATGACGATGCGGCTCCAGTGGTGGCACATCAGGTCGCACTCGCTGTAGATGATCGAGCCGTCGCCGATTTCGATACGTCCGTTGCCGCCGAGGGTGTCGATGGTCGCCTTGCCGATGAAGCACCGGCGGCCGATGGTCACGTTCCAGTCGATGCGGGCCAGCGGATGGATGATCGACCGCGTGCGGAGCATCAGCCACAGGTTGACCAGGACGCGAACGACGACAAAGCCGCGAATGGACCGTTTCATGGCCTCGCGGAGGACATGATAGCGGACGCGATGGAACTGCTGTTGCGGCGTTTCGGTCATAGCGGCCCACGGACCTCACACAACGTCGCTCATCCGACGGCGCAGGGACGGCTCGCCCGCCACCCCTACGCCTTGCGGGCGTAGAAGACCATGCTGCTGCCGCGGCCGACGAGGCTCTCGACGAACGTGATCGGCGGCGTGAGGAGGGTCATGGCTCCCCAGAGGGCGCGGCTGACGATGCCCTGCCCTCCGCCGCCGGCGGCCTCGGCCCAGACGCGGCGCGGGTCCAGCCCCGGACACAGCGTCAGCACGATCATCGGCGGGTGCAGCCAACTGGTCCATTGATCGACGCGCGTCACCTCGAAGCGATGCTTGTCCATCATGCGGCTCAGGCGAGGCACGGTCCAGTACGCCAGGTCGCGCGGCACGTCGAGCGCCGACCACCGCGCACCGAACAGGCGGAACTGGAGACAGTCGGCGTTGGGCACCTCGACCACAAGGCACCCGCCCGGCCGCAGGATGCGATGGATCTCGTCGAGTTCCTCGTTCGGCTCGTGCAGGTGCTCCAGCACATTGTACAGCGTGACGAGGTCGAACTGGTCGTTCTCGTAGGCGGCGGTGCGAAGCGTGCCGCACCGGACGCGCAGGCCCAGGTGGTCGCGGGCATAGGCGGCGGCCGAACTGATCTCGACACCGTACGGCTCCAGGCCGAGCTCGCGGTACACGAGCAGGCGGTCGCCGGAGCCGCAGCCCACGTCGAGCACCTCGGCGCCGGGCCTCGGGCGGCAGAATCGCAGCACTTTGCGGGCCTCGTACCGCAGCAGATGGAAACGGTACCAGTGCTCGGCCCCGTGGATCATGCGCGGCAACAGGCCCTGGACGGGCTCGTCGGCTTTCCAGCTATAGGTATCGTTGTAGTAGCGGGCGATGGCCGCCCCCGGCGGTCGCGGGTTGACGCGCATGAGGCCGCAGCCGGTGCAGCGGACGACGTCGAACCACTCGTTGGAGCCGTAGCGGTCCTGCTTGCGAAGGACCGGCTCGGTAGCCTCGGTGGCGCAGAGCGGACAGGCCACCGTCTCGCGTTCGGCGGTCGGCACGGCGGAGGCGTCGCATTGAGTCGCGTCGGTCAAGGCGGTCATATCCGTTTCGGGCTCTGTCTGAGATCGGCCTCTGTCGTGGCACGGGTCTTGCCTGTGCGTCGCGGGGCCGTCCGGGCCCAGCTCTCTGTGTCCGCTCCACGGGCAGGATGCCCGTGGACGCACAGGCAAGACCCGTGCCACGGTATTCAGATGAAGCTTATGCGTTCAGGCCCTTGTCGCGGCCGTAGGCGCGAATCTCGGCAATCACCTGCGACTGCTCGTCGGCCGTCAGGTCCGGGAAGAGCGGCAACGTCAGCAACGTGGCCCAGACCTTCTCGCACACGGGGGTCTTGCCCTTGCAGCGTTTGTACATCGGATAATGGTTGTTGGGGATGTAGTGGACGCCGGTCGCGATGCCGCGCTGGGCCAGCCAGGCGTTCAGGCCGTCGCGGTGCTCGGTCTTGATGACGTAGTTGTGCCACGCCGGGGCCGTGTTCGGCTGGACGACGGGCAGCGTCATCCAGTCCAGGTCGGCCAGCTCGCGGCCGTAGCGTTCGGCCCGCTCGCGTCGGGCGGCGTTGGTCTGGTCCAGGCGGCGAAGCTGCACGATGCCGATGGCCGACGGAATGTCGTTCAGGTGCGCCTTCCAGCCCACCTCTTCGACGAAGTAGTACCAGGAGTACTTGACCTTGGTCTCGCGGCTCCAGGTGTCCTTGCTGATTCCGAGCCACCGCAGCCGGGTGGCGTGCTGGTAGTCGGCCTTGCGGCGGCAGACGAGCATGCCGCCCTCGCCGGTGGCCAGGTTCTTGACGGCGTGGAAGCTGAAGCACGCGAAGTCGCCGAACGTGCCGAGCTTCTTGCCCTTGAACTCGCCGCCGGCGGCGTGGGCGCAGTCCTCGATGACCAGGAGCTTGTGCTTGCGGGCCAGGCGCATGATCTTGTCCATGCGGCAGGCGTGGCCGCCGTAGTGGACCACGACGATGGCGCGGGTCTTCTTCGTGATGAGCTTCTCGACGCAGTCGGCGTCGATGTTGCACGTGTCGGGCTCGATGTCGGCGAACACCGGGATGCCGCCTGAGTAAAGGATGGCGTGGTTGGTCGAGACGAAGGTCATCGGCGTGGTGATGACTTCGCGGCCCTTGATGTCGGCCATGAGCATGGCCAGATGCAGGGCGGCGGTGCCGCTGTTGAGGGCCGAGGCGTAGCCGGAGCCGAGGTAGGCCTGGAACTTCTCCTCGAACTCGCGGGTCTTGGGGCCGAGGCCCACCCAACCGCTGGACATCACCTCGCGGACGGCATCGAACTCTTCCTGACCGTAGCTCGGACGGAATACGGGAATCATGCTCTTGTCTCCAGACGTCAGTTGCGAAGCGCCACGCTCTTGGCCGGGATGCCGAATCGCCGCAACAGGCCGCGAATCTGCGACGCGCCGATCCGCCGGGTCCGGGCGATCGCCCACCGCTTGCGGCACATGCGCGGCAACCCCCACAGGGCGCCCAGCCAGGCTTTCACCAGCACCAGGGCCAAACGCACAGCACTATACTCTTTGCGGAACTCTCCTGCACGCCCTTTTCCGGAAAACACGCCCCAGGCCTGCCACGCGTAACGGGCCACCATGTAGCAGCCGCCCCACGCCAGCAGCCACAGGGGGAAACTCTTCACGCCGACCCAGATGCGGTTGCGCTCGACCCAGTAGACCTTTCGCGGATGGACGCTGCCGGTAGACGCCGAATGGCAATGGTAGCAGACGGCCCTGGGGGCGTACCGCGACGACCAGCCCGCCAACTGGGCACGCCAGCCCAGATCGGTCTCGTCGGCGTAGGCGAAGAAGTCCTCGTCGTAAATCTCCCAGCCCTGGCGGCCGAAGCCCTTGAGGCGGATGGACTCGATCATGGCCATGCGGTACATGCCGCAACAGTCGCTCACGAAGAAGACTTCGGCTTCGTCGGCGTAGTCCTCTTTCGGATGCCAGCGCCCGCGGCCCAGGGCCAGCCCGTCGGGGCAGATCTCGATCCCCGCGGCGTCGATCCGCAGATCGTTGAACTTCAGAAGAATCTTCGAGGCCACCGCGCCGACCGTCGGATCCGACTGCATCACGCGGACCATCTCGGCGATGCATTCGGGATCGAGCTCCGTGTCGTTGTTGAGCATCACGGCAAAGGGCGTCCGCACGGCCGCCAGACCGACGTTGTTGCCGCCGCCGAAACCCAGGTTCTCGGCGTTCTCAATCAGCTCGACCTCGGGAAACCGCTCGCGGACGATCTGGGCGCTGCCGTCGCCACTGGCGTTCTCGACGACGATGACGTGCAGATTCGGGTAGGTCTGCCGCCGCAGGCTCTCCAGGCAATCCGGGAGCACGGTCTTGCCCTTGTAGTTGAGGCAGACGACGGTAACGCCCGGAGCGTCGGTCGAAGAGGTGCTGTGGTGGTTGGTCTGGCTCATGCGTTCCTTGAGGCCCGAAAGCCCCGATCTCGAACCCGGCGGCGCCGGGACTGGCTTCCCACTGTGCAGCCCCCCGCCCTGCGACGGCCGGGACCGCAATAAAAGAGGACGCCTTCCAGTTGCATCCTGCGGCGTCCTGAACGGCCACACATGCTACTGATCCGAGCCCGGTCCGTCAATAACCTTCCGCTCGTCCTGTCCCCCTGGGGTTGACAACTGCTCGGCGGCGCGGGTAGGCTGGGGCCATGGTGAAGCGACTGACAATCACGGTACTGGTGGACAACACGTTGGCGGCCGGCGACGGCGCGGCTGGGCTGAAGAGCGAGCACGGTTGGGCGGCGTGGATCGAGGCCGACGGGCGCCGCGTGCTGCTGGATGCGGGGGCGAGCGACCTGGTGCTGCGGAACGCGGCGGTCCTGGGCGTGCCGATTGCCCAGGCCGAGGCCGTGATCCTCAGCCACGGGCACTACGATCACACGGGCGGGCTGGCCGCCGTGCTCGACGCGGCCCCGCGGGCGGCGCTCTATGCGCATCCGGCGGCCCTGGGCGAGCACTACAGCTGCCACCCGGGTCGCGGGCCGCGCTCGATCCGCATGCCGGGACCCTCGGCCGACGCCATCAAGGCCGGCGGACGCAGGACGGTCTGGACCGCGGGGCCGACGGAAGTGACGCCTGGGGTCCACGCGACCGGTGCCGTGCCGCGGCGAACGGATTTCGAGGATGTCGGCGGACCGTTCTTCCTCGATGCCGCCGTGTCCCGGCCCGACCCCATCGAAGACGACCAGGCCGTCTGGATCGACGGGCCGACGGGGGTGGTCGTGGTGCTGGGCTGCGCGCATTCGGGCATCGTCAATACGCTGGACTACGTGTCGCAACTGGCCGGAGGGCGGTCCATCGTGACCGTCATGGGCGGCACGCACCTGGTCGGCGCGTCGGCCGAACGACTGGAGCGGACCGCGGCAGCCCTGGAGCGATTCGGCATCGAGTCCCTCGGGCCGAGCCACTGCACGGGCCCCGAGGCGATGGAGTTCCTGCGAAAGCGATTCCCGGGAAGTTTCCTGGAGTGCGGCGCCGGCACGCGACTGGCGTTCGAGCAGTAGCAGCCTATTGAGAGAACACAGTTTCTCCGCGTGGCTCCCCCTCGACGGTGCTCGGGGACTGCGTCAAGCAGCCACCCTACCGCTGCGCCGTCGCTCCAGCATGGGGTGCCACGCCCCGCGCCGAGCCGTCAGGCAGGCAGCGTCGCATCGCCGGCAGAGGCGTCCTGATTGCGGCCGTTGCGCTTGCGGCGAGTCCGCTTGCCACCGTTGGCACTGGCGTCGAGTCGCCGGCCATCAGCGGTGTTTGGAGCCGTCGTG
>ERZ795032.1480-NODE-1480-length-16216-cov-4.886022_pt1 | contig 16216 bp, 18 predicted proteins | sample MGYA00375124_ERZ795032 | MGnify/ENA primary metagenome ERZ795032 (study PRJEB30167, sample SAMN05720154) | activated sludge metagenome | isolation source: Anaerobic digester | place: China | collected 2015-12-16 ...
TTACGTCCTGCTGGAAGCGCTCTTTGGTGCCGGAGTAGACGATCATCGGAGTTTGTCGTACTTGGTGTGGCGGCCTTTGGCTTTGCTGACGGGGTATTTGCGGGCGTTTTTCCTGAGTTTTTTGTCGATGGCTTGGAGGGGGTCGATGTTGAGGTCATGCGAGAGGAGCAGGACCCAGTAGAGGATGTCGGCGAGTTCTTCGGAGACGGCGGATTTGTTTTTCTTTATGTGCGCCTGGACTTCCTGCGGGGTCTTCCACTGGAAGTGCTCCAGCAGCTCGGCGGCTTCCAGGGTGAGGGAGATGGCAACGTCCTTGGGGTTGTGGAACTGCGCCCAGTCCCGCGCGTCGCGGAAACGGACGATCCTGCCGGTCAGGGCTTTTATGTTCTTCATTGCTGGCGGCGGCCCCTTTCCCCTGGGTCGGTGCTAACCTTTTCTTATTATATATTGTCGGGCCGGGGGTGGCAATGACACGCACGGATTCCAGGGGCTAAAGGCCGATAAGGCCGAAAAGTTCCTGCCAGGGCACTATCTTTATGCCGTCCAGCAGGCGCGCGCGCGGCACCGGCGCGACGCAGAAAAGGGAGGCGTCGGGGAAATCCCGCCCGAAAGACTTTAGCCCCCTGAGATGGGCGGAAGATGGAGCGCGCGAGGATTTTATCTCTATGGCGAAGATCTTCCCCGCGGGCGTTTCCACCACGAGGTCCACTTCGGCGCCATCTTTTGTCCTGTAGAAGGAAAGAGAGTGATCTTTGCCGGCGTAATCTATAAGCCTCGCCGTTTCGCAGATCACAAAATGCTCGAAAGCGTCCCCGTACTCCGAAGTGCCGGGCTGGAGCGGCACCGACAGCTTGCCGCATATGGCCCGGTGGACGCCCGTATCGAAGAAATAGAACTTAGGATGCCTGGCCAACTGCTTCCTGGCCGACCTGGAGAAGGCCGGCAGCAAAAAGCCCACCAGGGTATCCTGCAGCACCTGGAAATACTCCTGCACGGTCTTATAGCTGATCCCGGTCTCCTTGGCGATGCTGGAATAGTTGAGGAGCCTGCCGTTCTCGAAAGCGGCCAGCGGAAGAAACCTCAGGAAGGCGCCGATATTGCGCGTTATCGCCTCCGCGGCTATCTCCTCCTGCAGATACGTGTTCACATAAGCTTTCAGGGACCGGTGAGCAGACTCTTCGTCCTTCTCGGAGTAAATGCTGGGCAAAGTACCCGTCCGCAGCGCTTTATCCAGAGAAAAGCCGGCGCCGCACTCCAGGTGAGTCAGCGGATGGAGGCGGCAGGTCCAGGCCCTTCCCGCCAGCAGATTGGCCTGCGCTCTTTTCAGCTTTCTCGCGCTTGAGCCGCTGAGGCAGAAAACGGGCGGTTTCCCCGGGGACGTCATTATGGACTGGACTTCGTTGAGCAGCGCCGGTACGCGCTGAACCTCATCCACTATGACGTGGGTTTTGTTTTCATCCCGCGCCAGGACTTCTTCCCGGAACAGGGAAGGGTTCGCGGCCAGCCTGGTGTATTCGTCGGTTCGCAAAAGATCGTAGTAGAGGCTTTCTTTGTCGGAAAAGGTCTTCTTCAAGAGAGTGCTTTTGCCGGTCTGGCGCGGGCCGAACAGAAAGAAGCTTTTGTCCCTGGGGAGCTGCAGTTGTCTTTTAAACATATGCCTCTATTATACCGTCTAAATTAGAGATAGTCAATCTGTTTTAGACATCACTCTATGGGCGCATCAGGGGGATACTTACTTGAAGGCCGCGTCTCTTCCCGGCAGGGCGCCCACCGCCTTTGCGCTTGTAAAGGCCGCCCTCTATCTGGTGCACCAGCACGCTGCGGCTCCAGTTGTGCTCTATGGTTTTGTTAACGTAGAAAAAGGCCTCATCCACGTTTTTACACTTGGCAATGATGGTGATGTTGTGGCCCCAAGGGATGCCGGTCAATTGTGCAACAGGCTGTTGCACAATTGAGTCTGGCTGCAATTGCGAAACAGGCTGTTTCGCAATTTGGGCAACAGGCTGCTGGACAACTCCCACGCTGCCGCTGTAGAACACGTACCACTGCCGGACAAGTTCCAGATTGCGCCGGGAGAAGCCTTTAATCTCAGGAAACTCAGCCGTCAAGTCCTTGCTTAGCTGAAGAAGGAAGCTGTCTCCCCATTTGGCGTTAACCTGCTTTGCGGCGATCTCCGCGCCCAGCTCCCAGTAAAATTGGAGAAGCTGCGTATTTACCGCTACTGCGGCTTTAAGCTGGGCGTTGCGGACCTTATTCTTTACGTCCGTCAACCAGAGTTTGTAATTATTATCGCCGCTTAAGGTATTTTTTATATACGCCCCCCCCCTCTGATCAATGCGCCCGCTTGAGCGGCACCGTGTCACGGTGAAAATCCTGTTTATCGTCCGGGAATTTAACCTTCCCCATGACGCCTCCATCGGATCGCACAACAACGGATATTATAGAGCGGTGCTGCGACAGCGTGATGTCGCCCGCCCTTGAAAACAAATCTTACAGGGGCCGACACTACGTTGTCGCATGGGTGTTTTACACTCTTAACATGAATCTGGGCACCGCACTATACATCCAGCCGGATTATTTGGATAGCACCCGCTATCCGGCCTGGAGCTGGAAGCGGGTCAGTCAGGAAGCGAAGGGGTCGGTTTTTTCACCCGGGGGCCATGTTTCAGCATTTGCTGAAAGCCCGGTCAATAATGAAAAAATCGCAAACCCGGGCAAATTATTCAGGCTACTGAACAAATCGTAGATCGGCGAAAAAGAGATTGTTTTACGGGGATATTTTTATGACAAATAAGCGGGACCTGGCCCTTGAATTTATGGCACTTTCATGTCATACCATATGTAATGAATATAGAAAGGCGGCTCACGCAGAAGGCCGACGGGACCCTGCTGCTGGAATCGGGCGGCAAGGCCGCCGAGGTCTGCACGGTCACGGAAGCGGCCCGGACGCTCAAGCGCACGCGCCGCCAGGTCTATCGCTATATCGAGACCGGCCTGCTGCATCCGGAGGCCAAGATGCTGGGGGAATGGCTGCTGGACGCCGAAGAGGTGCGCCGGGCGGCGTCGAGACCCCTTTCGGTGCAGCCGCTGCCCCGCGGCCTGGCGCCGCTTTTCCCGGAGCACGATATCTCCGCGCTCAACGCCGGCCGCGACAGGACGCTGGTGCTGGCCCGGGTGCTGGAGAACGGCGGCCGCGCGGACGTGGCATGGGCTTTCAGGCGCTACAGCCGGGCCGAGCTGGTCGCTTTCATCAAGGAGGACGGCGCGCGGTTGCTGGGGCCCCGCTCGCTGCGGTTCTGGTCGCTGGTGCTCAAGGTTAAGCCAGGCGAACTGCCGGCCTGGCGCAAGAGTATCCCCTGGGATCGACGGGATACAAGGAGCAGACTTATGACCAAGCGTGACGATAAGCGCGGCGGCGGGCGCCGCAAGCGGGTAATGGCGGCAATGAAGAAGGTCAACTCGCGGCACGGGAGAACGTTCCGGAAGCTGGCCGGCGGGAAATGACCGCCATTTCACGTTTTTGGCCAATACTGCCGGCTTTTAAGCGAAAACTCCAAGGGACGCAAAAGATTTATACCCGCACAGCAATAATCTTAACTCCCGGAACTGACATAGAATTTCAATGAATAGTTCCAGATAAAATACGAAAACATAAAATACCCTGCGGAGAACAATAGGACAAGGGGCAGATAAAGGGCCACGTTTTCCGTCAGGAACATCATGCCGGGATAGAACGTCGCAAACCCCAACGGTATCACGGTGGAAAGAACTATCTTAAGGGTGTTACCGAAGATATCGACCGGGTACTTGGTAAATTCGAACATTTTAACAAGGAGCCCCATTATGGGAACTCCTCCTACGCTCACGAAAGAAAGAGATGACAGCATCAGCGAAACGGCTATCAGGACAGCCGTACCGGAAAGCACCGCGGGAATCAGCAGTATGAGCTTCGCTGCGGGGAGTTCCAGTCGGAAATACGCCGTCAGAACCAGTATCATCCCCAGCAGCAGCTCCCCCCAGCCGTCCTCGTCGAGAGAATCAATAGTGAGCTGAAACAGGAGGTTTACGGGCCGCAGCAGGAAACGGTCGAAACCGCCGGTCCTGACATAATAAGGCAGCGAGATAACATTTATAAAAAAACAGTGCCACAGACCCGTTACCATCGTAGAGAACCCGTAAAGAAAGAGCATCTGGTCGAACGACCAGCCTTTTATCTGGTCCACCAGCCTGAAGATGAACAGCAGAATGAGGAACCTCATCGCATTGTTCAGGAACATGGACACGAGGCCGATAATGAAATCCACCTTGTAGACCACCAGCGACTTCAGATTGTTCGCCCCCGCGACAATATATAGCTTTAAGTATCTTGACAGAATAGCCATCTTATCCGCCCTGTATCACCATTTTCTTCAATAGCGCCCGCTGGAGATAGAACACTACAAGGAACGCCGCGGCTATCCAGCCGCATTGCCTTATGAACATGCCGGCCCAATCGCCTCCTTTTATCAGGAAATTGAGCGGCTCAAAATACATGATCTTGAAGGGCAGCTCGTCCACCAGCGCCCTGAAATTTTCAGGGTAAGCGGAAATAGGGAGAAAACGGCCCGAAAAGACCGTTATCACCGCCATCTTCAGGCTATTTATCCCCCACGTATTCACCGAAAAGAAAGAGATAAGACCGAGCAACAATTCGAAGAGATAGATGAAGATATATGCGAGGCCGGCAAGCGCCAGGAAGCCGGCCAGCCGCGCCGGCCCGAAGTGATACTCCACTCCGAAAGCAAAGATGGAGCAAAGAACCAGCGGTACACAGATAAAGAGCAACCGATAAGCGTTAACCCCTAACGATTCGAAAAATATCTGTTCCGTGAACGCCACCGGCTTGAGCATTACGTGCGCCAGGCTGCCGGTCCGGACCATCTGGCCCAACTGCCGGTCGGCGTTGCTGTGTAGACAGACGGAAAGGACCTCCGCGGCGAGCACGTATTGGAGCATATCGCTCAGGGAGTATTGGCCATGGACGGCATGTTCGAAGATCGCGCTCCAGAGATAATACTGCACGGAGACGAACAGGAAAGCCGCCAGGATGTTCAGGTAGGTGGATATCGAGTACACCTGGTTCTGAGTGAAGCCGACGCGGGCGAACGCCGCGCGCAACTTAAGTCCCGAAAGGAATTTTTGAAGCATAGAAGTTTTTCAGGACTTTTTCAAAATCCGGGGGTTCGACCTTTATCTCCAGCACGTTGTTCAGCCCCATCACGGACTGCGTCAGACGCGGGACGTCCCGCTTGTCCACCCCGTTTATCTTTATACAATGGGGCAGAGTTTCGGCCTGCCCCCCCGCCAGTCCCGGAGGCAGGACCGTTTCTCTCTTCTCACATTTAAACTCGAGAAAAATGCCCATCTCCAGTATTTCGGCGATACCGTTCGTTTCCCCGTCGAAGACGACCTTTCCGCCGTCCAGGATCATCGTCCTCTCGCAGAGCCGCTCTATGTCGGAAACATCGTGCGTCGTCAGCAGCACCGTGGTCTCCTTGGATCTTTTTATCTCGAGAAGGAAATCCCCGATGACCTCCTTGGCGAATATGTCCAACCCGATAGTCGGCTCATCAAGGAAGACCAGTTCAGGGTCATAAAGGAACGCGGCGCACAATTCCATGCGCATACGCTGACCGAGGCTCAGCGTCCGCACCGGCTTATACATCAGCCTGGAGAGGTCCAGCATCCTCACGAAGCGTTCCAGGTTGGAACGCCAGCGGGCCTCGGGGACGTCGTACATGTACCGGATAAGCCGGAACGATTCATAGGCGGAGATGTCCCATTTCAGCTGGGTGCGCTGCCCGAACACGGCGGAGATCTTGTAGTTGTTCTGCCGCCTGGACCTATGCGGGACCCGGCCCAACACGGAAATTTCCCCCGAAGTCGGGGTCAGTATGCCGGTCAAGAGTTTTATCAGGGTAGACTTGCCCGCACCGTTCCGGCCGATCAGCCCGACGAATTCCCCCTTCGCAATGGAAAAGGAGACATCGCTGACGGCGTCAAGCCTGCGTTCCGGGATGCGCCCCAGCAGGGCCAAAAAATAGTCTTTGAAAGACCTCAGCTCTTTCGAAACGTATGTTTTTGTAAGATTTTTAAGTTCGATCTGTTCCATTGGACGGACTCCCGTTTTTTTCCGCTCCGAAACGATAACGAAGATAGGCCCCGATAAGAGGCCCGAATTCCGCGCAGTTCCCCGCCATAATTTTTCCCTTCTTCGACAGGGCCTTATAAGCGCAGCCCGCGCCGCACAGATATTTATAGCGGCATTCCCGGCATTCGGGAATATTCGCGATGTTGCGCGCATGGCAGGATAAAATACGATCCCAGTCCACGTCGTATCCGGTCCCCGTGTATGCGCCGATAGCGAACGCCGGGTCGGAAACTCCCCACCAGCAGGTATAGATGCCGGCCGGATCGAGCACATATTGGTTCCTGGAGGCGCCGCAAAAATTGAACCGCGGGGCCGGCGGCTTACCCGCCAGACAGGCATCCACGAAATCAAGGCCGTGAAACCGCGGCCTAAACACTCCGGAAAGGCATTTCCCGGACAGGACCTCGAGCACTCTGGACAAAAGCTGCGCTTCCGGAGAATAACACATACCGGAGTTACAGCCGCTCTCCGATATAGGATATAGATACGCGGAGAACCCTGGAACCTTGTGCCACCCCTTCTTAAGGACCACCTGCTCCAGTTCCGGCAGGCACTAGGCAGCGTATGCTCGCCGCCTGCGGGAACCGCCACTCGATAAAGTCCTTCAGGACCGTCGAGCCGATCCCTCTCCGCTGGCTCGCTTTAGGGAGAACTATACCGAATTCTTCGGCCTTCTCCTCCGGATTCACGCTGTTTATCAGGATGCCGAGAGGCATCCCTTCGCCGCGCTTTTCGATTATATAGTAATACCTCAGCCTGAACGCGTAGTCGGGTGTAGCCAAAGGCATTCTCTTAGCTTCGAACTGCGGCTTCAAGGCCTGGTTGAACGGATGCTGGCCTATGGCCGGATCGGCGACGTCGTCATAGGCGCTGACCAGGAACGGCCAATCGGATAACGCAGCTTCCCGCCAGATGTATCTACCCTCTTTCATGTGTTTACCCTCAGTCGTACGAAAAAAAGGTGCCCGCAGATCAGAAGGAACAGCACGGCGAACATATATGTGTGCGGCATGGCAAGGGTCTTGTTCGCCAGCCAGAAAAGAAAACCTGAAAAAACGAGGCAGAACTCCCCCAAGGAATGCACCCGGTTGTAGTCCTTTTCAGGGAAGTTCTCCTGCACATAAGAGATCACCACCCCCGGGAAAACCCCTGTCAGAAAGCCCACGAAGAACATGATTGCGCAGAACAAGGCATATACGAAGATAAAGTTAATTGAGAAGATCAGGAGCGAGTACACCATGAGATACGCGGGCCAGAAGTACTTGCTCCCGACGCAGGCGCTGAATAACTTCATCTTATTAAGCAGCACCGCGAACAAGGACCCGGCGACAAGAAAGAAGTAAACGCCGCTGATCCGGCTTTCCTCTATCCTAAGATTATTGCGCAGGACCGGGAGCAGGGAGGAATTGAACAGTATGACCACCGCCCCGGCAATAAAGAGCGAAACCAGCAGCAGCGCGGTCTTATCCCAGCCCGGGCTACCACCCTCCCCGGACGCTTTTGCCCCCCCCATGCGCCTGGCGCAGCTGTTGATAAGCCCCCGTTTTCCGAACTGGTATAACGAGGAACTGGCCAGTATTACCGCCAAAGCGGTAAGCAGGAACAGGACCGGGGTAAAAAAGGTCGTCGTAAGCGGCGCCATGAGCGCGCCTATCGACCAGCCCGATATGCCGAGCACGCCAAAGAGAAAGTTGTGCTTTTTATGCAATACTACCGGGGTCACGCTCCGCTGCGCTATATTCCCATAGGATAGCGTGCAGCCCAGCATGAACGCGCATAGCGCCAGGAGCCGTACAGTGTCCGTGTGCTCCGAATACAGCAACACCCCGGACATAGCGCACAGCAGGGACGTTACCAGAATATTGGAGAAAAGGAAGTACCGGAGTAAATTTACCCGGCACATCGATACTGAGACAAAAAGCCGCCCCGAGTTATACAGCAGCACAAAAAGCATACCGTTGCGTATGGCCGACTGCATATCCCCGCGGCTTATAAGCGTTAGGGAGAACATATAAAGGAATCCGATGAAGAAGTTGGAAATGACCCAGAAGGAGAAAAGCGCGGCCTTTAAGGCACCTGGTTCCTGGACGCTCTCCTTGATTGTCGTATCCATATTCCAGGCAGCAAGTTCTTTCTGACTTTCCGACATAATCTCTTGCGGCATTAATTATATAAAGATTACCGGATAAGTCGGGGGTGGGGCAGCCCCGGATCCCGGCGGGTCAAATTTCGCCCTCTACTGCGCGCGCTCGCCTTGTCGAATCCGCCAGGGCTGGCTCCGAGAAGACCGAACGCTTTTTCCTGGACCCGCGCGGGGAGTAATTTTATCTTCGGCGAGATAAAAGACCTGAACAGGCCGCCTAAGGACCGCTTCTTCTTAGTTCGCAACGCTCCGATCGCGAGCAACCTGTCGAATATCCTGGCCGGGGCCGCTATTCCCAGGCCCGACATGGCGTCGAGATACTCTTCCCTGGACCCGATCGCCGGGATACGGCCGGTCAGCCAGGCCGTCTCCTCCGCCAGCGTATAGCAGGAGTTGTCGGTTATCGCCAGCACTTTGCCGCCGCCGGGAACGGAATACGCCCCCTTCAGATGGTTTTCATACAGCAGAGCGGGACTCGCGGCCATATAGGATATCAGCCGTGGACCGAGACGAGGTCCGGCTCCCCCGACTCCACCGCGGACTTCCCGGCGGCGCAGGTACGCTGATAGGCCAGTTTTACGGATTCCAGTATAACCTTCTTTGTATCCGCGCAATGCGGCCTGAAAAGATCTCCGGTTCTGGTGCGGCATTTAACCCCGCACTGTCCGCCGCAGGCAAGAGCGACGGAACACTCCAGACATTCGGGCATATTGGCGATATGCCTGGTTTTATACTGGCCGTGAAGCGGGAAGAACTCCGCGCCGTCAGCGGAAAGATGTCCTACCCGGTATTCGGGATAGCCGGCTTCCTCGAAGCACGCGTAAAGGTCGCCGAAAGGGTCCACCACCAGCGTGCGCTGCATCGTCTGCATGCAGAAAGCGGTCCTCGTCAGGCCGAGGCCTTTTTTTAGCCTGAAAAGCCGGCTCAGTTCGTTGGCCCTGAGGCTGACAGGATGTTCAAGATCTATCCCCAGTCCGAAGACGCGGGAAGAAAGATCCGCCATGTCCATGAAATCGGTGGCGTCGACCCTGGCGATATTGTCATGCAGCGGGCTGGCGTAGATGCCGGCGAACTTATTGCCGAGTATCTGCCGCCCCTTGAGGTCCTTCAGCAGTTCCGGGACGGAGTCCAGGGTGCGGCGGTCCAGATTCAGCCTTATGCTTACGCGGGTTTTCCGGTCTATCAGCATGGCGATATTGTCGAGTATCCTGTCGTAAGTCTTCCCGCCGCCGGCCGGTACCCGGGATGAATCATGCAGTTCCCTGGTACCGTCAAGCGAGACCTGAACGCTTCCGACCAGCCCCGGCCCGGGGCCGAAGATCTCCGGCATCGCGTCCACCAGCGTGGCGTTGGTTATGGCGCTGGAGGGCATGCCGTATTTCTTCGCGTACCACAGCGCCCGCCTTATCACCGGCAGGTTCGCGGGGAGGAAAGGTTCGCCGCCGTAAAAGGAGATATTGCAGTTCTTCGGCTCGGCACCCGGGATGATGGAGGACAGGTGGCGTCCAAATATATTGTCGACCATCTCCGCGGTCATCACGACCCCGGACTTATGAGGCCGATGCTCCTGCTGATAGCAGTATTTGCAGGCGAGATTGCAGTTATAGCTCATCAGCAGCATTATCCCGGCGGCCTTGGAGCTTTTCTCCTGTCCGCAGTGCAAAGCGGCGGCGAGCTCCCTGAAACGCGCCAGTTCCTCCCCGGGAGACAGCGCGGTTAGATGGCCCCGCTCGAGAAGCGTCGCGGTCTCCTCAGGGGAAAGTTCAGTCAGCCGCTCACGCGACCCGGACAGGAATATTTCGGCCGGCTTTCCGGAAAGTTCATCCAGGCAGCCGTTAACGCCATTGAACAGGAGCGCGCTCCCGTCGAGGTCTACGACGTTCAAATATCTGCTGGCGCGGTATCCGCTCATTTTACCGCTCCGGAGCCGGAACGGACACAGGCCTTCGGGAGTGGATCGTTCTTTGCCAGCATCCCGCAGATGTAGCCTCTGTCTTCCGCGTTTTCCGCCGTCGGCGCATGCATGGAATAGGCCTGGTCGTAGGCTTCGGTCGCCTCTTTACGCTTTCCCAGCCTCAGCAGGGCGCGGCACAGGTTGAGCGGAATATACGCCTTGGGGGCCAACCGGAACGCTTTTTCAAAATCGCCGGCGGCCTGGGCGAAACGCGACATCTGCATCGCCGCCGCGCCGCGGGCGAAGTAAGCGTCGGACATGAACATGGCGTTTATCTCCGAATATTTACCACCGGCGGGGATACCCTTCGGATATTTGTGCTCCAGATAACCCACCACGGTATCCATCTCTTTATACGCATTTTCGAAATCTTTCCGCCAGAAATAAATGCTCCCCTGATGATACCGGATGGCGTTAGGCTCGTTCCTGACCGATTCCGGATATTCCGCGACCAGTTCGTCCAGGGCTTTCTGCGCGGCTTCATGATCGCGTCGCGCAATAGCAAGAGTGATGTTTCTGACACACCTTGCGTGCCGGGACTCGCGCAGCATACGCTTCAACTTTTGATACGCGGTCTCCGCCTCCACTTCGAAGCTCTGGGATTCCAGTTCCATTGGGATGAGTTCCGGAACCTCGGTCCGGGATTCTCCGTGTGCGGCGGCCGGGAAGGCGATCAACAGCGATAGCAGTATAGTTTTCATAATAAGGAAGACTACGCCCATAGTATGGCCCGCGCCGCTCTTCCGCGGAAGATCAATTCCAGTACGCGTCAAGGTCCGAGGCCATGTCCGTCAGAGCCTGCCGGTCGGCCGGACGGAAGAGAAGGTCCTCATAAGACGTCCTCTTGTCCAGGGCGTGCCCCAATCCTTCGAAAAAGCGGAAGTGGATGCGTTTCTCTTTCCAGAGGAGAGCGTTCAGCAACTGTATGGCCCTGGCATTATAGGCCGGAGTCTGGTTATCAAGTTCCCCCTGGAAAAAAGCCACATCGAAGGCGGCATCTTTGATTATGGCCGCCGGCTTTTTATACAGGGCCTCCTGCCTGCGGTATTCGGCCATGGAGGGGAGGTCCAGCAGTATATTGGTCAGGTTGCCGGCCATAAATTCGGAGCGCTCCAGCGAGCCGTTCTTATTCAGGTCGAGCCGCCCCAACTGCGCGATGAGCGCTTTCGCCCACGGGGACTCGCTTTGCAGCTCGGCCGGGACCAGGGAACCGTCCATGTCGGTATCGAGAGATGTGAAGTAATGCAGCGGCCTGTAAACGGTCTGTTCGAAGAGCGAGGTATCCAGACTTTGAGCGGAAAAACCTATCAGCGCCACGCCGGCTATGCGCGCGGTCGTGTCCGCCACCTGCAGGGCCACGTAAGAGCCCTCGCTGTGCCCGAGAAGATAGACCTTTGCCTTGGGGAAAAGCTTTGCGGCCAGCCCGGCGAACGCGGCCGCGTCCTCGACCGTATGCTTAAGGGGATTGGCGGAATACTTCCTGAATTCCGAGGATCTGGCCGCCGCCTTGTCCTTAGCCAGTCGGCTCTTCCATTTATATGCCCTCTTATCATAGCGCACGACGGCGAAGCCTTTGCTCACGAGGGCGCTGGAGACGTCCACGAAGAAAAGATTCCTGGTCCCGGGCGCGGACACCGCGCTGAGGTCCTCGTTCATATCCTGCGGGCCGGAGCCGTGGATAAGAACCACCACCCTTGAAACGTCCACGACCGCCGGATAGTCTATGGTGTAATCCAGCCCCTTGAAGGTTTTAATTTCCTGCGCCGCCGACACGCTAAAAACCGGAAATAGAAGACTTATAAAAAGAAGGGTTATCGTTCTCATTTCGCGGACTCCTTTGATCTGTAAGACAAGATCCCCCGGCTCAGGGAATCGATGAACTCAAGGGGCTTTTCCGGGGCCACGACATAGTTCTCCCTGCCCCTTACCAGCACGAGGTCCCAGGTCTTCCTGGCGTACATATAATACTTGCCCAGGGGAGAACTCTGATATTTGCCGTAATACCCCCAGAAACCTCCGGACCCCATAACGCGTATCGAGTCCTTGAAAAGTTCCGGCCCCGCCGTTTCCGCCCCGGATATCGCGTCGAAGGGGACCACTATGGGGTTTAAGGCTCTGACGATGGTCATTCGGTCGGGACCGATCAGATAACCTTTAGGCGCCAACAGATACGAATACGCGATGACTCCGATCGTTATGCACAGCAGCGAGACCCCGATCACCCGCATCTCCAGTCCCGGCGCCCTGGTCATTCGCAATGTCCAGTAAAAAGAAGCCAGGAGCGCGGCCATAACGGCCGCGGTGGACACGACGAGAGAATTGCTCCATTCTGCCCTGAAATAGTTTTCCATACTCTTCACGCTCCGTAGCCTATAAGGCTGTTCACGCGGCCGGTCACCTCTTTGACCGCGGAGAACCGAAAAAGGACATCGGCCATTTTCTCCTGGAAATGTTCGCGGATATAGGATCTTATTTCCGGACTGGAGTACATGAAACCGCAGGCTTGGCAGGGATGCGAAAAACTGGCCGGACCCGGCACTTCACGCCTGCTCCTGACGTATTTGATTATACTTTCCGGCCCGTCCACTTTCAACCAGATCTTAAGGAAGTCGTCGAATTGTTCCGCGTGCTTTGTCCGGATATTTTCCGCGGAAACACATCCCATGCTCATCTCCGGTATCGAATTTACGGACAGGCCGCAGCAGGACTTCAGTTTCATGTCCGGCGTTATCACCAGCGAATCCAGGATATTGTCGCAGGGCCTGGAGTTAGTCCTTTCCCCGCCGCCGAAGGGCGTCTCGCTTACCCAGACAGTCTCCATCACCCGCAGCAGTCCGGATCTCTCCGGGTGTTCCGCGTTGAACCGGGCCATAAGCGGGTGCCGGGAGAGCGCTTCACCCCTCTTTTCACCCGCGGTCCGGTTTTCCACCGACACGATAGCGACCATCCCCTCTTTTGCGGCGCTGATCGCGCCGTTGAGCACCGATTCGCTGTGGACGAACTCCTGATGGGCGAAGCCGGCGGAAAAGTTTATCTCCGTGAGTCCCGCGGCCCGAAGTTCCCGGACGCGCTTCAGCGCGATATCGGGGGTTTTGGCCCAGAATCCGTTGGTAACGCACCTGGTGAGGAACCCCAGCCGCTTAGCGTGCGAAACGGCCTGGTCCAGGGCTTTTCCGAGCAGGAAACATTCGCCCCCTGTGAACACGACCAGCTTGACCGACGGGAACCGGGCCTTGACCGCGTCCATGATATCCGTCATTTTACCGATATTGTCACCCAAGGGTTGCGCCGGGGTGCAGCCGAAGCAGCAATTCTTGCAGCTCGCCGTGCATTTATACGTGGTTATGAACACCAGCGTGGAGGGAGCGTGCCTTACGGACAGCACTTCATTTACGGGTTCTTTGGTTCTCATATTATTTCCAGCCTCCGGTCTTTGACGGTCATGGGCGGCCCTTATTCGCTAAGGTATTCCGCCATGCGGGCTTCTATCACTTTCTTTACCTGGTCTTTCGAGAGGTTCCGCTCCCTGGCGGCGGGCAGTTCGCAGATAGCGTCGGCCCATTTTTCTGATTTTTCAGCGACATAACCGGACAGCATGTCCCTCGCCATCTCACGGCCCCACAACAGAGCGGAAACCTTTCCCTCGATTCCGTTAAGCATATCCCTGCCGGAAGAGAGGGACTTCCCCCCGCTGTAAGTGACCGTATAGGTGTGCATAACGATGGCCACCTCCAGGTAGGCCACGGCGAGGAAAACGATCGGAACGACGACGGCCAGGTTTTCCTCCTGCGGCGGAGGCTCGGATTTATCACGGAGACCGAACGCGGCCATATCGTTGTAGTCCAGCAATCCCCGCTCCTCCAGCAGTTCCATGTACCGCTTCGCGTCCCCCCTCATAGCGGCATCGCGAACCCGCTTATCACCGAGCGCCAGCACTACTTTCACCTCTCTGGAATCCAGGTCCAGCTTTATGTCGGTGATCCCCCTTTCGGCCAGATACCTCGCCGGATCGGCGGAAAATCGGCTGCCGGCGCCGGCCGGATCGGCGACGATATCTTCCGCCAGGAGACAGAGGGCGACGATCTGATCCTGCAGATGACGCGGAACGGACCCGGCGAATGACAAGCGCAGTTCCTCGGCGGCCGGGTCCGGAACAACAAGAACGTCATCCACATCGCCGTCAGGAAGGGCTATTCTCTTCAACTGCTCAAAAGCTTCGCCGGCGGCAAAAGCGCAGTTCTGGAAAATGATGGATATCCCCAGCATTCCAGATACTCCCCGCTTAAAGAACCTGGATAATCGACGAACCGCCTTGTCGCTCTTTTGTTCAACGCTCATTTTTCCCCCTTTGCTGATCTTTTCCGTTTTATTCGCCCGCATACGGCTTGTTACCGCAAAATACTAGACGAACCGTACGGAGCATTTTTTATGCCAACCATATGGGAAAATCGCCCGCCATATAGGGGAATATGATGAGACAAAGCAAAGATACTTGCAGCCGGGCCGACACCACGCTGTCGGGCCGGTGTTTTACACTATCATGCGCTCAATCGTGCGCTGAAAGGCGATAATAACTATAATTATGGGGACATCATGGCCAAGATAATCCATACTGCCGACCTGCACCTGGCGACCGGGGACGATAAGGACTACGGCCTGTCGGTGCTGGACGAGATAATCGGCCTTTGCGGGGCGGAGCAGGCCGACTTCCTGGTGATATCGGGCGACCTGTTCGATTCTTTCGCCGATTTCGAGGCGCTGCGGCGCGAGGTCTGCGCGCGGCTGGAGCCGCTGGTGAAAGCCGGCTGCGAGGTCGTTTATATCCCGGGCAATCATGAGTCGCTGGGCGGCCAGCCGGACCTGTCCAAATACGATCTTAAGCCCCTGCGCTTCCAGGCGGAGCTGCCTTTTTCGCTGCTGGAGCTCAAAGGGGTCGAGTTCCTCTGCGTGCCGCACGCGGCGGCCTATGACGGCTACCGCGACTGGGCGGTGCCGGCCAAGAAGGCGGGCGCGGTGCGGGTGGCGCTGGTGCACGCGCTCAATTCCACGGTTTTCACCGGGCCGGACCCGGAGGACCAGTCGCGCGCGGGCGTTATCGACGATAACTTTTTCGCGCGATTCGCGGTGGATTACGCGGCGCTGGGCCATGTGCACGCCGGGCGGCAGCAGCTGTTGGGCGGCGCGCTGGCCTGCTACCCGGGTTCCCCCCGCGTCTGGCGGGCGCATAAGCGCGAGGCGGGGCAGAAGACGGTGCGGCTGGTGGATACCGACGGCGCGCCGGTCAATATACGCCGGCTGGAGCTCAAGTCGGCCGGCCAGTACCGCGAGTACGCGCTGCCGCTGGGGCCGGACGCTTCGGTGCCGGAGAAGCCGGTCAGCCGGCTGATACTGGAGCTGGAGAGGCCCGATCTTGTGACGGTGCGGCTGAACGGCGTGGTGGACGACGAGAAGGCGGCGCGCGCGGCGGCCGACGGTTTGCGTGCGCGGCTGGCGCCGATGGCGCGGCGCGTCCTGGTGGAGCTCGACACGCGCGTTGCGGCCGATATTTCGGCCAATAGCCTGGCCAAGGCGTTTTTAGAGGGGATGGACGCGCTCAGGCCCGTGGAATCCGACGAGGCGGCCACGGCCAAGTGGCTGCTGGCGCGGCAGTACGGTCTCGAGGAGCTGGCCGGGCGCATAGGGGAGGCGGGATGATAGCCCGGCTCCGGCTGATAAATTTCGGCAAGTTCCGCGGGCGCGACCTGGAGCTGGGGCCGTTCACCGTCATTCACGGCGCCAACGAGGCCGGCAAGACCACGGTCTTCGACGCTATTTTCGAATCGCTGTGCCGGCGCAACGATACCCGTACCGCCTGGAAGCGGCTGCTGGAGCGCTACGGCGACGAGCGGCAGGCGGCGGCCGTCTGGCAGCCCGAGGACGCCAAACCCGC
>ERZ795032.1498-NODE-1498-length-16035-cov-7.802378_pt1 | contig 16035 bp, 9 predicted proteins | sample MGYA00375124_ERZ795032 | MGnify/ENA primary metagenome ERZ795032 (study PRJEB30167, sample SAMN05720154) | activated sludge metagenome | isolation source: Anaerobic digester | place: China | collected 2015-12-16 ...
CTGCCGCTGCCCCCGCAACAAGCCCGAGGAGGAGCAGGAGCACGATACCGTGTTGCTTCAACCACATACCCTTCATCCTCAGGCCCCGATGGCAGCGAGCGTGTCGGCATCGGTCATGTAGACCCAGTAACCCTGCATCGGCTGCATCGCGCGTTCATCTCCATGTCGGCCGCTTGCACCCCGGATGATAGAGACCTCATACTCCTGGTTCTCCGCATCAAACCTGATCAGGGTGGTCCAGTGATCACCCAGAGAGAGCAGGGTGGTTGCAGCGGACTCGGGAACGGTGTCCGTGAACCCGATCGCGTTCCAGCCCATGCCAAGGTCCTTTGTGGGCGGGACCTGCGGACCACCCTGAGCGAATGTCAGCGGGACGGTGCAGGCCTCGTTTGCATAGACCCAGACGCCGTCAAGCGGCTTGAAGGCATCGGCCGAGGCCGCCGCTTTCCACTCCTGCGTGATCCCGTCATAGAGCAGGATCGAGTGGCCGGCGGTACCAACGTTGTCGTAGAAGATCGCGAACGTGTTTGCACCATCCATGAGACGTTTCGGCGTGGAGACGAAGTTCCAGCCCTCTTCAAGGCTGATCGTGGCATCGGCTTCAGAGGGTTCCTCGACGATCGGCACGCCGGTAAGCTCGATCTCATCGATGCTCCCTACCCTCTGCTTGTTGGAGGTCAAGGCGGAGCCGACGAGTTTGAGCGGCCAGGTCTTGCCGTCCTTCGGTAGTGGAGCGCCGTCGATCTCGTCGGCGACGATGATGTTGTTATTCCGCGCCACAAACGAACTGTTGAATGTGGCGGAGAAGTCGTCATCAGTGCCCTTTATGCCGTCCTTGCCGTAGTCGATGACGGTCACGTTGTAACCCGCCGCCGCGAGATCGTCACGGAATGGATCCGTGCCGTAATCGTGCTTGTTTGCATCGTCAACCCAGCCGCATAGGAGCCAGAGCGGCATCCCTGACCAGACATGTCCCTCATCATCCGTCCAGGTGGCACCGTGCCCGCCCAACGCGCAGGCCTTGCCCGACTCGAAGTAGGAGCGACTGATGTTATCGGTGATTGCACCTCTCAGGAGAAGCGTCCAGTCCTCCCGTGCGCCGGGTTTGATCGCAATGGTTGCGATGTTCTTGTTGGAAAGACCGGCAGCCGATGGGTACTGGATACCGTCAGCCCAGTAGTAGTGCCAGTATTCTTCAGCCAGGCATGTCCGCATGTCATCGTTTCCAAAGATCCCGTCGGGCGTGTTGAAGAAGAGGCGCGGGCCGTCACGGTAGTCGGGGACATACCCCCGTCCCTCTGCCCACCACGCGACGATGGCCTCACCCTGGCGTTCGAGCGGTTCGTAGATGTTGGTGTAGTTGAGTTTGACACTGTAACCATCAGAGGCGATAAGTTCGATCTCACCACCAACTGGGATACCACCAACCAGGTCACAGAGGTCGCGGATCGCCGTTCCTTTCACTACGTCATCGACTTTGGCCGGGTCCACGTTGATGTTCTCATCCGGGTTCCAGAGGTCGTCTGGATCAAAGGTGGGGCCCTGGAACCTGAGTCTAACACCGTTGGGTGCGCCGTATACCTCCAGGTTCTCCTCCATCCACTGGATGGTCTTTGTCGTCTCGTTCAGAACGGTCACTTCGTCGGAGGCGTAGCGGACGATATGTATGGATGGCAGCTCCTCGGGCTCCTGGAAGTCGACGAGCTGGATCCGCTGGACGTTCTTCACGCTCAGGCTCCCTGTAACCCCCGCGCCGACCAGCTGGAGCGGATAGGCGTTCCCGGTGATCGGGGTGCCGTTGACCTTGTTTGCAACGATGTAGTTGTTCGGTTTTGCCAGAATATCCTGGCTTGAGAACTCCTTGCTGTAGGGGTTATCCCCGCCGGAGGAGACGATCACGGTGTAGCCAGTCTCTGCAAGGGGGACGTTGAAGGCTCCAGAACCGTGCATGACATCGTCGTCGACCCAGCCACAGAGGACCCTCAACGGGACGCCGCTCCATGTGCTGACACCATCGTTATACGTCACGGCGTGGTAGCCGCACTCCTCGAACTCTTCCTTTGTCAGGAGATCGGTGATCTTTGGTCCCTCAAGACTGAGCGTCCACTCCGACTCCGTGATCTCATCCGGGAGCCCCTCAAGGGAGATCGTGGCGATATTGCCGACCCGCTGTTTCCCTGAGGTCACGCCCTTCCCGACAAGTTTCAGGGGTGCACCGTTATCCTCGGTGAGCGGGGCTGCGTTCATCTTATTTGCAACGATGAACGAATCGTTACGGGCGATATCAGCGCTGCTGAAGGTGGCGTTGAAACCATCAATCGCACTCACACGCACGGTGTAGCCCGCGGCCGCTCGTGTATCGTTCAACGCCCAGTGATTCCCGGTCGCCACGTCGTCGACAACGGCTACCAGGTACCAGAGCGGGATACCGGTCCAGACCTGATCTTTGTCATCGGTGTAACTCTTGCCGTGACATGCAACACCCTCCTCGAACTCTGCCTGGGTGAGCGTCCGGTTGAAAGCGCCCACAAGCGTGATCTCCCAGCCTTCGGAAGGTTCAGGGAGGCCTATGAGTTCGATCGTGGTGATGCCACCGATCAACTGCCCTGAACCGACGCTCGGACCGACGATCCGGAGCGGCCAGCAGGGTTTGTTCTTATCGCCGATGGTTGCAGGGAGTGGCTCGCCGTTTAAGGTGTTTGCGACGATTATCCCGTTGTTCCTCGCGACGCTTGCGCTATCAAAGTTGATATCGTAATTGTCGATTGAGGTGACCTTGATCGAGTAACCCTGCGCAGCGAGGTCGTCGTTGAAGGCGCCGGAACCGTGCCTTACATCGTCGTCGACTAGGCCAATGAGGTACCAGAGAGGCATTCCGCTCCACACATCACCGTTACCGTCGGTGTATGTGGCGGCATGTCCGCAGGCCACACCGTCCTCAAAGTAGTCCTGGTCGACCTCCTCCGTCCGTGCACCGATAAGAGCGACGCTCCATGTGGCTGGTTCCACCGGTGTCTCATCCGAGTCCTCGAGACCCACAGTGATCGTGATCAGCGCTGTTGCATCCTCCGGCGTCGGGTCACCGCCGTAGCAGAAGACGACCTGATCGCCTTCGGCAAGTGCCACGACGTTGATGCCGCCATCGTGGTTGCCATATCCATCCTTCAGGTCGCCGTTGACGTAACACGCCCACTTGGCCTTGCTTTTGATGTAAAGGTATCCATCGATGTCATCGAGCAGGAGGACTTCATCATATGCCCATCGCTTGTCGGTGACGTTGTAGGTGAAGCCCTTCAGTTCCGAGACCTTCTGGAGGGCGCCAAGCGGTGTCCGGTTGCTGACGGTGTAGGTCTCTCCGGAGTTGTATGCTGTGCACTCGAAAGTGCCCTCATCCAGCGCAACTGTTCCGTTGAAGAGAACGGTCTCGTCAGAGAGGATACCGGCGGATTCTTCATCCGGTGTCACCAGCGGTTCTTCCTCAGGTGTTACCCCAGGTTCCCCATCGTTAGTTACCGTCGGTTCTTCCTCAGGTGTTACCCCAGGTTCCCCGTCGGTGGTTACCGTCAGGTCGTCGTCTGGCGCCACGTCAGAAATCAGAGTGGCATCCGCGATACCATCTCCGGGGCTCGCGCTCACGCCCGGGAGAGTCTCCCCGACTGCCGGCAGTACCAGCAGCGAGCATAACAGCAGTACGAAAAGAGCGTACTGAATCTTTTTCGCCTTTTCATTCATGGAATCAACCCTTTTTGAGTCATCCCCTTTCCTGGACCCATTCCAGAAAAGTAACGATTTAAACTGGAACCGGGCCATGTAAATATTTTACAGTTAATTAACCCGCATAAGTTAACCAGATTATACCAGGGTCCCCTCCAGCATCGTAAAGACCTCACCATATCCGGCCAATCGATGCATTAATCATCAAAAACACTCCAATACTCATTTCCGGAGTGACTGGATGGCAGCAACGGGAACCTGGCTCCCTGTCTTCGGATATGGAGGGCACATAAAGGCAACGGCACAGGAGGTCATTATATCACGTGGGAGCGAGACCTGGCGTTACCCCCTCGACAAAGTGAAACACCTCCTCATAGTCGGCGGCCATACCCTCCATACCTCCGCGGTGACAAATCTCCTCAAATCCGGCGCTGCCATCACATTCTTCGATATCGACGGCACACCCGTCGGATGTCTCTACCCATACGGCTACCGCCAGGACGAGGAGGTAAGGCTTGCGCAGGAACGGGCCGCGCCACACAGGTTCGCCCAGCCACTCGCCCGGGCAGCCCTCCAGTCCAGGCTCCTTCTGCTTGGAGAACTCTCTGACCACCGTGGGGAGACGATCTTTTATTCCGGGGAACTCGAGTTCCTTCACCAGGTCAGGGAGGAACTCGAGGTCTCGGTCACGATGGAAGAACTTCGGAGACTCTCACGCCTGACCGCCGACATGTACTATGAGATCCTGGCCCGCACAATCCCGCCAGAACTCGGGTTCCGGCGCAGAACAAAACCTCCGCACACCGACCCTGTCAACACCATGTTCTCGCTCGGCTACGCGATGCTGTATGGAAACTGCTGCGTCTCGGTGGTCGGCGCACATCTCAATCCCGACCGCGGTATGCTCCATGAAGGCCCCGGGGGTCTTGTGTATGACCTCATAGAACCGCAGAAAGCCTCGATGGTAGACCGTATCGTACTTCGGTTCGCAAGGGAGGGTGTGTCCACTGACGATTACGAGTGCGGGGAGAAGAGATGTTACCTCGATCCTGCTATTGTGAACCTGCTGACCGCAGCGCTCCGCGAGTCCATCGACCAGAACCGTCTTGACGCCCAGGTACGCATCCTGCGCGACGCTCTACTCTCAAACGCTGAATTTCAGGTGCTCTACTGGTATTAACCGCTCCGCAGGATGCTGAACTCTGAGAAGTTGATGAGAGGGATCTCCCGCTGGACGATCTCACGGATTATAACATGCGGGCAACTGTAGAGCATGGAGACGAACTTATCCAGGATACCTGGATCGGCGGTTGCGATAACGCGAACCCTGCCGTCCGGCAGGTTCATCACCTCACCCACGACACCGAGATTTGTAGCGATCCTTTTGACGCATGCGCGAAACCCAACGCCCTGAACCCGTCCTGCAACACTTATCTCGATCGTCTTCACAGCCAGTACTCCTGAATGATCCTTATGGACATATCCAGTTCGTCATATATCGATTCTCTTGTTGCCTGGTCACGGATGTTCACCACCACGCCCACTGCCAGATCCAGGAGATCGCCTGCGTGGTCCTCGTAGCGCGCTGAATGGAGACGGCAGGCCATATCTCCTAGCGCGATCGCTCGTCGTGAGAGAGGTCTGATCCCGCCAGCCTCCTTTAGCGCACATTCCAGCATCCTCTCCGCTATCTCGTGCTGTCCGGCGTCACGGGCGAACACATAGACCTCGGTGTAGTAGATCACCCTCTTCAGCCGGTCGGGTGTTGCGCCTACTGCGCGGTCGAGTGCCACCAGATCTTTTGTGGTGCAGTTGCCACGCCGTAACCGCTCGCGGAACTCCAGGATCCTGCCATAGACGGTGCCCTCCCATGACCCGGGAGCGATCTGATCCATCTGAACCGTGAGAATATAGCGGATTCGCTCATCCTCGATTGAGGAAGCGATAGCGGTTGCGCGTTCCCTGGCGGAGGAGTTGCCGGTTGCGCGGTAGAGTGAGTAGAGCAAACCGGCCACCCACAGTTGCGTCATGGCAATAATGAACGGAATCCGGATAGAACCAGCGGCTCTCTCCATGCTCTCCAGGATCAGTTCGATCGCATCCTCATCGCCAGATGTCTCAGCAAACCGCGCTACATGAAATAGCAACGGGAGCCTGACGTAAACGGAAGGTATGCCTGCTACAGTCTGAGAGATTATAGAGAGGATCTCCTTTCTCGCCGCAGGTTCGTCAGCCATGTCATAGACCACTGAAAGCGCGTCCACGTAGTCGACCGGGTTGCCTATTCTCTGGGCCTGCTCGATCGCCCATTGGAGATCTTTTTCCTCACCGTTTGCAGCACAGATCTCCCTGAAGGCATGGATCAGATGCTTTCTGACGAGATCTTCTCTCTCCTCTCCGACGGACCCGACCATATCTTCTGCCTCATCAAGGTAGTCTCTGGCCTCTCTGGGGTCGATACCGGCCATGAGGCCTGCGAGGTCGGAGAGCATGATCGCACGAACCGCCGGGTCGGGGGTCTCGTTGATGGTCTTATGTAGCCTCCTTATGGTACTCTCAGCCCGCTCTCTCTCGTCGAGAACAAGGTAAGCGCTCGCAACACGGTAGATCCCGGAGTAGCGTGCATAAAGATCGGATGTGTGCTCGAATAGACGGTGCATCAGGTCGAGCACCGGCAATGAAGCCGTAGCCCCATTGAGCCCCTCAAGGAGGTATGCTGTTGCCTCATAGGGGTCGGCGGAGTCGAACTCCTGTGTCCGCTCTGTGAAGGGTGTGAGGATCCTCTGGATCATAGCGGTCCGTTCATACTCGTTCTCGATCTCCAGGGAGAATAGAGCCATTGGGATCACCAGGACGGCGTCCCTGGACTCCTGCATCTGTTCGAGCATGATATCGATGCAGTCTCCTATCCTTATCTGGAACGCCGCATCCGGTGTTCTGGTCTTGAGGAGGCTGAGCGCAGTCTCAAAAGGATCCAGGACGCCCTCGAATAACGCGGGTCTGGCACTTGAGTGGTTGTCCACGATCCGGATGCAACCGACCCGGACGTAGCCCTCGATGAGGGTCGCGAAGAGGTGCTGGAGAGAGGGATCGTGGGTCTCAACCAGGATGCGGGCCGATTCATCCAGCGCCTGGAGTGAACGGTGCTCTACCCCATATGTGATCAGTCCCTGAATAATGCTCTCCATCGCGATCATACACAGATCCTGTGCAAGCAGAGAGGTCAAGAGGATCCGCATACCCCGGAGCAGGTCAGGGTAGGCTTCCTGGACGGCAAGCGCGGTCACCTGGTTCGCGATACCGGCAAGCGTACTGGCCAGTCTCTTCTGTTCCACGATCTTGCAGGCGAGAGCGATTGAGGCCTGGAGGAGATGACGGTCGTTCCTGTCGGCGCCGATCCGTGCCATATCGATTGCGATCTTTGAGAACGCCTCCTCTCGCAGACCATGATCCGTGATCTGGCTCAGAAGGTCCAGCAGTGCGGCGGGTCCTTTATCCTTGATGAAACCGCGGTCGAGCAGGACGATGCTGCACTCGAGGAGAAGTGTGTCCTGTGATTGGTGCAACGCTGCGAGTTCCTTTATGGCCAGTATATGCCCGGCAACCTCATCGAGACTGCACTTCCTGCAGAAGTCGGTCAGTGCCTGCTGGATCAGTGTGTCGGCGATCCGGGTCTCCTCTCCGGCGAGGAGGATCTCGCGTATGAACTCTATCTCGTCGCGTCGGATAGCTTCTATGACCAGTTTGATGGCTGTCTGGAATAACAAAGAGTTGCCTTGCGGGTTACCCGCCTTCTTCAGGACGAGAACCGCCTGCCGGAAGTCGTCAACCCGGTATAGAGTCTCGCTGATCTGGTGGTAAAGCCTGGCGGCCTTCGCCCCGTCGCTGTATTCATCGACCAGCGGCACGATATCGGAGAGAACGGCCGGGTTGCCGCTCCTGGTGGCGATGGCGATCCCGGCGTTGACGATATCCTCGATGGGTGGAGGGGTGCTCTCTCCATGGCGGGCGACAAACTCAAACATCTTCTCAAGGAACCAGTCGTCCCCGCTTCTTTCCGCCTTTGCCAGGAGTTCATGGGCGATTACCTGGCCTGCCCACGGTTTTTTATCGGCAAGTTCCGTGAGCCGTCTGTATGTATCTTTCCTGTCCTTCTGGTGGTCGAGGAGCCCTACGGTCAGGATCGCCAGGATCTCTGCCATTCGTTCCTGGCGGATCTCGCGAATTGAGTCCAGAATATTCGCTATATCAGCGATCTCTGCTTTGAGGGGAGAACGCCAGGCGCCGTTCACGATATCGGAGATAGTGCCGGTGCGCTGGATCTTCTGTTCAATTCCGGCGGCGATCGATAGCCCCTGGATCAGGAGGCACCGGTCTTTCGACACCATACCGACTGTGGCGATCGCCCGGGCCAGCCCGGCGCTGAGCTTCGCTCGCTCCGAGAGGGTGCTGATCTCTGGGAGCATCGCGAGAACGTGCTGCAGGATCTCGACGTTGCGGTGCGCCTCGCCGTAACGGATCAGGTGGGGGATGATCTCAGAGAGAATCTCCGAGCGGTATTTGCGGATGCTGATGGCCTCGAGAGTATTTAGCGCTCTCTCGATGTACTGCTCCTTACCCGTGTCTATTCCGCGAAGAACCAGTTCACCTGAGATCCTGGCGAGTATTTCTGATTGCTGGCCCTTTCGATTGAGTTTGCCAACCAGGGTAAAGATAGCAGAGATCCAGGCTTCGTCTGCGCTATCGATATACCGGGTTATTGCGCGGCGGGATGCTTCGGTAACCTCTTCTTCTGTCGGTTCGGTGACCAGGTTCAGTATATCTGGTTCTCCTCTCTCAAATGCCACTCCCGTGATAGCGGCGTTTACCTGCGCATAGAACTGTCGCTTTCCTTTCCTGGTGCGGATCGTTGAGATCTCACGGACGGCTTCTTCAAGTTCCTCAGGATCGCCGGAGGTTATGGCGGATTTTACCATCTCTTCTATCGGTATGCTCCTATCCATCTCCTCTAGACCTCCGCGGTGGTCTGTCCTGCCAGGCCGTCACCAGACATAAGATTGTCATGCCACTATATGAATATTTTTTCTTGATGTTCCACATTGTTTCGTATTGAAAGTGATTTAGTGATTGAAATGGCCGGTTGCGTGAAAAATAATGACCAATATAAATCGAGAAATTAAAAAAAATTCACCAATCCCGTTACGGAAAATTGCAGGAAGATCGGGTTGGGTGGGGCGTGGTATCGCCGGTTGGTGGGGGTGTTCTGTATCCACGGAAGAGAGTGCCAGAGGACACGTCAAGACAGGGGCGGGGGATGCTAAATCACCCTCCCCGTCAGCCCCTCACCAAAAGGGCAAGTTGCCATCGATACAATCTCCAGGAGCGCACCTACAGCGTTTAGAGTGAGACCCTCAGACAGTCACCACTAACTCCTCGATACGCTCCGCGGCATTTACGATCTATCGGCATTGGGAACTCTCTTCGTTAGCACCCGCGCAATCTCCTGGTAGAGGCCGTCTGCAACGCGCGGATCCTTTGCCTCGACCATTATCCTGATCATCGGTTCTGTGCCCGATGCCCGCACCAGTGCCCAGGCGTTCTCTCTAAGGATCTTTATTCCGTCGATCTTCTCGATCTTCTCCCCGGAGAATGCCTCCTCGACAGCGCGAACGACCGTATGGGGATCGTTGGTATGATACTTCTCTTTGATCAGGTGGTATGCGGGAAGGTCGTCTATGATCTCAGATAGTTTTCTGCCTTTATGGGTCGCGAGAACCGCCACCATCATGGCGGCGGTCATCCCGCCGTCCCGGCAGAACTGGTGGTCGGGGTATATCAGACCTCCGTTTCCTTCACCCCCAAAGACGACATCCTTTCCTGCGGCTATCAGTTCGATCATCCTCCTTGCGACATAGATGCTCCCCACGGCTGTGTAATCGACGCTGCAACCGTGCCTCTCTGCGATCTCCCTGATAAGGCTGGATGTGGCAACCGGGGTGACGATGATCCCGCCGGTCTTTTTCGAGCAGATATAATCCTCGATCAGCCCGAACTCGCAGTTCTCCTCGACATAACGACCTATTTCGTCGATAAAGGCCGCCCGATCAGCGTCACCGTCGTGCGCGACCCCGAAATCGGCGCCGGTGGCAACGACCATCTCAGCTAGCGGTTGCAGACCCTGAGGGCTCGGTTCGGGCATCCGGCCCGGGAAGGTGCCGTCGAGACGGGCGTTGATCGTGTGAACCCGGCAACCCAGTCTGGTGAGTATGATCGGGGTCGTGAGCGCTGCCGGCCCCGAACCGGGATCGACGACAACGGTCATCCCCTCCCCGATACCGGGCGGGAAATGAGACGTAACAGCCTCTATGTAGTTCTCAAACCTTTCTGGAGCGATGGTCTCTCTGCCTACCGTGTCCCAGGTGGCCAGATCGAACTCTTCGGTAAAGAATCTCTCCTCGAGCTTGATGGTCTCCTCATCCGACATCTCGGTGCCGTCCGGTTCGATCACCTTCACGCCGTTATACTCCGGCGGGTTGTGTGATGCGGTGATCATGGCACCACCGGAGAACCGACCGCTCTTTATGATGTACTGCAGCGCCGGGGTCGGGAGGATACCGAGATCCAGCACGTCGCAGCCTGTCATCAGCAGCCCCGCCTTTAGGGCGTGGCTCAGGGCCTCGCCGGACGTCCGTGTGTCCCTGCCGACCGCGATAGTCCCCTTCCTCATCGATCCAAGCGCTGCGCCGATCTTATAGACGAGCGTGGGTGTCATCGTCTCCCCCGTCACTCCGCGCACACCGTTTGTTCCAAACATCCGCTTCTTCTTTTGCATCTACTTCATCACTCCTCAAACACCGTGTAACCCTCGTTTCAGACGGTCAATGGCACTCGCTGCCGCCGCAAACGCCTCCTGCCCGTGTTCTGCGAGTATAGCAACGTATGTTATATCTTCTCCAGCATAGAGCCGCCCTTTTCTGTGGTAAACCCTGGCACCAAGGACTCCGGGAACGCTCTCGATCTCTCTCTGGACCCTTTCTGCCAGGTCATCGAGGCTCTCATCAAACTCGAGGTGATCGGTGCGCTCCTCCCCCGTCCACTCCCTGACGATACCGTTGAACGTGAGGACTGCCCCTGCATGTGAGATATCGCAGTCGCGCTTGAGTTCCCTGACAAGTCCTTCCATGGTGTAGAAATCCTCGAACCTATCGAGGGCGGCGAGCACGTCGTCGACGGAGGGGTTGCGTAGCACGGTGTTCTCACATTCGATGTCGCCTATCACGATCCGCGGGAACACCCTGGTCTTGAACCCCTCAAGGATGGCATACCTGACACCGGCGTTGCAGAGGATCTCGAGGGCGGCGTTGAGATCGGTCTCCTGCATGATGAAGACCGACTTCTCCTCATCGATGCCACAGGATATAGCAGCATCTGATTCATAGTATGCCGTGGTGTCCTTGCCGGGCTCGATAAAGAAACCGTGATGCCCAAGGTGTTTAACCACGCCAACGGGCCCGTCTGCGGAGAGCGCACCGATCAACCGCTTTATGAAGGTGGTCTTCCCGGCGTTTGAGGCACCGACGACCTGTATGATCTTCAATTCTCCTCCTCCTTCTCTTCCCTGTCGCTCTCTGCTTCCTGCTCATCTTCCTGACCTGGTCGCGCCTTCAGGATTACCGAGGCGGCCTCGGCCACGCCACGCATCACTTCGGTTATACGGTCCTCGATATCGATCTCGTCGTCGAGGTTCAGACTTGTCCCTTCAACCTCCAGCAGAAACCGGGCAACCTCGCTTGCCTCGAAGAGGATCTCGTCGAGTTCTTCAGCGGTGAAGAAACCGCACATTGCGCCGTAGAAGAATGTGGCACCGGATTTCTTCACCTTCTTCTTGAACGAACTCCGTGCCTGGTTGACCGCCTGCGGGGTGTAGGTGTCGATCATGAACGGGCAGAGTTCTGGAAGGTTTTCGCCGATAAACGTCATCTCCGAGCCCCCAGCGGTCTTAAAGTCTGCACAGAGGCGCGCGATAGCCCATTCACGGGCGGTGATGTAGGTGTGCTTGCGCAGGAACTGGTTGACCCGCTGGTAGGTGGCGCCGTCTACTTTCTTGAATTTCTGGTAACGGTTAGGGTCTTTGAAGTTCTCAGGATCATCCATTTTACCTATCCTCTTGTTGGTTTTGCTATTTCAATAAGTCTGGTCTGAAATGGTGGGCCGGAAATTCAATTCTTCACTGGTTTTTCAACCAGGATATGGTTTGGGAGAGCGGGTCTCAGATTGTTGCCGCCCACTTTTTGAGGTACGGTAGCCCAGCGTTTTCGGCGAAAGCGGATCCGGTTGAGCGGCAGACGATATAAAGGGACGTTACGCCTCCTCCTCTAAGGGGTGCGATACTCCACCGATACGAGACGAGAAAGGATATCGTCTTCAAGTTTCAGCGGGTCCGCTCTGAAGTTCTCGCTTCCACTTCCTTGCAAAACTTCTTGGGTCAGTCGCCGATCACTGCCCCCGATGGGGGGAGGTGGTTCAGCGAAAGAGAGTGGATGGTCTAAGTCAGATATATAGCAACATATGGTTTATGCGTAACTTTGTGGTTACCTCCCCCGGTACTGTTCCGCAGGGTAAGAAGGCGTCCTGGCGCGCTATATTCTGTTTCTGGCGTTCCGGGAGAGTGTTTGAGTATACCATTCTATCAGCGCTGGAACCCTCTGGTTCCCGGCGTTCTGGCTCTCAATAAAGGAGGACTACTACGGAGAGGATCAACTGGTTGTTCTTCCGTCCCATGACCCTGAATTGCAAAATTGGGTGGGGCAACCCGCAATCCGATGAGCAGAGCGCATTTCCCTGTGATCTTCGATCCAGGGCACCTTCATATCGCACTTTTAAGCCAGGATCATACCCCTTGTTGAATAGAGGGTCAGCAGATGAAGAGATCTGACGCCTATGCTCATTTGTGGAGATAGTTTATGTGCGACATAAATCGACGACTGGTATAGAGATATTTTTTTATATATCACTTTTTACTTTCACACCGCGCGGTAAAGGGTTCATATGCCTTCAGGGTAATGTATTCAACAGGGTTCTGCCCCCTCTTCCACCAGAGGGGGGCGACCCTCATCATACCTCCTAACTCCGAACCAATCAGCACCACTCCAATAATCTTTTTTAGATAGCCGAACAGTCCGGGGCGTTCTGACTGTGGATCGAGGTTGTCTCAACTGCCTGACCAAAGGAGCGTCGCCGGATCCGTTCCCGGTCGCGTCGGTGTCAGAGACAGGTTGCGCGGAATAGGCATTTACCGCAATTTTGATATACATTGGTATTTAATTAATTTTCCAATGGAAAACGCCTATTTCTCAGAATGGATGGATCGGTTCGGGGGTTACCTCCGGATGCGGAACTACTCTCCCCGAACCATCGAGAAATACCTCCAGACCATCAGGCGTTTCGCACGCTACGCCTGGATCCGGGAAAACCTGGATCCCGATGGCACTGGTTTCGATGCGGATCTTCTCGACGACGCCCCGCTGGATGCAGATGTCAACGTATCCACAGCGCTTGTAACCGATTTCTTCTCATACATCACCGAAAAGCGGAATTACAGGCCGCGGACGCTCCACCGGATGATCTCGACGTTATCATCGTTCTACCGCTACCTCTACGTTCAGGGCGCTGTTGCCGCAGACCCCATGATCGGGGTAGAGCGCCCCCGGATCAAGAATCAGGAGTTGAAATACCTCAAACACAGTCAGGTTATCCGCCTGCTAAACACTATAGAGGACGAGCGCGACCACCTCATAGTTCGCTTGATATATGCAACCGGCGTCCGGGTATCGGAACTCTGTTCCATAAACATCGAGGATATCGATTTTGAGGAGCACACGATCCGGGTCAGGGGAAAGGGGGACAAGATAAGGATGGTATTCGTAGACGACGAGACTCTTGAGGAGATCGAGCGGTTTATAGGCAACAAGATCGCAGGCCCGCTCCTCCCTGGTCAGCAGGGAAAGCACCTCTCGCCCAGGACTGTCCAGCACATATTCAGGCAATACGCTCCTCCAGGGATAACACCGCACAAGATACGGCATTCCTATGCAACCGAACTCTACCGGCGTTCAAGGAACCTCCGTGTCGTGCAGGAGAACCTGGGGCACACATCCATCAAGACGACCGAGATCTACCTGCATACCGACATAGATGAACGTAAACGCGTCTATCAGCAGTATTTCCCGCTCTCGAACGGGAAAGATGAATAGCGGAATGATCCTTGCCAGAGGGACAGATAAACCATATGATGCTATATGCAACAACCAGGAAGAGACTGGCCCATACCGCCGGACCACTCCTGGTTTTGGCCGCTTCCCGGCAACGCTCAAATCAGAAGAGCGCCTAACATACCGGTATGCGTTACATCGTCACCGGAGGGGCGGGGTTCATCGGTTCCAGTCTCGCAGATCGACTGGTGGCCGACGATCATGATGTTGTGATAATAGATGACCTCTCTTCTGGACGTCGGGAGAACATCGAGCACCTCCTCGACCATCCCGGAGTGACGTTTGTGGAGGGGAGCATCACCGACCTGGATCTGCTCCTCGATGTCTCTGTTGGTGCAGACGGAATATTCCATCAGGCGGCCATCGCGTCCGTCCCCCGTTCTGTTGCAGACCCACTGGAGACAAACGAAGTGAACGTGACAGGGACGGTGAACCTGCTCTGGGCCGCAAAAGAGTGCGGTGTCCCGGCGGTCGTGGCCGCCTCCACGTCGGCGATCTACGGCAACAGCCCGGTATTTCCCAAAGAGGAGAGCATGACACCAGAACCGCTCTCCCCCTATGCTGTCTCAAAACTCGCGGGTGAACATTACGGCAGGGTCTTTTCTGACCTCTACGGCATCAGGACGGTGTTCCTGCGTTACTTCAACGTCTACGGGCCCCGGCAGGACCCGAACTCTGAGTATGCCGCAGTGATCCCGAAGTTTATCACCCGGTTGCTCAAGGGTAACCCGCCGATAATCTACGGCGACGGAGAGCAGACCCGTGACTTCATCTTCGTCGCCGATGTGGTGCGTGCAAACATCATGGCGATGGAAAGCAGCGCATCAGGGGTCTTTAACATCGCCGGCGGAAGCAGGATCAGCCTCAATCAACTTGCATCCATCCTCTCGACGGTTACCGGTGTAAACCACCGGCCGGTTTATGATCCGCCTCGAGTGGGGGACGTGCGCGACTCGGTCGCCGCGATATCCAGTGCCAGGGAGGCTTTTGGTTTCTCTCCCGCCTACACCCTCGATGATGGTCTCCGGGAGACGGTGGCCTGGTTCCGGAAGATGATGAGATAATACGGTAAGGTCTCACCAATCAGTCTGCGCGGCAAAACCTCAGGTCTTTATCCTCAGTAAGTATAAATTAGACTACAACAACCATGCCTTGCGGCACGGGGTCGATTCCATGAAGACGATCATACTTGCAGGCGGGAGCGGCACCCGTCTCTTCCCGCTCTCGCGTGAGCACTATCCAAAACAGTTCATCCATCTGCTCGACAACGATTCACTCTTCCAGAATACCGTGAAAAGAGCGCTCCTCCTCTCCACCCCCCAGGAGATCACGATAGTCACGAACGCCGAACACCGCTTCCTGGTCAGAGACCAGCTCGCCGCCATCGGGTGCAACTGTCGCGTCCTGGTGGAGCCGGTGGGCAGGAACACCCTCCCGGCGATCTATTACGGTGTTCAGGAGATAGTCCGGGAGGATGGTCCTGACACTGTCGCCGTCCTCCCCTCGGATCACCTGATCACCGCAACGAGGGAGTTTCAGGAGGCTTTCCGCCGGGCAGAGCGGTTTGCAAAGGATTATCTTGTGGTCTTCGGGGTGCGGCCGACCTCACCACACACCGGATACGGCTATATCCGGCCCGGTGAGTCTCTCGGTGACGATGGATCGAGGGTGGATGCCTTTGTCGAGAAGCCCGACCTTGAGACCGCCATGAGATACGTCACCGAGGGTTACCTCTGGAACTCCGGGATGTTCTGCTTTGATGCAGGGCTCTTCCTCTCCGAGTGCGAGGTCTGCGCACCGGAAGTTGTCAGGGCGTTTGAGCAACCACTTGAGGATGCCTACAACAAGACACCTGCCCTCTCCATCGACTACGGGGTAATGGAGAAGACCCGGCGGGCGGTGGTTGTGCCGCTCGAATCTGACTGGAATGATGTTGGGAACTTCGATGCGGTCTACGCCGCCCTGCCAAAGAACGGTGATGGTAACGCCGTCCGCGGTGAGCATATCGGGATCGACTCCTCCGGGAACCTGATCATCGCCGACAGCCTTG
>ERZ795032.1500-NODE-1500-length-16023-cov-64.039517_pt1 | contig 16023 bp, 12 predicted proteins | sample MGYA00375124_ERZ795032 | MGnify/ENA primary metagenome ERZ795032 (study PRJEB30167, sample SAMN05720154) | activated sludge metagenome | isolation source: Anaerobic digester | place: China | collected 2015-12-16 ...
TCCGCGGCGAGCAGAAGATCGCGGAGAAGATGGACGACTACCGGATCATCCGGACTTCCTGGCTCTTCGGCCGGCACGGCAAGAACTTCGTCGAGACGATCCGGCACCTCTCGCAGACGAACGAGACCGTCCGGGTGGTGACCGACCAGGTGGGCAAACCCACCTACACGGCGGACCTGGCCCACAAGACGGCCGAGATCGCTGAGTGCCCGCCGGGGGTCTACCATGTGACGAACGACGGCGTCTGCTCGTGGTACGAGTTCGCCCGGGCCTTCGCCCCGAACGTGGTACCCTGCTCAAGTAGCGAGTTTCCGCGGAAAGCGCGACGTCCCGCGTACTCGGTGCTCACGAACACGAAGACGAGCCCCATGCGCCCCTGGAAGGAGGCGCTCGATGACTACCTGCGCCCAACGGTGAAAGTACCCATGAAAGGCATCATTCTTGCGGGCGGGACCGGGTCCCGCCTCTATCCCTTAACGAAGGTGACGAACAAGCACCTGCTCCCGGTCTACGACAAGCCGATGATCTACTACCCCCTCCAGACCCTCGTCGCGGCGGGGATCAAGGACATCATGATCGTCTCCGGGCGGGGACACGTGGGCCACTTCCTTGAGTTGCTGGGCTCCGGCAAAGATCTCGGGGTCCGGCTCACCTACGAGATCCAGGAGGGCGCCGGCGGGATCGCCCAAGCCCTGGGACTTGCGGAGTCCTGGGCCGGGACGGACAACGTTGCGGTGATCCTCGGCGACAATATCTTCCAGGACGATATCCGGAAGGATGTCGAGGGGTTCGGGTCCGGGGCGAAGATCTTCTTGAAAGAGGTCACCGATGCCCACCGGTTCGGGGTCGCCGAGGTGAAAGGGAGCAGGGTGCTCGGTATCGAGGAGAAGCCGAAAGCGCCGAAGTCGAACCTCGCAGTGACTGGGCTCTACCTCTACGATGCCGGGGTGTTCGAGATCATCAGGACGCTGAAACCGTCCGGGCGGGGCGAGCTCGAGATCACGGATGTGAACAACGCTTACATCCGGCGGGGAGCGATGGAGTTCTCTCGTCTGGAAGGGTTCTGGAGCGATGCAGGGACGTTTGAGAGTTTGTTAAGGGCGAGTGTGATGGTGCGGGATGTTTATGCAACTCCAGAGCGCCCCATCAACCTGGATGCTGTAGACGTACGGGGCAAGGCTGGAGATGCCAAATCACACATCGAGGAATAACTTTGGTTGAGCAGGCGCAAAAGATGAGCGTGGAATGTATATCATGTGGAAATTCATCCCATTACCAACTTCATACCGTAAAAGAAATGATGTACGGATTACGAGAAGAATTCACATATTTTGAGTGTCTGAATTGCGGTTGCCTTCAAATCGTAGATATTCCGGCATCACTTGACAAATATTATCCAAATAATTACTATTCGTTTCAAGCTGCCAACAAGTCAAATCTAGCCCGCAAAGCGATATCGTTACTAGGGAAGGAGCGAAGGCGCTATTCTCTTTTTCGGCAGGGCCTACTTGGCAAATTTGTAAACGCTAAATATAGTTATCCCGAAGGTGAATTACTCAGAAAACTTGGCATCAGAAAAGACTGGAAGATCCTTGATATTGGATGTGGTGCCGGATCGTGGTTATCCTCTCTAAGTGAACTGGGATTCACCAATCTTTATGGAGTAGATCCGTTCATTGATGCTGATATCAATGAAAGTTCGATAAAAATCAAAAAAGGAACAATTCATGAACTGGAAAATTTACAAAAATACAACCTCATTCGTAGTAATCATTCTTTTGAGCACATGCCAGACCAATACGATACGCTCATAAAAATTCACGAATTATTAACCACTGATGGGCTCTGTACAATCGCAATGCCAGTAAAAACAAATACCATCTGGGGCCGATATGGAACTAACTGGGTTCAAATCGATGCTCCTCGGCATTTAGTCATCCATACAGTTGCGAGTTTTACGGAGTTAGCACGAAGAGCGGGCTTTGAAGTAATCGAGGTGGTCTTCAATTCGACTGCTTTCCAATTCTGGGGTTCCGAACAATATATGAGAGATATCCCCCTTAAATCAGAGAAATCATATTCTATTTCGTCGCACAACAGTATATTCTCAAGGAAGATGATTCGAAGTTACCACCATGATGCAGAACAATTAAACCGCGAATCACAGGGAGATCAAGCGATTTTTGTGTTGAGGCCATTGGATGATTAAAACAGCGAAAGGCATCATTCCTGCGAGCAGGACTGGATCCCACCACCAAATCTACTGATGTCCGGATATTCTTACTCCCACCAAACAACTTACTGTAAATTTTGAGTGGAGCAGGTTCGTGGATCAAACACACACAAAAAACCACTTTAATCTCCGTGCGTTCGGCAGTGACGTCCTGATCTACTCCATTGGCCAGATCCTTCTCCTGGTCTTCGGGCTGGTCCAGAGCCTGATCATCCCCAAGTACCTCTCCACGGCTGACTATGGCTACTGGCAACTCTTTCTCCTCTACACAACATACGTAGGCATCCTCCACCTCGGGTTTCTCGATGGTATACTGGTCCGCTGGGCGGGAAAGGAGTTTGAGGAGATCAAACAAGAAATCCCAGCGGCATTCAGATTTCTTCTCCTGGAACTGTTCCTGGTCGTCGGCGTGTTTGCACTGGTGCTAGTTGCCATAGATCTCCCCTTCCTGGAGATAGGGCTTGCAGTACTAGCCAATGCTATAATTGTCAACGTCCTCGCGTTCTTTATCTTTACAGCTCAGGCGGTAAAAAGGTTCAAACTGGTAACGGCGGTCAACATCAGCAGAGGAGCTCTCTTTCTCCTGCTGGTCCTCGCGCTGTTTGCCGGTGGAAAGTTTGGGTACGAAGACCTGTATCTCGCGACTATCGTGACAGGCGCGATTCTCCTTATCCTGTTCGCCATACATCTTCGCGGCAGCCTGTTTTCGCAGGGAACTCCAGGTAAATCCCTTCTGACATATGGGAAGGAAAACATCAGCATCGGGTTATTCGTGCTCCTGGGCAACTTTATGGCGGTCCTTCTGATGACCGTCGATCGGTTGACGGTCAGCTCATTCTTCCCGATAAACCAATTCGCGCAGTACACCTTTGCGATGTCCATGTGCGCCGTCGTCATAATGTTTGTCCAGGCAGTGTCTCTGGTTTTTTTCCCATATCTTTCAGGATCTTCTTCTGAGCTGCGAACCCGGGCCTACCAACTGCTCAGACCGGCGATCACCATCTTCTGGGCCGGGGCATTGGTCATGTATTTCCCGTTCACCGCGTGGGTGGAGTTCTACCTTCCCCATTATACGGCGAGCCTTCCCCTGATGGCGATCCTCCTCTGCATGATAGGGTTTAGCAGCCAGATCCAGATTCTCCATGTCAACTTCTTTAAGGCTTACCGGAAGCAGCGTATGTACTTCGCCCTCGCAGGGATATCCCTCGTCTGTGCCGTGGCGCTCTACCTTCTTGCAGCCACGTTCTTCGGCACACTCACAAGCATCGCCATCACGGCGGTTATCAGTTCCCTTCTCTGGTACCTCCTCAACGAGTTCTCTCTTCGTCGCTTTGTGTTCATGGATATTCAGGATATCGTCAAGTGGCTGCTGGTGATCGGGGTGTATGCCGGGGCGTTTCTGGTGACGTCTGCGCTGGTTCAGGGGTGGGTCTTTGGGATGGTCATCTATCTGGCAATATTTGTGCTGGTGACCCACACGGCTCTCAAATCCGAGGTTATCAGTCTCTTGAACTTGGTTAGGGCTGGCGTAAACCGAAACGGGGATACAGCAGTAGTTCAAACAGAGAGGTAGGACAAGTACCATGGATGCGATGCCCCGAGTCTCGATTATCATCCTCAACTGGAATGGATGGAAGGATACGATAGAGTGCTTAGAGTCAGTCTATCAGATTGAGTATCCAAATTATGATGTCATTGTCGCGGACAACAAATCAGAGAATAAATCCGTTGAAAATATCAAGGAGTACTCCGCAGGGAGACTCCATGTGGAATCAAGCTTTTTTAAGTACTCTAGAGAAAACAAACCACTCTACATAACAGAATATTCACAAGAGGACATAGAGCATGGGGTAAATAAAGAAGAGTATCCCTCGGACGTGCTCCCCAATAAACGCCTCATTTTGATATGCAATAGAGATAATTATGGATTTACTGAAGGAAATAATATCGCCATGCGATTTGCTCTAAACACGCTGAAACCTGAATATATACTACTGCTCAATAATGATACCGTCGTGAATGGTAAATTTCTATACGAGTTGATCCGTGAAAGTGAGTGTCGCAAAAACATCGGTATAGCAGGACCAACAATACTCTACTACGATTACAATAATCGAACAGACGTGATCTGGTCCGCAGGAGGTACAATTAATATGTGGACAGGTATGAGATCCGCGAGAAAGGTTCAGGAAATAGATAACCCAATGGAGGATAAAGAACCCCTCGACGTTGACTATGTTAGCGGGGCAGCGCTACTAATCAAATGCAGTATTATCCAGCATGTAGGATTCTTAGACAACGACTATTTTATGTACCTTGAGGATATCGATTGGTGCTACAGGGCAAAAAAAGCAGGTTACTCAGTCTTATACGTTCCAAGCTCAACAATCTGGCACAAGGTTTCTATGTCAACAGGTGGGGAACAGAGCCCAAAATCTCTATTTTTCACAGTGAGGAACAACATTCTTTTCATGAGAAAGCATAGCAAGTCGTATCATTGGCCAACTTACATTTTTTTCGCCACATGTCATTTTGTCCGAAGATTTCTTTTGGTGGGAGGAGATAAGAAACGATCTCTACTACAAGGTATAAAATGGAACATTAAGGATCTCTTCCATTGACCCACTAATTTTACCTTAAGGTGATTTGATGAAGGACTGAGTTCGTCAAGTATAAATCATTGTAAAGTCAACAATTTATGAGGAAAGGTGAGATACTTCTTTTCAACTAAAAATCTAATTGTTATCTCTCTCTCATTATACCTAAGTCTATTTGGGCTACTTTTTCTTGGTTCATGGGATTTAGGACCAATTAGCATCGTTGTATCTATCCTCAATCACATAATTGGTTTTATCTGTATCATTCTGATTCCCGGAACCTTAGTTATCCACATTTTGGATCTTCAGGGCATAAGCACCGTTGAGAAATTCCTTTTTTCCATCGGTTTGAGTTTAGGATTGGTAATGCTAGTAGGGTTATTTATGAATAACATATATCCATTAGTGGGCATAAATCAACCTCTCTCTATCTGGCCATTACTAGTGACAATGACCATTTTTATCCTAATGCTTAGCACCCTGGCATATTATCACAATAGAACAGACTATCCGCCTGAGAACAATGCCTCACTATTTCCAAAGGGAATACTCAACCCAACTATGCTGTATCTCATCTTATTGCCCTCCATATCAATACTAGGGAATCTCATACTTACAGTTTATGCAAATAACATTGTGTTAATAATCAATATTATTATGATTATTCTTGTACCAATTCTGTTTCTAACTAATAGGAATATTCCTGACTACTACTATGTAGTAGCAATACTTGCCGTTGCAATAACGCTATTATTCAACAATTCGTGCATATATTTATACCCAAAACGGCTAAATGTCGATGGTGAGTTCTTTTTCCTAAATTTAGCGATTAATAACTCTTTTTGGAATTTTGAGTTACCCGCGCCAGTAAATAGTGTGATATCTGTGACAATATTAGGTACAATACTATCGAAACTGCTAAGTGTAAGTATTTTTCAAGTACTCACCGTAGTTTATACTACAATATTCGCCTGCGTTCCTATTACTCTTTACACCATATACAAACATATTTTTAATCAAAAGATCGCGTTTTTTTCGGTTTTATTCTTCATATTTAATTTCTACTTCTTTAATGAAGCTCTACTTTTAAGGCGACAACAAGTAGCATTACTATTTATGTCACTATTAGTTCTGCTCATAATTAATAGCAATATCAAATACAATGCAAGAAAATGGATATTTGTAATACTATCTTTTGCTCTAATAACTTCACATTATGCAATAGCTTTTCTATCCGTAATGTTATTTAGCATCGCCTATATTCTGAAAATTTTGTTCGATGGAAAATATAATGTAAGCATCTCACATCTTGCATCACTCAAAACACCGTATCTCAAAAAGTTGCGTTTACGCATTATACAGAAGGAGTCTTCATCCAGCAGCTTGACAGGATACTTCATATTAACTTTCATCATACTAGCAATATCCTGGTATCTCTATATCTCTCTGGGAAATATATTCATTCAGACTTCTTCATTAGGAATAAATATACTAGACCACCTCTATTTGTTTGACGATCTAGTTAGTAAATCTCCGACCGTAAGTCACGCATTAGGCGTCGGGTTTTTTGAGGCACCTTTACTAAGTCAAATTTATAGACTTCTGCAGTACTTAATTCAGTTCCTAATAGTTGCCGGGTTTTTTTCATACAATATATTAAAAAATGAAAAATTTATGACGTATACTCATTTAACGCTTTCAATGACTGCAATATTGATTTCGGTGATTGTACTTCCATTTGCTTCTATGAATATCGCTATAACGAGAATATATTTTATTTCACTGGTACTTCTATCTCCATTCGGCATAGTTGGGGCGATCAGGATATCTTTCTATCTAATCAAACTATATAATACGGTTCACAGAATTATCACGGATAAGATGAGGAGGACTAATAAGCGTGGGGTGAATAACACTACATGCCTATCTGATAAAACCACTCAAAATATGGCTTTAACTTTGTTTGCTACCGTAGTTCTTATTCCATTTTTATTGTTTAATAGCGGTTTAATTTTCGAGATCGGAGGGTTCACAAAAAATGAGGGATACGAGATATTCATTCCATTTTCCGATACATTGAGCGCCAATAAGGTAGAACCAGAATATTATACAACTGCAGAAATATTCGCTAGCATATGGAATCACGAATATATTCCTCAACACATAGGGGTTTATGGAAGTCCATATGCCAGTTATGAGCTAATTTCAGCATGGTCAGAGAATTCCAAGTTACTTCGTGCCGAGTCGGATACCCCTGAAACTTCATACATATTTTTAAGAGATTGGGATCTGCAACGAGGTAACATACCTGCACTTAACGGGAAAAATAGGAGGGTTGATTTGAACATAAAAAACAACGACCAATTATCAATAGAAAAGAGAGATTTAATATACAATAACAAAAAAACTGTGCTTTACGGAGAAAGCAGAAGATCAACTGGCATGCCATATTTATCGTGATTTGGTGAAAAATTGTTCGTTGATTTTTAGGAAACAACGGAGATGTCAGCATTAATACGTCTCCCTTCGATATCTCCAAATAAGGTTATTTACAATCCATTTGAAGTTTTTAGGGTTTAAGGAAAAAACTATCTGTGTTGGAATGCTCTGTCTGAACTCATTTTCATAGCATTTTTCTGCGGTTACCCTCAAAAAACAACCTACGCTATACTTGTGAGGGAGCTTAAAACAATTCTTTACTACTGATTTTCCCTCATTTTCTTTACCTCCTAAAAGATTGCAAATCTGATCGATTTTGCCAGGAGCAAATCCATGAGCTTCTTGATGTAACTCTGCAACAATAGAGAAATGGGTTTGGGTCGCCTTTTTTACGTGATTTGCCTCAACGACATCTATAAATTCCAAGATGTTCTCATCGTCCATCTTGTAAACATAATATAGAGTGGCATAATATGCAAGTGCAGTGCATAACAGCTCTGGGAAAATTGAGTGTATGATAATTGCCATAAGTTCCGCTTCAGGTGAAAGGGCCTTAATCTGGTTACCCTCTGGACAAATGTTCATGACGTATCTCTCAAGGATCGCCTTATCCAGGTAAACCAATTGACTTGCTGATACTTTTTGATAGAGATCAATATCGAATACATCTTTTTTCTTTGGGTGAGGATCTAAAACGCCGCCCGTGACAGTGTCATGAAACATTCTCTGTTGAGTGTCAGCAGTACCTGTAACTTCTTGGTAGTCTGCTGCAAGCATCAATCTGCATGCTTTCGAAAACTCATCGTCATTTCCAAAGTGTATAATATCAACATCATTGGGCGTTGCAGGAAAAGGCATAGAACTTTTAAATATCGCGTATTTTATGTTATGTACATTGAAGAGATGAGAGATCCTATATAGCGTTGCTGTTTGATCCTCGTTTTTCTTTATCTCACGAATATATTCATCTCTCAGAGAGTATTTTTCTAACTCCCCCCTCTCCTCAAGGGCAGTCAAATAGAGCAACCCAACTTTGTTTTTCATAGCAAATGTATAGAGATCTTTTGCATCGGTTACACTCTCAGGCAACCCCCTTACATCATCATCGCAAAAAGGGGAGCCAATGATCTTGAGTAATGCTATTGTCTGAGTCACTTTAAGGCCTCCTTGAGGATCTCAGTATGGAGATCCGCAATGCATTTTGTTCCGTCGAGAACGATCATTTTATGTTGGGTCTGAAGATATTCGTAGATCGAACTTCTTTCGGTCAGATATTCCAGCGAAGGAGTGTCATTTTTTCTTGAAAATGCAATATCTTCTGGCACTCTAACATAAAATATTAGATCGGGCCTCGGAATCATTTTAAAACAGTTTTCGGCCATAACATAAGCGTCATGAAAATCATTAGTTGTCCTAATGAGGTCGTTTATGACGGTGTCGTAAACATACCGATCACAAACAACTATCACTCCCCGCTTCAGGGGTATGATGACCTTGAAAACGGACTGCAAATAGTAGTCAAATAATATTAAACTGTTGTAGAGTTTTGTCAGAAGTTTGTGATTATTAGCGTTTGCTCTTTTCTTAGATGAATATGACGCATTATCACTAATATCCTCATCGTGCAGGAATAGGCATTTTCCCATCGTCACAAGTGGTCTTGATATGAGTGGCACATATCTTCCATAACAGAAGCAGCATGGTAAACCTCGATTTTTTAGCTCATTGAATAGCGACTCTGCAAGCGTCGTTTTTCCAGATCCGTCTATACCAACAAAACAGATAATTCTATGCGTGGTAGATTTGCTCATAAATATCCTCTAATTGGGCCATGATATTTTCATGAGATACCGCTATTACTTTTTCTCGAGTTTTGCTAACTGCACCCGACTTTATGCGCGTGATAGCATCATTAACTTCCTCTGAAGTTTGGATGAAGTAGAGTCCATCTCCTGACTCAAAGATTCGCGGAAGGGCCCCAAAACGAGTGGTAATGACTGGCAAATTGCATGCCATCGCCTCCAAAACAGTCAACGGCATCTCGATGCTATCCGCTGTTGCTCGACCAAGGAGGTCATAGCTGGCTACGGTGGGATAGATGTAACAATCTGAAAGGTTGTATATTTCCTGGATATTTTCGATATATTTCAATATTACTGTACACCCCGATTTCGAGAAGGAGTCATAAATTTGGGGATCTACACTGTTCCCGGCTCCAATTATAATTATATTATTAGCATTGCCCTGAAATTGCTGTAAGAATGTAATATTCCGTCCCTTTTTAATAGATCCAACATGTAGAATATAGAAATCATCCTCATCTAAGTTGTATTTTTTCCGCAGTTGTTTCTTCTCGCAACCACTCACTGGGGCAAACCTATTCACGTCTACTCCACTTGGAAAAAATTTAGTTTTTATCTCATATTGTTGAAATAGACTTTCACTTTCAGAAGATTGCGTTAGAATAATGTTGGGCTTAAATAGAAGCATCAACCATGCAAATGGCCTTAGGATTATTGGCCGCATTGCAGACATAATTGTCTTTGAACAACCTGAGTAAATAGCCAGGATTTTAGTAATCACGAAGCTCTTTATTGTGGGGCCGTGCAAGTAATGAATGATATCGGGTTTGAACGCTCTGATCTCTCGCCAAAATCCAATAGACAAAATATCTCTCAGATCTAAAAATAGCAATTCATGCTTCACTTCTAAATGGCGAGCGATTAGATATGAGATATTCCTCATCCCCTCATCCATATTTCCTCTAGTTTCTCCCAATAAGCATATCTTCAACTGGAATCTCCCCTTAACATAAAATATAATTTTTCGATCTCCTCTATTACTTTGGGCCAAGAATACCGCTCAAGGACTAGACTTCTTCCTTTTCGCCCCATTTCCCTAGACCGCTCTATGTTTTTAAGTAGCGTGATTATGGCTCCACTAAGCGCAACCGGATCTTTTGGTTGAACATGAAGAGATGCTATTCCCTGAGAGTCAACATCCCTAACCCCAGGAAGCATCGTTGTCACAACAGGCTTTCCACTCGATAAAGCTTCCAATTGAACAATGCCAAAGCCCTCGTAACTAGATATCGATGGCAGCACGAACACATCTGCAGAGGCATAAATATAGGGAAGTTCATGGTCTTCAACATACCCTGCAAAGGTGATCTTATCCTCAATGTGTAAGGTAGCAGCAATCTGCCTTAGAAAGGCAGATTGAGGCCCGGATCCGACAATTAGCAAGTGAGCACGCTCAATCTTCTCGGTGATGAGGGGAAGAGCACGTATAAGGTAATCACAGCCCTTATAGTGATCCAAGTGTCCAACAAACAAAATTAGTTTATCCGAGGGGTTTATGCCATACTTTTCCCTAGCAAAGATAGTATCAAGCCCGGGTTTGAAAAGGTCACAATCCACTCCGTTAGGTATCACTCTCACTTTGGAGAGAGATGATTTAAGCAACTTTGAATTATTCGCATAACTTTGAGTCGTCGTGATAATTATATCCGAATTTTTAACCAGGGATTTCCCAAGTGTCATATTATATATTGATGAAATTATACCCCCTAGAAACCCACTTTTGGTTATATCGTTATGGTACGTTAGAATAAACGGAGTACGAGCAGTAATATTCTTCAGGGCAATTATATCTGCTATGGCGGGAACTGGGGTGTGCGCATGAATTAAATCAAACTCCGATGGATCAAAACGCCGTAGCAGGGAGAGTGGGAGGTAGGAGTTATATAATGATATCTCTTTCGAAACCCTCCTAACAGAAAGACCATCTATTTCTGATAATTGATTGTGCTTGGGAGATCGGGCAGCAAACACAGTAACATCGTGTCCTCTTTCGGCAAGTTCATGCACTAGAATGTACACATGCCTTTCCACCCCACCAATATGGTAACCAGCCTCAATGGGGGCACCATTTAAATGTTCCAGGTAGGGAAAGCATGGGACGATTTGACAGATCCTCAAATTATCACACCTTTATAGAGTATCCCAAAAACATCTTTGCTGAAAACCAGAGCCTCTTTACCTCGGCTACGGAGTTCCTCCTGAAAACCTGCCTCATCGCCAGCGGCACATATCCTGGTGAAAGGTAGTATTCACGCAATATCTCGTTTGTTGCACATACCATCTCTTCGTTGCTCAAAGCAGGATAAGAGATGATAGCCTTCTGATGCCCAGAATCGTCGAGATACTCGTTGGGGTCGCTGGTGAGGAGATACTTGTTATCCTTACACCAGTCGTAAAACTCAGTCCCGGGGAATGGAGAGGCTACAGCAACCTGCAGGATGTCAGGCTTAACTTCCCAGATCAGCCTCCGCGTCTGCTCAATCGTCTCTTTTGTTTCACCAGGCAGGCCGATGATGATATCCCCATGCACAAGCAAGCCCGCCTTCCGGGCATTCTTAGAAAACTGCCGAATCTGATCGGTGGTAATCCCTTTTTTGATCGCCTGGAGTATAGAATCAACCCCTGATTCGTACCCCGCAATGAGCAGGCGGCAGTTTGCCTTCTTCATCGTCTGCATCGTTTCAAGGTCAAGGGTGTTTGCACGGGCGTTGCAGGACCAGGCGACTGAAAGACCACGTTCTTGGTAACCCTTGCAGAACTCCACGACTCGCTCTTTGCTGATGGTGAAAGTATCATCCTCGAAGAAGACTTCCTTGACACTCAGGTTGGCCTCAATCCAGGCAAGCTCATCAAGCACACTGGAGATGCTCCTCACCCGGTATTTTCGCCCGGTGAGGGTCTGAGGCCAGGCACAGAAGGTGCACTGGTTCGGGCACCCTCTCCCGGTGAATATCTGGACTTCTGGATAAAGGGACTGTCCAAGGAAATAGTCTTCTATATGGAGGTATTTCTTGTAGACCTTCGACACGAACGGGATGGTATCGAGATCGGCTGATGTTGAGAACCCCCGATCTGGATTATGGATGATCTCCCCGTTGACCCAGTAGGAAATACCGTCAACAGAGGAGAGATCGCCCTGCTCCTCAAGGGTTCTTGCCAGGGCTTGCAATGTAAAGTCGTACTCCCACCGTGCAACGATATCGATAGCAACGTGCTCCAGGATCGAGGCCGCATACTGGGACGCCGGGGGGCCTACGAGGATTGTTGTTACAGTCGGGCATGCATCCTTTATGGCTTTTGCAACACCGATGTCATTGTTCAAGCTGGGAAAACTGGAGTCTATGACGAGAAGATCAGGCTCAAACTTACTGATATCCTCTACGACATTCTCCCTCGTCCAGTTCCACGCAGGTGCATCAACAAACCGTACTTCATGCTCCTGCTCAAGGAGGGCGGTTGCGTAAGACAACCAGATCGGATAATACAGCGTGCCAGCCCGCCCTGTGTCCTGCCACCGGGCACTCCTCCCAAAATGCGGGAAATAGGGAGGATTCAGGAGATAGATCTTCACTGCGGACCCCCCCTTGAGACAGCCTCGATCGTGCCTCTCCAGAACCCAAACGTGTATGACACATGTTCAAGGATGAATACAACTGGTATCGAGAGAAGATACTCTGGTCTTCGCGCCTTCGCGAGGAGAAACAAAGTGTAGCAGCCAATAATCGCCATGTAAATGGCGAGCAAGGCAAAGAACGCCAGAGGCGCAACGAATGCCGTCAGGAGGATGCCAACGGCCGCGACCGGGGGAACTACCTGGAGATCCCAGAGCCGGTTCACACCCCGGCCGTAGCCGAAGAAGTGCATCCTTCTCACGAAACCCCCAAGCGTTCTCTCCTGATGATGGTGGACGATAGCGTCCGGCGTGTAGAGGATGTGACCTAGCGCCCTCAGACGTTTGTTTAGGTCGGTATCCTCATTTATGGAAAGGCGCGAGTCAAAACCCCCAACTGCTACAAGATCATTCTTTCTGTATATACAGTTGCACCCACTAACGGTTCTTACAATCCTCTTCCCTTTGAGAACGCGGTCCTGAACTGCGTTAGCGCTTCCGAGGAATGTATCCAGAGCGAGAGCGATCGATTCTTCCCAGAGCCCTGTGCCAACGTTCTTGACACCACCTCCGACACACACAACATGATCATTGAACTCCTTAAATAGATTCTCAAGCCAGCGCTCCTGAGGAACGCAGTCTGAATCGGTAAAGGCAATATATTCACCTCGCGCCTCTTCGACACCAACCTGACGTGCGCCACCGATTGTTCCGCAGTCCTCGAAAATCAGCTTCACAGGAAATTTTCGAACATTTTCTGTGGTGCGATCCACGGAGTGACCATCGACCACAATGACTTCGTATGGGGAGATTGTCTGATTAAAGACTGCTTTTAAACAGTTTTCAATTCGACGTTCATCATTCAACACAGGAACTATGACAGAGATCTTTGGATATCGAGGCGTTGAGTTATCTGAAGTTCCTATAGTGGATTGACTTTCCAGGCTCACCTTATTTCTCCCCTTTTAGTCTTATTCTTACTTACAATCATACATGGAGATAAAAACGGAGGACTACTATATAGGACTGCGAGATCGGATGTGAAGGATCTATTGCATGCGAAAATTACCATCTTAGATTAACCTCCTTCCTCTTGCTCTAAGTTCTTGCGCTGCCGTTTTCGTTGGGAACGAGTGGTAGATCCCCTCTCCATGTGGCCTCGTGACTTTTGGATTGCCTCTCTCTAATGTACGCACCACCTCAACAAGTGCATCAGCTCCAAATTCTGCAACTCTGGTCTGAAGAGAGTGCAAAGTATCACCTGAGCTGATCTCAAAAGAACGTTGAAACAAAATATCTCCTGTGTCGATGTGCTCATCTACGTAATGGACGGTGATACCGGTTTTCTTTTCTCCTTTTGCAAGGGCCCAAAAACTGGGCATCATCCCTTTGTTATGGGGGAGTAATGCCGCATGTATATTTATTGTGTGATTTGCAGAATGAATTACATCTGTTTTGAATATTTGAGGTGAAGCGATCGAAATCAATATATCCGGTTTGAGCTTTTTAAGGATCTCAATCGAACCCTCACTGTTAATGTTGTTTACATTGAATAGAGGGATAATAGACTCCCGTGCGATTGAGTTAACGGAATAATATCTACTGTTTCCTGTTATGGATCCAATAACGTCCGCGACTTTATGGTGCAGATATAAAAAGCCAAATTTTGTAAAATCTTGAATGCCAAACACATCAAACAACCTTTTAACATACGAAAAGCGAGTAAATCCATGAGGTAAATCAGGTAACAATATTATTCCATCTACCTGGTTTACGCGCTTCAGGAGATCCCTCAATAGGATTGGAATATAAAACGGTTCTTCCTGGGTGACAATGACAATTTTCATGAGGTTAATCTCCAGTAGATATCCTCGAGCTTTGTGTACTCATACCCATTTGAATTCAGCATCTCGATGAACTTTTCAAGAAAAGAAAATCCTTGATTCCCCTTATTACAATAGGTTCTCTTTAAGATCATCGAGTTGCTGTAAGATAGTGAGTTCTGCTCAATGATAGTATCGACATTGGAAAGCCTTGTTAGATCGTGCAGATGGAAGTCGAAAATGATTAAATCTGGTAAGGGGAACCATTGCAGTGCTTGCAATCCATACCTCCCAAACAGTTTAAAGTAACTTAACGAGATGGGAATCCGAAGATATGGGGATAATACCGAAAAAGGTAACTCAAGAATTTTCCCATCAAAGACTGAATAGGGCTGGGTCGGATAATTCATGTGATTAAACCGTCCTGGGCGGAAAGAAGGAAATATACTGGAGTCGTATTTGATGCCACTCTTAAAAAGCGTTTCATAATATCTTTCACTGTTAACATAGCCATCCGGAGAGCGATATCCTAGTGGCGTACTTCCAACACACTCCTTATAAACAGAACAACTTTTTTTCACTTCAAAATCAAAATTCATTTTTTCTGGGCTAGGATGTGAATAAGAATGAGGTTCAATCTCAACATCCAAATCAAAAAAACGATTTATCTCTTCTGGATGAGTCTCAAAGAGAGAGCCTTGGACAAAACAGGTCAATGGCATGTCAAGATCTTTGAATAAACCCACTAATCTGGGAATATTTTTTAATCCTTCGTATTGTGGAACCTGTGATAATGTTCCATAATCATGCTCTACATCGAGAGAAAAGCACGCAATTCTTCTGTTCTCAATTTTCGAGAGGTCAATTGAGGAGCGATTTCCTTGTGCATCAATCATTTTATCACTTGAATTATGAGGACATCATGGTACTCTCTTTCTTACTTTATTTAGACAAGATTTTAAGCCTCAAATCTCGTTTTGACAACTTGAAGAGTTTTCAACCGAGTACGCAGATCTGCTGAAGATTGTTGTCCTTACTTTTCCTCCATGCATGAGTTGCACAAGTGAGTACAGAATTATCCCCACCGTCGCCAGTAGCAACCCGAGGATCAGCACCGAGAACCCCCCGGTGAAGACAATATAGTGAAACGCCCCGGTGCGGTAATACTCGGAGAACGTGTAGATCTCCGCAGCAATCCCAAGACTGGTAAACAGCACCCCCGGGATCCCGAAAAATACCAGCGGCCGGCGGAGGCTGATCAGTTTAATAACATTCATCAGCACCCCGACGCCGTGGGAGACCGGGTTCTCGCTCGAGGTCCCCTCGATGTCGTAGCGGACCTTGACCGGCACCTCGGCGACCTGCAGGCGATGATCGCTCGCCTGGACCAGGATCTCCGAGCCGGCACTCATCCCCTCGCCGTTGATGCGGATCGCCTCGATAGCCCGCCGGCCGTAGG
>ERZ795032.1504-NODE-1504-length-15989-cov-351.723861_pt1 | contig 15989 bp, 16 predicted proteins | sample MGYA00375124_ERZ795032 | MGnify/ENA primary metagenome ERZ795032 (study PRJEB30167, sample SAMN05720154) | activated sludge metagenome | isolation source: Anaerobic digester | place: China | collected 2015-12-16 ...
AAAAAAACATCCAAATCCTCAAAACGCCTGTTTGCCGATCATATTAGGCGATTTAATACAAAAGTCAACGGTTATTGAAAGATGGTCGACATTTTTGTCGAACAGATAAAAAAGATTTCCTTATCTATGTAATTGCTTTCACTATGTTTATTATACTGCAGGAACTGGAAGTCCGACATTTATTTCCGTAAGACAGGCGCTCAACTAACCCCGAAAGCACCGTTTATCGCTTATTAATCATTAAATACAACACTTTAGGCAAGAAGGCAGAGCCTGGCATGCAACCTGCTTAACATAGAATTCACAGTAAAAGATTGTCGACTAAACATAACGGGCATGATTAGCCGGCAGCAAAACAAACCAGGAAGGCAAACGGCCTTCACTCTTCAGGAAAAGGGGCGCTCTGACCAGGCACCCCTTTTTTAATGGCTTCGTAAAAAGTCCATATACTGCGTTGCGCTGCATCATTCGGCGTTGCGGCGTACGCCAAAAGTACGCCTCACTTCTCATGATTTGCTCGCCTTGTCTATGGCGCTTTTTACGAAGCCATTCTCTTATTTTTCCACAAAAGCAGTTTTTATTACTTGCGGCTTTTATCTGAGTTCTTCTTGTGCTGCCAGAAAGCCATTCTTTCTTTGATGGTTTTTTCATAGCCGCTTTCTCCTGGGTAATAGAATTTTTGTCCCTGAAGTTTATCCGGCAGGTATTCCTGTGGAACGTAGGCATCATCGTAATCATGGGCATATTTATAGTTTTTGCCGTAATCGAGTTCCTTCATCAATTTTGTCGGGGCGTTGCGGATATGCAGCGGCACAGGCAGATAGCCTGTTTTATTAATTATTTCTTTTACCCGGCCATAGCCGGCATAAAGAGAGTTGCTCTTTTGCGCCGTCGCCAGATAAACCGCCGCCTGCGCCAGCGCCAGTTCCCCTTCCGGCAAACCGATAAAATGGAAAGCCTGCTGGGCGGCAACGGTAATCTCCAGCGCCCGTGGATCGGCGTTGCCTATATCCTCGGATGCAAAGCGGATCATGCGGCGGGCGATAAAAAGAGGATCTTCACCGGCGTTGAGCATCCGGCCCAACCAGTACAATGCTGCATCGGGATCGCTGCCGCGCAGACTCTTATGAAAAGCAGAAATTAAATTGTAATGCTCTTCGCCGTTTTTGTCATAAAGCAGCGCTTTCTTCAGCAGGGTTTCTTCGGCCGTTTTCCGGGTAATTATTCTTTCTTCCTCCGGCAGATTTAGCACTACTGCGGTAATCGCCTCCAGATTATTCAGAGCGCTGCGTGCATCGCCGTCGGCAAGACCGACAATATAGCGCATGGCGTCGTCATCGATTTTTATCGCCAGCTTACCCAGGCCTTTAGTTTCATCCGTCAGCGCCTGTTTGACGATAGCCATTAATTCTTCTTCCGAAAAAGGATGGAGAAGCATAACCCTTGTTCGCGATAAGAGAGGGGCGATTACTTCAAAGGAAGGATTTTCGGTAGTCGCACCGATCAGAGTGATCAAACCGCTTTCGACGTGCGGCAAAAAAGCGTCCTGCTGCGCCTTATTGAAACGGTGAATTTCATCGACGAAAAGGACGGTCTTTTCCTTTTTAATTTCCCATCGCTTCCGGGCGTCGTCAATGACCTGCCGGATTTCTTTGACCCCGGAAAGAACGGCGGAAAAGCTGACAAAATGAGCTTTTGTTTCATTGGCCAGAATGCGGGCCAGCGTCGTTTTCCCGGAGCCGGGCGGCCCCCAGAAGATCATCGAAAACAGTTTGTCTTCTTCAATGGAACACCGCAGCAGACTACCCGGAGTCAAAAGATGGGATTGGCCGATATATTCTTTGATGGTTTTCGGCCGCATCCTTTCCGCCAGCGGCGCTGATGGATCCGCCTCATTGTGCTCTTTATCGGGCTCTTTCGCCCCGAACAAATCCAGCGTCTTCATTTTTTTGCCTTTGCCGCTGCAATCAACCCAATTATACCGGCGACCTTATCCTGAGGTTGAAAATTTATAAACTTCCGCCATAAATCCGGCGGCAGCCGCTTTTGCAGGTAAGTTTCCACATCAAAGATGGGCGACCAGCAGTGTAAAATTCGCGGACAGGGCAAATCAATTGATTCCTGTAAACAGTAGGACAATTTTATTTCGTGTCCCAGTCGGGGACAACGGATCAGTTTCTCTTCCAGATCGCTATGCATGGCTGCAGCTTGACGAAAAAACAAAAAACCGTCAAGGGTTTTATTGACCGCCGTTGATCAGACAATTAGATTGCAATTGACAGGTTAAAGTTTATCTGGAATAAAAAACTAAAATATTTATTTAAGTGGAAATAAGAATTAATGACGATCTTGCTGTCTTCTCCCTTTATTCTGGCCTCCGCCTCGCCCCGCCGCGAGGAGCTGCTGCGTTCGGTGGGATTAAAATTTACAATTCTGCCGGCTTCCGTCAATGAAGACTACATAAAAGGAGAGACTCCGCGGCAGCATGTGGGAAGGCTGTCGCAGGACAAAGCCGGGGTTGTGGCGGGCAAATATCCGGAAGCGTGGGTGCTGGGCGCCGATACTATAGTTGTTATCGACGATCTGATTTTAGGGAAACCGAAAAACAAAACGCAGGCGCGGCAAATGCTGGAGAGACTCAGCGGTAGAGAGCATAAAGTCTTCACCGGATTTACCCTCACCCGCACGGCGTCCTCGGTTGCCAAAACAAAGGTTATCCAATCAGCGGTGAAATTTAAACCGATCGACACCGATGAGATGGAATGGTACATCTCCTCCAGTGAACCTTACGACAAAGCGGGCGGCTATGCTGCCCAGGGCCGGGGCGCTTACTTTATCCAATCCATCCGCGGATCTTACACCAACGTAATTGGTCTGCCGCTTTGCGAAGTATTGGAAGAATTGAAGAAACTCAACGCTATAAATTTCAGGTGATTCAAAAATGGGAACAGACATTGCTGCCAACATAGAAAAAATTAAGCAAAGAATAGCTGCCGCCTGTTCGCGCGCCGGGCGTGATCCGCATTCCGTAGAGCTGATGGCCGTAACCAAAACCGTATCGACAGAGCGCATTCTGCAGGCGGTAGATGCCGGAATTACTCTTTTGGGGGAAAACTACGTTCAGGAAGCCCGGGAAAAACAGGAATTGCTGGGCGGCAGCGCCCGCATGCATCTGATCGGCCATCTGCAGACCAACAAGGCAAAATATGCGGTCAGGCTGTTTGACTGCGTCCATTCCGTAGACCGGCTGGAACTGGCGCAGGAGTTGAACAAACGGGCAAAAGCCGTCAACCGCATCCTGGACATCCTGATCGAAGTCAATGTCAGCGGCGAGCAGACTAAAAACGGCGTTTCTCCCGCGCAGGTCAGGGAATTGATCGGCCGCATTGCCGGATTAGAAAATCTTTCCGTGCGCGGACTTATGACCATGGCGCCTTATTCCGATGATCCCGAGACTTCCCGGCCCTATTTTCAGGCGCTGCGGCAACTGCGCGACGACATCGCCCGTGAAGAAATCCCCCGTGTTCAGATGGCGGAACTTTCCATGGGCATGACGGACGATTTTGAAGTCGCCATCGAAGAAGGCTCCACGATTGTTCGCATTGGCAGGGCTATTTTCGGCGCCAGGCAATAATGGCGACTTCGTAAAAAGGCCGGATGCTGCGTTGCGCTTCATCCCTCGTCATTGCAGCGTACCCCAAATACGCTTCATTCCTCGGTATTCGCGCGCCTTGCCTGCGGCCTTTTTACAAAGTCGCCTGAAACTTGATAATTTTACGACTTCATCAACAATCATTGTTATTGACATTCCATCACCCTTTTCTTTATAAAATAAACAAGGTCGAAGCATATTGTTCTTTTGGGAAAATTCAGGTGGTCGGGATTACCTTCAGATCCCGGTCAGACGTTTTTTAACTCGTTGAACAAGGAGGTGAAAAACATGAATGTTCTGCTGCAAAAACAATGGTCTCCCTACGTAGCCGGCGCCCTGGCCGGCCTTCTCCTGGTGCTGTCCGTCTTTCTTACCGGAAAATACTTTGGCGCTTCCACGACTTTCGTCCGTGCCTCAGGTTTCATTGAACAAGCCGTTGCGCCCGAGAAAGTGGCGGAAATGGCATACTTCATCAAAGAGAAGGTAAAGGTGGACTGGCAGTTTCTGTTTGTTGTCGGTGTTTTCTTCGGTTCTCTGCTCTCGGCGTGGACTTCCAGGGACGCCAAAGCCGTCGCCGTGCCGCCGATGTGGGAGGAGCGCTTCGGAGCATCCCGCACCAAAAGGTGGACAATGGCGGTGCTGGGAGGAGCCGTGCTGATGTTCGGGGCGCGTCTGGCCGACGGGTGACCGAGCGGTCACGGACTGAGCGGTCTGGCTCAGCTGGCTGTGAGTGGCTTCGTTTCCCTGATCTGCTTTTTTGTGGCCGGAATGATTATGGCCAGGATTATTTATGGAGGAGGTAATAACCATGAATGAACTGCTGACAGGCGCCGTAACCGGCATTATCTTCGGAATTCTTTTGCAAAAGGCTCAGGTCATCCGCTATGACCGGCAACTGGGAGCCCTGCGTCTTCAGGATATGACCATTGTCAAGTTTATGCTCTCGACAATTCTGGTGGCTATGGTGGGTATTTATTTGCTGTTTGACTTCGGCCTTATCAAGCTTTCGATCAAACCTTTGATCCTGGGCGGCAATATTCTGGGTGGTTTGATCTTTGGTCTGGGCTGGGGTATTGTCGGGTACTGCCCCGCCACCGCGATGGGAGCACTGGGAGAAGGCCGCTACGACAGCATCTTCGCCCTGCTGGGCATGCTGCTGGGAGCAGGCTTTTATGCCGAAATGTACCCTTTGATGAAGGAAACGGTGCTGACCTGGGGAGACTTCGGTAAGATCACCCTGGCCACGGTCTTCGGAATTAATCACTGGATAATCATCGTTATCCTGTGCGCCCTGTTTGTTCTCCTGTTTCGCTGGTTCGAAAAGAAAGGACTTTAGTAGAATTCAAATTATTAGTTTCGGCAGGAAGGAGGCTTTACAGGTGGTCGATGCACTTTATAGCCTTCTTCTTGCCTCTACGGAAAAAATTATTGATTTAAAATCCCCAATTACCGCCTTTCCACTTCAAGATTACCCCATTTTTTTATTGACTTTCAGCCTTCGTGAATGATATTAGCCACTCCGAATAATGAAGATAATTAGGTATGATAATTGGATAATTAGGAAAAAGCGCCCCGGTAATTTCAAATACATGAGGGCGCTTTTCTTTTAAATACCAAGACATGGATATAAAGGAGAAGAAGCAATGAGGACCTATCAATCATGGCAGGATGAGTATAAGAACAAGCTGGTCTCAGCAGAAGAAGCGGTCAAACATGTCAAGTCGAAAGACGTTGTCACTTTCGGTCTTGCCCTGGGCGGACCCACGGCTCATCTTGTCGACGCACTCCTGGCCAGGGCGGACGAACTGGAAAAAGTGCGCATATTTGACGCCGTTTCCGTGAGGCCCATGAAATTATACGATCCGCATTTCATGAACAGCGTCAGAGATTCGTTTATTTACAGCTCGGTATTATTTACCCCCGTCAACCGCAAACTGGCCGGGAACAAAAGCAATGTGGACTATCAATCGATCAACAGCTCCGATACCGGCGAAAGAATAGCCCGATTCACGGATGTCGCCATGGTATCCGTTTGCCGGCCTGAAGGCGGCCGGGTCAATCTGGGCTTAACAAACTTCTACACGCCGGAAATGATCCGGGGCGCCAAATTGAAAATCGCGGAAGTCAACGATGAAATGCCCATGGTCTATGGCGAAAACTGGATGGATGTATCGGATTTCGACTATTTCGTCGAGCATAACAGCCCGATTCCGGAAATGAAACGCAAGGGCGAACCCTCGGCGCTGGAATTCGCTATCGCCGAAAACGTGGCCTCGCTCATCAAAGACGGTGACTGCATTCAAATGGGGATAGGAACCCTGCCGGAAGCCATTGTCAAGCTTCTCCATAATAAAGGCAAAAAGGATCTGGGCGTGCATACGGAAATGTTTCCCATGGGACTGCCTGCCCTGGTCAAGGACGGCATCGTTACCAACAAATTAAAAAGTATTCATCCAGGCAAGGTTGTAGCGACTTTCTGCATGGGCAATATTGACATGTATGATTTCGTTACGCGCAATTCCGACTGCGTCTTTTTCCCGGCTTCCTATATCAATGCACCATACGTGCTGAGGGAAATCGACAATCTGGTAGCTATCAACATGGACTTGGAAGTCGATCTTATGGGGCAGATGAATTGCGAAATGATCGATTACCGCCTCATCGGAGGAGCCGGAGGACAGTTGGACTTTGTCATCGGCGCGGCGTGGTCCAAAGGCGGCAGGGCCATCAACGTCCTGCCTTCAACGCGAACCCTGAAAAACGGGGAAGTCGTTTCCACCATAGTGCCCTCGCTGGCTCAGGGATCGCCCGTCGCCATACCTCATATGTACGCCCAGTTTGTTGTCACTGAATACGGAGTCGCCGATCTGTTTTACAGAACCTGGAGGGAACGCGCCGATGCCCTGATCTCCATCGCCCACCCGGATTTCCGGTCGGAGCTGCGCAAGGAAGCGAAACGTATTTTACGCTGAAAAGAGGCGTCGCCACAATGTTTCAATTAAAAGAGCGCCGGATTATCCGGCGCTCTTTTAATTTGTCTTTATCTCATTTCCAGACGATTTTACTTGCGGATAATTCCGCGGAAACGGGCATATTGCACCATATTGCCAAATGCCCGAATAGCGCGCTCCGGCATAGGGTAGGCCGGCACGCCAAGTGGACGGAAGCCTTCGTTGACGTGGGCAACTTCCGACGGTATGCCGCCGTAGTGGCTCGCAAAAACCGGCTTATGCGGGTAACGCTTGATGATTTCGGCAAATGTTCCGTAGAAATCGAACATATTCTCCGGCATCCCGACGAGAACAATCAGCAGAGCATCAATGTCCGGCTGTTCCATTATACACTGGGTGATATGTCCCATGGCTTTTTCCGCACCATTCTTTTCGATGGCCGACCAGGTGTCGATCGGATTGCGCACGGGAGCCCAGACAGGCATAACCTCGCTTAGTTTTTTGAGTGTAGCGGGTCTGAGCCTGGGCAGAACAACGCCGTATTGCTCTGCGGCATCGGTCGCGGCTACACAACCCATGCCCGTAACGGAGACCACCCCCATCCGGTTTCCCCGCGGCAGGGGAAGCATCTCGAAAGCGGTCAGGGTATCGAAAAATGTTTCGGAATCATGAACACGTATCAGGCCTGTTTTGCGGCAGGCCGCATCAAAGACCGCATCTGATCCGGCCAGCGACCCGGTATGCGAGGCAATGGCGGCCGCCCCGGCCTCACTGCGGCCCGCCTTCATCACCACCACAGGTTTTTTTGCACATGCTTTCACGGCGGCCTTCACAAAACGCGGCCCATCGATAATGCCTTCCAAATACATGCCTATGTTATTGGTCTGGCCATCATCGGTAAGATATTCCAGCAAGTCGCTTTCGTTAACATCTCCTTTGTTGCCGATACAGGCTATTTTAGCTATACCAAAGGGCTTACTGCCTGCCATCCAGCGCGCCCAGCCCGAAGAGAAGATGCCCGACTGAGCGATGAAAGATATTCCCCCTTTCTCTATCGGTTCGAGGGAGCCGATGGAAGTCGCCAGGCCAATATAGGGGTTGATGGTACCGATGCTGTTCGGCCCCATGATCCGGATGCCGGTCCTGCGGGCCTGCTCAACGATGACCTTCTGTTCTCTGGCTCCCGCTACCCCCATATCCGCATAGCCACCCGTACTCAGGATAACATTCCTGATTCCCTTGGCGGCACAGTCCTCCAGGGCTTCAGGCACGGAGGACTTGGGAATTACAATTACGGCCAGATCAACCCGCGCCGGTACATCCTGGACTTTGGCATAGGACTGCAAGCCGAGAATCTCCCCGCCGGTGGGATTAATGGGATAGACGGCACCCTGGAAACCCGCCTTCCGCAGGTTGCATAGAACTGTGTTACCCCCCTTACCCGGAGTCCGTGAGGCGCCGATAACCGCCATGGAAGATGGCTTGTAAAAAAACTCCATCTCTGCCGGATCAGGATATTTTGTCGCAATCCGGGACTGGTTGCTGTCGAGCCGGACGAGGGCGTCTACGGCTACTGCTCCATCCGGATAAGCGATAAAGGGATTTGCATCAATCTCGATGATATCCCGGCGTTTGGACATCAGGCGGGAAAGAGCGGAAACAGCCTTGGCTATAGTCGAAATATCCAGGGCTTCCTGCGAACGGTAACCGGCAAGCAGAGCGGCGCCCTTGAGGCGTTGAAGCATCGCCTGCGCAGTTTTAACATCCACGGGAGCAAGCTCAATGGCCGTATCGCGGAATATCTCGGTGAAGATACCGCCGAGTCCGACAAGAACCACCGGCCCGAATACGGGATCGCGCCTGGCGCCCAGGATAAGCTCCACGCCCGGCCGGGCCATTTTCTGCACCAAAAGTTCATGAGGAATGTCGGCGAACTTCTCCTTCATTTCCCGGGCGGCCCTGCCCAGAGATGCTGCATTATTGATATTCAGCAACACCCCGCCCCGCTCGGTCTTGTGAGGAACAGCCTCGGAACACACCTTAAGCACAACAGGAAAACCAATCAGTTTGGCTGCTTTGACAGCCTCTGATGCATCTTTAGCCAGAACACTATCGATTACGGGAATTCCCCATTCCTTCAGCAACGATGACCCGGCAAATTCATTGAGCGTTGTAACATTATTATTTGACACGAAAATACCTCCAGGTTCCACAAGCAAAATGGAATTATTCTCCCGCGGAGGTTTATAGGGAAAGTGACGCTTTATGTCAACAATAAATGGCTGTGGCAGAGGGATGTGGCAACTAAGCATAGTCCTGGGCTGTGTCTGATGAACTCGCAAAAAGTCGCAAATTAACAATTTTCAGGCGGCCTCGTAAAAAGGTTGCAGGCAAGGCGCGCGAATACCGAGGAATGAAGCGTACTTAGGGTACGCTGCAATGACACGGGATGAAGCGCAACGCAGCATCCGGCCTTTTTACGAGGTCGCCATGCCTGGCTGGGAAAACAAAGAATCTGTTTGATCCTTCAACAGCATTTCTCGTTAATGCCAACCAACCTGCGATCACGCAGCCATTCCACAAGGAGTCCGGCGGCGCAGCCGACACCGGCGTCTACATACAGAGCCGCCGCAGGACAATTTTTTGCACAGGCGCCGCATTCCATGCAGGCGTCGAAATTGATCAGTTTGGCCTTTTTATCTTCAAGAGCAAATACCTGATGGGGACAGACTTCCACGCATTTGCCGCAGCCTGTGCATTGGGAGGCGCTTATTTTAAGTGTTGCCACATTACTTAAATAGTTGAAGCCTTTCATTTTATCTTCCTGATTATCAAAGTATTTTCTCTAATGCGGCAGCAATAAACCCGAGAGCAAGAGCGCAGCCCATGGCGGGCAGCGCAATTCGCATTTCCTTTTTAACTCCGGAGCGGGAAGTAAAAGGCGTACAGCCGGTGAAATTAAGAGCGTAAAATGAACTCACCACAGGAAGAGTTAAGAAAACGGCAATTGTCGTCAATAAGCTCCAGTTATCGCCTCCGGCAAGTGCATATAAAATTAGACACCAGATCAGTCCCGTCAGAACGCCCTTGAAAGCAAAACTCCGGCCGGGAAGCCAGGGAAGCAGCAACGGCGCTGCCGCCGTGCCCATGAGCATTGCTCCAAGATAGGAATAAACAGCCTTAAAGCCGGCTGCGTACCCCTGAAATGCCGCCAGCAGGACATACAGAACTATCGTTATTAGAATTGTCGGTTTTAATGCGTTTACAATCTCTGCGGGAATAAGCACCAACCTTTCCCGGGTTGTAAACGTGATCTCCCGCATGGCTGACGTAGTCGACATTCCATTGTCGAGGTATCCCGGAATATCACCGGCTCGTATTGCTGCGTACTGAACATTGAAGCCGGTATGTCTCTTCACTTCGTGAGCTGCTACGCCGGGTGCTCCAAGTATCGGCAGGTTGAGACGCCGATGGCTGACAATTTCTGCCAATCCCGAAGCGTTGATGCGCCCAATCAGCTCAGCCGTGCCAAAAGTTCCCTTACCTGCCGCGCACCATACGTTGATGCCGTAGGTTTCGAGCACAAGCAGCCAGCAATTTCGCCCGCCGAGGACGCCGCGAACAATGTCGTAACTCATTTTGTAGTTCGCGGTTACCAATACGGGAGATTCAGCGCCGGGATTACCAATGGCATACAGCCCCGGCGGCACCATGTAATTCATTCGGCCAATATTCCAACGGGCTTTCCAGGAGCCGAAACGATCGGCAAAAGTCAAAGTTGTCGAAATTCTGGGTATTTTTCTTTTCCCAATCGCCAACCAGGCAAGAAAACCGGGAACTGCTTCACTAATTTCTCCGCCACCGGCAGAGTTCGGGGGACCTCAGCAAGGCGGCTTTCCCGGAGAATCTCCCACCATCGGCAAACTGCATCCGGAAGACGCGAGCTTGAGTTGTCCGTTTTGTAATTCATTCATAGCTTGTGTAAAATAAAATAAAGTCGGGTAAGAGCACAAGTTAAACACCATCCGGAAGTTTTGACAACATCATTTTCCGGCGATTCAATTTGCGCCCGTCCACTACGAACGTTCCATCGCCGACGGCATGAACGGTCCGCTTCTCTTTTCGTGAATTGTCGATGTACGCAGCAAGGCCTTCAAGGACAACGATATTGTGCTTTTCGACTATATAGATAACTTTACATTCGATATTCGCCAGGCACTCTTTGATCAAGGGCGACCGGACATACTTCCCCTGCACAGGAGTCAACCCGAACTTTTCAAATTTGTCCGTATCGGCGCCGGAACATGTTCCCACTCCAACGACTTTATCAAGGAGATCAACAGTGGGAATTGCAATTACACATTCCATCGATTTCCGCAGTGCGGCAAAGGAATAGTTCCAGGGTCCGGTGGTCATGGCAAACTCCGGCGTAAAGTCCACCACCATAGTCCAGGAGATCGTCATTATATTGTTCTTCTTCCCGTCATTTGTCGTAACCAAGACAACCGGACCTGGTTCCATCAGTGTAAACGCTTTGCTGATTTGCATCGTTTTCAAGAACCCATACCTCCCAAAATTGTTTGCTTAACATGAAGTTCACCGGAAGCGTTAGCGATCAGGTGGAACGTCAAGTTATGGTTTGCTATTTTGCACCTTGACCATCTATGGACGTGCGTACCTCATAGAGATCGGTGATTGGCTCTTAAAGTTTGCTCATTAACTGGTCCAGTTAGGCAATCTGTTGAGTCATATCTTGAGGCAACACGCTATCAATCGCTGTCATCAGGTTGCTGGCGGTAATGTTATTCAGACCCTCTGCGCGCGCTCCGATTCCGAAGATGCTTCCTGACATATTAATAATAATGTCAAAACATTTGCCTGGTAGAAACTGATAGGCATCCCGCTCAAGAAGAGTTTCATAACGACGCTCGATATTTTCAGTAACTTTTCCGAATACAAATGTGGGGCGCTTACCGCTAGCAAGCATGATCTTAACATATTCAACCTGTGCAAGCATGTCTTGTGTAACGGCCAAGAGATGATGTGTCACGCGAACAAGATTTATTCTTCGATCGTCCTCTCGGATAATGGCGTTGTGTGCAATAATGTGCTTTGCAACTCGCGCAACCAACAAGGCTGCAACTATTGCTGTGAATGGCCCAAAGAGTGTCCATAACTCTCCGAATCGACACCGGTAAAGCAGAAAAAGTATCCTAAAAATAAGCACAAAGGCAATCAGAACTTATGAAAGCGCCTCGATATCTCGGTCAAGCTTTTTAAACTTTCGTAGAAGACCATTGATCACTGGTTAAATCCCTCATCCGTGCCCATATGAGCCATAATCGCGGCGCGAACGGAGTGCATGTTTATTCCGGAAACATAACCCGCATTTCATTCGGGTGGAAATTCTGCGGTGAACTTGCGGATCGCGGTTTCACTGCCGCAGATGTAGATCGAGTCATCGGGTGAAAAGCGGAAATCGCCGTCGAAACGCACCAGCACGTCCTCGCCCCGTTCCACCGCCACTACCGAGCATCCGGTGCGCTCGCGGATCCGCAGGTCGGCGGGATTTTTCCCGACAAGTTCCGGTGAAGCCACCAGGGATACTTTCAAACCCTGGTCAAGCGACACCGCCTCTTTGCCTAACAGCCTTCGGGCAAGGATCTGGCCGGTCACCTGACTGATTGACAATGCGAAATCAACGCCGGCCACGTGGATGCGTTCGACGTTTTCCTGACGGTCCACGCGCGCGATCACAGGCACATGCGGCGCCAGGTCCTTCAGGATCACAGTGGCGAAAAGCGTGGTCGAGTCATCGTGCAGGGCAAGAATCACTGCCTGTGCCTCCTCCACCCCGGCCTCGATCAACAGCTTTGTATCCAGTACATTTCCCACGATCTGCACGCCGGGCACGGGGTGGAGCGATATGACGCGCGTTTCCTCGCCGGCGTCATGCAGCAGCTCCACTACCTTGCCGCCCACCTCGCCGTAGCCCGCGACGATGAATGGGCCGTGGTGTTCCAGCTTGGTGGTGCCGGAGCAGGTCTCGGTGAAGCGCCCGATGTTCTCGGCACTGCCGACCAACAGCAGGATCCCCCCTGCTTCGATCCGGGTGTTGGAGCGCGGCGACACATCAAGGCGACCGTTGAACCACTGCCCGATGACGGTGACGCCGGTTTCGTGAGCAAGTTCGCATTCGCCGATCGTGCGGCCGGCAAGCACGCTGCCGGCATGGATGCGCACTTCGCTCACTTGCAGGTTGGTGCCCAGGTATTGCTCGCCGGCCACCGCCGGGCTGACCTTGCGGCTGGCACGGGCGGCAAGAGCCGCTCCTAACACATGCCGCGGGGTATAGGCAGCCGTGGCTCCGGCGAGGATCGTCGGCTGGCGATGGAGCGGGTTTTCCACCAAGCCAAGGATGTCGCCGCTGAAACCGAGCTGGCGCGCGGTGATGGCGACCGCGGCATTACGTTGGTCGCTGTCGTTGAGAATCAGGGCGCGACAGTCTGCCAGGGCTACGCGGGTCATCACCCTGCCCTCGAGATTGCCGTAGACCACGCGGTGGCCGGCCTCCTGCACCCGTCGTGCTTCCGCCTCATCCTCTTCAATGATGATCGGGGTCACCGACAACTGCTTCAGCTCGTCGATCAGGGATGCCACCGCCGGACCGTTGCGATAGATCAGGACGTGCTGGCGGGCATTGGCGCAATCAGTCGGCAGACGGGTTTCGAAACGTTCCTCGAGAAAGGGGATCAGATAGATCGGAAAAATCAGGAAGACCAGAAACACGCCGAAAAACTGGACCAGGACCACCAATGTGACCATCAGCGGGTGGCGCCACGTGGCATCCGACCCGTAGCCCGTGGTGGACAAGGTTTCGGACGCCCACTCGAGCGCTTGCCAGAAACCCCGCGGCTTGCCCTCCAGTTGGCTCATGCCCGCCATGTAGAGCAAGGCGGCAACCACCAACACCACCACAAAGGCCAGAACCAGTGCCAGAAGTCTCTTGTTGGAGCGTTTCATTCAGAGCCTGTAGAACGATTATTAGATTATTAATTGATAAGACATTGCTTTTTTACAGCTCAGAGTATAGAGAGGCTGTTTTCTCATGTCAAGGGAATTTGGGGTGTGGGTATGGTATACCATGCTGGTTTCTTCCCTTTACATATTCTGCCAAAAGAGTTACCTGATTATTCAGCACAACAATCCTGTAAATCAAAATTCTTAAATGGTGTTAATTCAATGAAGAGTTCTTTACTTTACATCTTCGCTGTAATGCTGTTTTTCGCCCTGCCCGCTGCGGGCGGCGCATATCAGGAGCGGCTGCTGCTTTCTCTGGGTGATGAAAACTGCTCTCTTCGTGTGGAAGCTGATGATGAAGCGCAAATTCTGCGACTCCGTGTTCATCCCGGCCCTCCCCGGTGTTACGCCACAAAAGAAAAGATGCAATCAATTCTGAAGTCGGTTTTTTCCCGGCCCGATCTGTCAAAGCCTGCGGGGCCCTACACATCGCTGTTTCTCGGCCGTCTGAATGACTATCCGTGGTTGTGCGAGTACGTGGCGACTGCCGCTTATCAAGATCCGCGATGGGACAGGAGGAGGGGAAAGCCCGTTTCCATGGATCTCTATAAGTATGTCCGCACCATACTCTCCAACAGGGAAGTGACCGGTCAGTTCGAAGAAGCTCTGGAAAACAGCGGTTACAAAATTGTCTCGGTGACGCTGGAAAAGGTGTGCGTGGGGCATTTCAGTGATGTGCCCTTGTATAAGGGGAAGATGCTGCCGGGAAAGGTCCCTGTCGACGCCGTGGTCTGGTTTCGACTCGGCAGGAAGTAGTCATTTTATATGACATTTCCATTCATACGGTTAACGGCTGCAGAATGAGGGAAATAACATGGAATTGCTGTCTTTTATCTTCGAACACGGCATCTGGATATCAATCCCGGCCTTTGTCTTTTCCGTGTTGCTGCTCATCAGGTGCATCATGGGAATACTACGCATCCGGAAGGAGGCGCGGCTCTTCAGTGTTCCGCTTCAAGAGCGGCAGGATATTGAATTCACCGGGACCGGCACGGTGATCCTCGCCATGGAAGGGCCGCTGTTCAGCCGGCGTTTTGCCAAACTGAAGTACGAGATGAGAGGGCCTGACGGAATGGAGGCGAAGAGCCGCCCCGCTCTGCTGCGGGCAACTACGACAGGTTTTACCAAGGCAAGAATGGAGTTGAGAGTCTACAAAATAACGCAACCCGGCCGCTATGTGTTTCATATTCATGGTCTGGGAGGGGAGAAACCATCCGACGCCCGGCATTGCATGGTTTTTATGCGCCCTCATATGGGTCGCATCATGGTTCATGTGATCGGCATAATCGTCGTATCGACGTTCATCATCGGGAGTATAGTGCTCTTCGGCCTCCGGCTCACGGCAAATAATTAAGAAAAAAGGAAATGATCTTTGCGTTACCTTCTATCGTTCCCGGTAAAATCGTGCTAGAATTATTTAAAATGTAACGACGAATACAGCAGGTAAAGATCAAAAGGCGTTTTTGGCACATACAAAAACAGGAGGTGTCTGTCATGTATCGCAAGGTACTGGTTCCCCTTGACGGTTCAGAATTAGCGGAATGCGTGCTGCCGCACGTTAAAGATCTGGTAAAAGAGAATTTTACAGGAGAGGTGATTCTCGTCAACGTTTTCTACCCGTATTTTCCGCTGCCTGAAGAAAAGGATTTGTTCACCTACGGTGATTACAAGGCGACAAAGGAAAGAATTCGGCAAAGCTCTATTAAGTACCTTGACCATTTGCAGTCCAAACTGGCTTCCGAAGGCATTGCCGTAAAGACGGAGATGCTGACGGGCAGCCGGCCTGCGGAGACGATTGCCGAATACGCTCAGGACAACGGCATAGATCTGATCATTATTTCCACCCACGGTTATACCGGACTGAAAAAGATGATGTTCGGCAGCGTGGCGCTGGAGGTGCTGCACAGTTCACATATACCGGTGCTGCTGGTCCGGCCGGAATCCTGCCGGGAATAGACATGGAATAATTATTGCGTTAAAAAGATGCAACAAAGGGGAAAGAATGAAAAGAATATTGAGCTTCTTTTTTGCTGTGAGTTTCGTCATATTATTCAGTTCCATCGCACTCGCTGCGGAAAAAGTGGTGCAGTTGAACGTTCCCGGCTGTTCGTCCTGAAGCTCCAGCTCCCGGATAGGTTCTATCCTTAAAAAAAATGACGGCATTAAAAAACATGAAAACCGGGCGCACGATCTTCTGGTAATTACCTTTGATGACGAAGAAACCTCGCTTGATCAAATTATTAGTGAACTGCGAAAAGGCAGATTTATGATTGTCGGCGAACCTGTTTACTTGAAATAGTTCAATT
>ERZ795032.1506-NODE-1506-length-15966-cov-3.908994_pt1 | contig 15966 bp, 12 predicted proteins | sample MGYA00375124_ERZ795032 | MGnify/ENA primary metagenome ERZ795032 (study PRJEB30167, sample SAMN05720154) | activated sludge metagenome | isolation source: Anaerobic digester | place: China | collected 2015-12-16 ...
AGCAGGCATGGCGCTGGCCGGCGGAGGCGGGGCGATGGTTGGCGGCGGCGACGGCATGGTGCGCGACGCCAAGGGCTGGCAGTCCAATTTCTCGCAGTACTTCGGTTCGCGTCTGGCCTGGGTGGGCATCACCATGGCGCTGGTCGGCACCATGATGCGCTGGTATGAGAGCTATCAGATCGGGCCGGACATCGGCCACATCCCGCTGTCGAACCTGTACGAAGTGTTCGTGCTGTTCTCCTGGCTGACCACCATTCTGTATCTGTATTTCGAGCAGAAATACAAGACCCGCAGCATGGGCGCCTTCGCCATGCTGGTGGTCAGCGCCGCGGTGGGCTTCCTGCTGTGGTACAGCATGGTGCAGAACGCCTATGAAATCCAGCCGCTGGTGCCTGCGCTGCAAAGCTGGTGGATGAAGTTGCACGTCCCGGCGAACTTCATCGGCTACGGCACCTTCGCAATCGCGGCCATGGTCGGCTTCGCTTACCTCATCAAGACCCATGCCAATGAGACTTCCTTGTGGAAGCTCACGCCGCTGTGGCTGATCGGCTTTGTGATGTTCTTCGAGCCGCTGGTGTTCCGTCAGGGCGGCATCTCCGAGTACTGGGGCGTGTTCGCCGGTGTCTCGGCGCTGATCGTGGCCGGTATTCTGTATGGCCGCCGTCGCATCGCCTCGCATCTGCCCTCGCTGGAAGTGATGGATGACGTGATGTACAAGTCCATCGCCATCGGCTTCACCTTTTTCACCATCGCCACCATTCTGGGCGCGCTGTGGGCTGCAGAGGCCTGGGGCGGCTACTGGAGCTGGGACCCGAAGGAAACCTGGGCGCTGATCGTCTGGCTGAACTACGCCGCATGGCTGCACATGCGCCTCATCAAGGGTCTGCGTGGTCAGGTTGCCGCGTGGTGGGCGCTGACCGGCCTGCTGGTCACCACCTTCGCCTTCCTCGGCGTGAACATGTTCCTCTCGGGCCTGCATTCCTACGGCAAGCTGTGAGATGAACTAGCGATGTAAAAAAGGCCCTTCGGGGCCTTTTTTATTGGAAGTAGCCATGAAGAAAGACCTCCTTCACATCCCAATCCCCTCAGAGCAGGCGGGGATGGCGTTGCACTGTAAGGTTCGGCGTGTTGCAGCGACTACCCGCTGTCGCGATGGAATAAGGTCGCCCGATCTGCCGTCTATCAACCGGCATACCAGCCCGCCGCACAGGAGCACATCATGAGCAAGCGTCAAGACCAAGGTTTTGAACACCCGCATTCTTCGGAAATCACGCCGAAAGCAGTCTATAAAGATCGTCGGCACTTTCTCGCGGCGGCCGGAGTCGGCGCTGCGGCAGGCGTGGCGGCGCTCACTGCACATCGTGCGCAGGCGACCGCAACACCTGTGCACGGCGGCCTGCCCGCACCGGGCAAGTTGGCTGCGCTGGCCGCGCAAAAGAACACCGCCCTGTCCACCACGCAGGCGACGACGCCTTACAAGGACGTCACGACCTACAACAATTTCTACGAATTCGGTACGAGCAAGAGCGATCCGTCCCAGAATGCCGGCAGTCTGAAGACCCGGCCGTGGACCGTGGTGGTGGAGGGCGAGGTGCACAAGCCGCGCACCTTCGGCATCGACGATCTGCTCAAGCTCGCGCCGATGGAAGAGCGCATCTACCGCCATCGTTGCGTCAAGGGTTGGGCGATGGTGGTGCCCTGGCTGGGCTATTCGCTCTCCAACCTGCTCAAGGCCGTCGAGCCCACGGGCAACGCCAAGTATGTGGAATACATCACCTTGCTCGACCCGGCGGAGATGCCGGGACAGAACGACCCCATTTTGCAATGGCCGTATCTCGAAGGGCTGCGCATGGACGAGGCCATGCACCCGCTCACTCTGCTCACGTTTGGCCTGTATGGCGAAGTGCTGCCCAATCAGGATGGCGCGCCGATGCGCATGGTCATTCCCTGGAAATATGGGTTCAAGGGCGGCAAGTCCATCGTCAAGATCCGGCTGGTGGAAAAGCAGCCCGTCACTTCATGGATGCGAGCCGTGCCGCAGTGGTACGGGTTCTACTCCAACGTCAACCCCGACGTGAGCCCGCAGAACTGGAGCCAGGCCAATGAACGCATGATCGGACAGGGCGGCGCCTTCGGCGGCCTGTTCGCGCCGCGCATTCCCACGCAACTGTTCAACGGCTATGGCGCGCAGGTCGCCAGCCTGTATCAGGGCATGAATCTGAAAAAGTTTTTCTGAGTGCCATGACTGCCGCGTCGTCGCTCTCTCTGCCGCGTCGGGTCTTGCGCAGCCGGGCGGTCAAGCCGCTGTTGTTCGTGCTGTGCCTGCTGCCTTTCGCCGGTTTGTTCTGGCGCGGCTGGACCAACGATCTGGGGCCCAACCCGGAACAGACCGTGATCTGGACCACCGGCCTTTGGGCGCTGCGGTTGCTGCTGATCACCCTGTCGGTCACGCCCTTGCGCAAGCTCACCGGATGGGCCGAGCTGGCGCGCTTTCGGCGGATGTTCGGCTTGTTCGTGTTTTTCTACGCGCTGCTGCACTTCACCGCGTGGCTGGGTCTGGTCAACGGTTTCAGCGTTGACATGGCCTTGCGCGATGTGGTCAAACATCCCTTTGTGCTCGCCGGAATGACCGCCCTATTGCTGATGATCCCGCTGGCGCTGACCTCCACCAACGGCATGATCCGCCGTCTCGGCGCCCGCCGCTGGCAGGCCTTGCACCGTCTGGTTTACGTGGTCGGCGTGGTGGCGGTGTTCCACTTCTGGTGGGGCAAGCTGGCGAAGAACAATACCGCCAGCCCCACGGTCTATGCGCTGATTCTCGCGCTACTGCTGGGGCTGCGGCTGTGGTGGGCCTGGCGGGCGGCGCTGGCTCGCCGCACTCAACTGCACCGCGCAAGAGCTATCGATGATCAGAGCAACGATCCGGCCGGAAAACAGGTCAGCAATCAGGTCGGCAAGCAGGTCACCAATCAGGGCAAGAGCCGTTCGCTGGCGTAGAGTTGTTCGGGCGTTTCGCGCGGACGAATCAGCGTGGCGGTGGCGCCGTCGACCATCACTTCGGCGGGGCGGCCGCGGCTGTTGTAATTGGACGCCATCACCATGCCGTAGGCGCCGCTCGACAAAATGGCCAGCAGATCGCCTTCCGCCAGCACCAGCGCGCGGTCGCGCGCCAGCCAGTCGGCCGATTCGCACACCGGGCCGACGATGTCGTATTTCAAGGCGCTGCCTTCCCGTTGCTCGGCGGGGACGACGGCCTGCTCGGCCGAGTAAAGCGCGGGGCGGATCAGATCGTTCATGCCGGCATCGACCACGGCAAAGTGTTTGACCGGGGTGGATTTGAGAAACAGGGTGCGCGTGAGTAGCACGCCGGCATTGCCGACGATGGAACGACCGGGCTCGATCACGATGGTGCGATGACCGAAACCGCGCGCCGAGATGCGCGCCAGCAGCGGGCTCAGCCACTCCTGCGGCGTTGGCGGGGTTTCGTCGGTGTAGCGGATGCCCAAACCGCCGCCGAGATCGATGTGCTCGATTTTCGCGCCTTTGCGCTCCATCTGCTCCACCAGATCGAGCACCTTGTCTAGCGCGTCCAGATAGGGTTCGACGGTCGTGATCTGCGAGCCGATGTGACAGGCGATGCCCACTAGTTGCACTTGCTCGAACTGCGCAGTCTGCAGCGCAAGTTGCGCAGCCTGATCTTGCGAGATGCCGAATTTGTTGGTTTTCAGGCCCGTGGAAATATAGGGATGCGTACCGGCGTCGACGTCCGGGTTGACGCGCAGCGCCACACGCGCGACTTTGCCCGCGGCCTGTGCGACCCGGTTGAGCGCGGCCAACTCGCTGGGCGACTCGACGTTGAAGCACTCCACGCCGACATCGAGCGCAAAGCGCATATCGTCGGCCGACTTGCCCACGCCGGAAAACACCACCTTGCCCGCTTCGCCCCCTGCAGCCAATACCCGTTTGAGTTCACCCGCCGAAACGATGTCGAAGCCCCAGCCCAGGCGCGCGAGCAGCTGCAGCACCGCCAGGTTGGAGTTCGCCTTCACCGCGTAACGCAGGGCGACGTGCACCGGGCTGGCCTGCGCCGCTTGGCTATAGCGTTGCGCCGCCTCTTCGATCGAGGCGCGCGAATAGACATAGGTCGGGGTGCCGAATTCAGCCGCCACGGCAGAGGCGGTGACTTGCTCGATCTTCAAGGTCGAGCCGACATAGGCGATGTGGGGATGCCCAGGCAGGGCAGGGAGGAGCAAGGTCTTCATCAAGGCGTCCGAAAAAGGGCGGCAAACAAGCGCGGCAAGTCATTGCAGCAAACCGAGGCAGCAAACCGAGGCGGCCAACGCTCAGCGCGGCGCGGCAGAGGCTGAATGCGCCGGGGCCGGCGTGGGCAGGTACAAGGGGCCGGTCTGACCGCAGCCACCCAGTAAAACAACCACCCCCAGCGCGGCCATCAGGCGTAGCAGAGGGCGCAGGTGATGCGGTCGATTAAGCTGTCTATCCATCGAAAATCAGTGTATCAGCCGCCCCATGTCCGACACGCTCGACGACACCCGTTATCTGCAGATTGCCAAACAGGCCATGGCCGCCATCGAAGCGGCCGCCGACGCCGCCGACCTCGATTCCAAACGCGACGGCTCCGTGCTGCGGCTGGAACTCGACAGTGGAGATCAGGTCATCATCAACCTGCAGCAGCCCACGCATCAGGTCTGGCTCGCCTCGCGCGCCGGAGCGCATCACTTTGTGTGGAGCGGCAGCCATTGGTGCGACACCCGCACCGGCGAAACGCTCGGCGCGGCACTGCACCGGGTCATGCAGACGCTGGACGCGCCGCCTCTCGACTTGCCCACGCTGTAAGTCCGTCAGCGATCAATTGCCTTTGAACAGATCGAGGATGGAGTCGCGCTCTTGCCGCGTGACCTCGGGCGGCGGCAGGGGCGCGTCCAGTCCGAGGCTGGCAACCCCGCCGCCATTGGCGAAGTTGCTGTACACCGGCTCGCCGTTTTCCACCACGATGCCCGGCGGTTGCGCATAGCTGGCAACCGGCACGTTCTGCAAAGCCGTCTGCATGTAGCGAATCCAGATCGGCAGGGCGAGCGCACCGCCGGTTTCCTTGTTGCCCAGTTTCTTCGGCGTGTCGTAGCCCACCCAGGCCACGCCCACCAAGCTGGGCTGGAAGCCGCAGAACCAGGCGTCGAGAAAGTCGTTGGTCGTGCCCGTCTTGCCGTAAAGGTCGGGGCGCTTGAGCGTCGCCTGCGCCCGCGCCGCCGTGCCCGAGCGCGTGACCTCCTGCAGCAGACTGTCCATGACGTAGGCGTTGCGCGGCGAAATCACCCGCAGTTTTTCATCGCCCGCTTGCTGCGGCCGATCCTGAAACAGCACCTGCCCTTGGGAATCGGTGATCTTGCTGATCAAAAAAGGCTTGAGCAGATAGCCGCCGTTGGCAAACACGCTGTACGCACGCGCCATCTGCAAGGGCGTGACCGTGCCCGCGCCCAGCGCCAAGGTGAGGTAAGGCGGCTGGCGGCTGGCCTCGAAGCCAAAACGGGTGCTCCAGGTTTGCGCGAACTTCGGGCCGATGTGATCGAGCACGCGGATGGCCACCATATTCTTCGACTGTGCCACGGCACGCCGCAGGCTGATCGGCCCCTCGTATTTGCCGTCATAATTTTTCGGCTCCCACGATTCGCCGCCTGTCTGCGCCGCGGAGAAAAATATCGGCGCGTCGTTGACCACGGTGAGCGGGGTGATGCCTTTTTCCAGTGCGGCCGAGTAGATGAAGGGCTTGAAACTCGATCCCGGTTGGCGCCAAGCCTGGGTGGCGTGATTGAACTTGTTGCGCGCGAAGTCCAGGCCGCCCACCATCGAAACGATGGCGCCATTATTCGGGTTCATCGACACGAAGGCCGACTGCACCTGTGGTAGTTGGGTGATGACCCATTGCCCTGGCCCATCCTCCGCCAGCCACACCACCGCCCCGGCGCGCAGCTTGATGGCGGGCTGCGCCTTGTCCGACAGCCCGAGTGCGCGCACCTGTCGCAACCCCGCGCCTGAGACGGTCACGATCTGTCCCGCCTCGGTCATCACTTTTACTTCGGCGGGCTTTGCGCTGAGCACCACGCTGCACACCATGTCGTCGGCAGCAAGTCGGTCGGCACAGGCCTGTTCGATCGCTCCGGGAATCGCGTCCACCGCACCTGGTAGATCGATGAAGGCGTCAGGTCCGCGATACGGCTGGCGCAACTCATAAGACAGTACGCCGCTTTGCACCGAGCGCCAGGCCGCCAGTTGATCGCGCAAGCGTATGGTGGTGTAAACATTCAATCCTCGCGTGTAGGCGGCTTCGTGGTAGCGGTCGAACACCATCTGACGCACCGTCTCCGTGATGTAGCCCGCGTGCAGGTTGTTCTCCGTCTGCGCGGTGCGCAGCGCCAGCGGCTCGTCCCGCGCCTGTTGCGCCTGCGTCGGGGTGATCCAGCGCAGTTGCTGCAACCGCGCGATCACATGCAACTGGCGTTGCCGCGCCCGCTGCGGGTTGCTGATGGGGTTGTAAGCCGAGGGCGCTTTAGGCAGGCCTGCCAGCATCGCCATCTGCGCCAGGGAGAGCTGGTCGAGCGGTTTGGCGAAATAAGCCTGCGCGGCCGCGGCAAAACCGTAGGCCTTGCGGCCGAGGAAAATCTGATTCATGTAAAGCTGCAGAATCTGGTCCTTGCTCATCTGCTGCTCGATCTTCAGCGCCAGTAGCACCTCGAACAACTTGCGGGTGAAGGTCTTGTCGCGCGACAGATAAAAATTGCGCGCCACCTGCATGGTGATGGTCGAGGCGCCCTGACTGCGCGAGCGCTCCAGATTCGCCAGCAGCGCGCGAGCCACCCCGGGCCAATCGATGCCGCCGTGCTGATAGAACCGGTCGTCTTCGGTGGCCAGCACCGCTTTTTTCATCAGATCGGGAATCTGCCCAATGGGCATGAACACCCGGCGCTCCTCGCCAAACTCGCCCAGCAGCGCGTTGTCCGCCGAATACACCCGCAGCGGCAACTGGGGTTGATAGTTCTGCAATTCCGAGATGTCGGGCAGTCGCGGCCAGCTGAGCGCCAGCACCAGCCCCACAACCAGCGCGGCCGCGATCAGCAGCCCCACGACCGTGACCACCAGGCCGATCAGGGCGCGCAGCCACCAGGGAGAGCGAGCGCGCGGGCGCGGCGTCGGAGAGGGCGAGGCGGTAGAGGAAGAACTCATCGAGGCGGGCGGACGCGAAGTTCCGCAGGAGGCTTACGCGGCTTGCGCGCAGTGGAGAAGGAGGCAGCCGCACGACCCACGAGCAAACGCTTGGAGAGGGCGGAAACAAAATTTTGTTGCAAATTATAAAAATCCCCGCCGTTGTGCCGTAAGAAATCACAAATGCTCACCGCCTAGCCGTCGTGGGAGTTTTGCAACGTTTTTCGGATGGGCCGGGGTTTACACGTTAGTACATCAAGGACTTGTTGGTAGGATCGAAGAAAAAATCTGAGTTCGTAGTGCAAACAAACCGGGGTGCAGGTTGACGCACCAACAGGGGCTGGCACGCATTTCGGTGCACCAAAAGCTGGCCTACGAGCTTGCGCACAATGTTGCAAATCAATCGGGGGGTCTTCAGTGGCCACATTTGGCAGTCTGTTTCGCAAGCGCTATGCGCCAATGATCGGGCTGGATATCAGCAGTTCCAGCGTCAAGCTCGTCGAGCTCGATATGGATGACCGCGGCCAGTACACCTTGCTGCGCGCCGCCATGGAGCCTCTCGAAAAGGGTTCCGTGGTCGATGGCAATATCGAGAAGCTCGACGATGTGGTCGAGGCCGTGCGCAAGGTCGTCCGCAAGAGCGGCACCAAGGCCAAGCAAGTCGCTATGGCCCTGCCGCCGTCGGCCGTCATCACTAAAAAGATTGTTCTTCCGGGCGAGTTGCGCGAAGAAGAAATCGAAGTGCAGGTCGAAAGCGAAGCCAACCAGTACATTCCGTTCGCTATCGATGAGGTGGCGCTCGATTTCAGCGTCCTCGGCCCCAGCAGCACCTCCCCTGGCGACCAAGAGGTGCTGATCGCCGCCTCACGGCGCGAAAAGGTGGATGATCGCCGCGGTATTGCCGAGGCTGCCGGTCTCAAGCCCGTGGTGATGGATATCGAAGCCTTCGCCTCGCGTCTGGCCGCGCAACGTCTGATTGAGCGTCTGCCCCGCGCCGGGCTCGACTTGCTCGTGGCGCTGTTCGAGGTGGGTGCAAGTTCCACCAGTCTGCAGATTCTGCGCAACGGTGAAACCCTCTACGACCGCGATCAGGCCTTCGGTGGCGCACAGCTCACCCAGATGATCGCCCGCACCTACGGTTTTTCGCTCGAGGAGGCCGAGGCCAAGAAACGCGCCGCCGACCTTCCAGACGACTACGCCACGCAAGTGCTGGCGCCCTATATGGACAGTCTCACGCAGGAAATCGCGCGGGCGCTGCAGTTCTTCTATCGCGCCACGCCGTTTGGCCGGGTCGACTACATCCTGCTGGCCGGCGGCTCGTCGGCGTTGCCCGGTCTGGCGGAAAAAATTACCGCAACGGCTTCGGTGGCCTGCATGGTCATCAACCCGTTCGAGGGCATGGCGGTTGCCGAATCCGTGCGCGAAAAGAAGCTGCGCAGTCAGGCGCCGTCCTATCTGACCTGCTGCGGCTTGGCGATGCGGCGTTTCCTGCAATGACGCAGCAACGGGATCTGTCATGAATATCGTGTTGATCAATTTGCTTCCCCACCGGGATGCCAAGCGCAAAAAACGGCGCGAGGCCTTCTATGCGGGAGTCTTTGCCTCCATTGTGCTGGGCGGGCTGGTGCTGGCGCTCGGCTATACCGTGCTGAGTGAAATGATCACCCAGCAACAAAGCCGCAACGACTTCCTGAAGGCGGAAAACGCCAAACTCGACAGCCAGATCAAGGACATCGCCTCGCTCAAGGCCGAGATCGAAGCGCTGCGGGCGCGTCAAGATGCGGTTGAGGGTCTGCAGGCCGACCGCAACCTGCCGGTGCACCTGTTCGACGATCTGACCAAAGACACGCCGACCGGGGTTCAGCTCTCGCAAATTCGCCAGGACGGGGCGACTGTGCTCATTCAGGGCGTCGCGCTCAGCCAGGAGCGCGTGGCCGACTTTCTGCGCAATCTGAGCCGCCCCGATGGTTGGCTCGAAAAGCCTGAGCTGATCGAGATCCGCTCGCAGATTGCTCCCGCTGCGGCGGGCAATGCGGCGCGCGTCGTGGCGCAGTTCCAGTTGCGCGCCACCCTCAAGCGGCCCACGCCGGCGGGCGCCGCCTCGGGTGCCACTTCAGGTGCGGCGCCAATGGCCAAGAATCCTTCGTGAGGCGACACTGATGGCGACCTCCAAACTCTCAAAAATCGACCTGAACGGTGCGTTTCAGGACATTTCGGCACAGTTCCGCGGGCTCAACCCCAACGATCCGGGCGCCTGGCCGGCATGGCCGCGCAACACCGTCTATGCCGCTGCCTTTTTGCTGACTCTGGGGCTGGGCTGGTATGCCTGGCTGTCGGGCACGCGTGACGAACTGACCTCGGCCCAGCAGCAGGAAGTCACCCTGCGTCAGGAATACAAGAACAAACTCGAACAGGCCGTCAGCCTCGATCTGCTCAAGGCGCAGAAAGCCCAGGTGCAGCAATACGTGGCCCTGCTGGAAAAACAATTGCCGAGCAAGGCCGAAATGGACGCCCTGCTCTCCGACATCAACCAGGCGGGCATTGGCCGCGGTTTGCAATTCCAGCTGTTCAAACCGGGTCAGGTGGATGTGAAACCCTATTACGCCGAACTGCCGATTTCGATCAAGCTCGACGGCGGCTATACCGATCTGGCGGGTTTCGCCACCGATATCGCCAAGCTCTCGCGCATCGTGACCCTCAACAACATCAGCCTGACGGCCAATACGGGCAAGACCGGCGCCCCGATGGTCATGGACGCCACGGCCAAGACCTTCCGCTATCTGGACGCCGATGAAATCGCCGCCCAGGCCAAGCAGGCGAAAAAACCGGGAGGGGCGAAATGAGTTTGCACCGCGTTAGCCCATATCAGCACTTTCAGCGCTTTCGTTTGCCGCTGATTTCTGCGGCCCTGTTGTCAGCGGTACTCCTGTCTGGCTGCGGCCAGCAGCATGAAGATCTGCGCGATTGGATGGCGCAACAGCGCGCCAGCATGCACCCGCGCATCAAACCTATCGAGCCACCCAAGCCTTTCATTCCTGCCGTCTACGACCCGACGATCGGCACCGATCCGTTCTCCACGACCAAACTCGAAGTGGGCGTGCGGCAGGAGGTGCAGCAACTCAATCCGCTGCTGCAGGCCGAGCTGGCCCGTCCCAAGCAGCCGCTTGAGGCGTATTCACTCGACCAGATTCAAATGGTGGGCAGTGTGAAGATCAAAGGGCAGCAATACGCCCTGCTCAAGGCGGGCAACCTGTTGTACCGGGCGCATGTCGGCGAGTATGCCGGCCAGCACTTCGGAAAGATCATCAAAATCACTGATAGCGAAGTCGATTTGAGGGAACTGGTGCAAGACGCCACAGGCGATTGGGTCGAGCACCCGGCAACCCTTCAATTGCAGGAGAGCACACAATGAAGACGCCTTTCAAACGGCCGCTTTTTAACGGATTTCTGGGGGCTGCACTGTTGACCGTTGCGGTCGTATTGGGGCTTGGGGCCGTTCCGGCTTACGCCGCCAGCAACGCGATCCAGAACGTCACCGCCAGTCGGCAAGGCGCGGAAACCGTGGTGCAAGTCAATCTCGCGCAGCCTCTGAGCGCCGCGCCCAATGGCTTCGTGATCGACCAGCCGGCTCGCATCGTGCTCGATTTCCCCGGCGTTGATTCGGCGCTTGATCGCCAGACCGTCAACTTCGAGCAGGGCAATCTGCGTTCGGTCAACGTGGTGCAGGCCCAGGGCCGCACCCGCATGGTGCTCAACCTGCGCCAGTCTGCCACCTATAAAACCCAGTTGGATGGCAATCGCCTGCTCGTGCTGCTCAATACCACGCATGAACAAGCGGCCGCGACTTCTGCCGCCACGGGGGCTCCGCAAGCCCAGACCGTGCACTTCGCCGACAACCTCAACACCCATCAAGTTGCGCTTCGGGCCATCAACTTCAAGCGCAGCACCGACGGCGCGGGCCGCGTGATCGTCAACTTGCCCAACAATCAGGTGGGCGTGGACATTCACCAACAGGGTCAGAACATCGTTGTCGATTTCCTCAAAACCTCGCTGCCCGCCGACCTGCGCCGTCGTCTCGACGTCACCGACTTCGCCACCCCTGTCACCTCCATCACGACCTTCCAGATGGGCGACAACGTGCGCATGGTCATTCAGCCCAATGGCGACTACGAGCAAAGCGCCTACCAGGCTGACGACCAGTTCGTCGTCGAATTGCGCCGCACCCAGCCCAACCCGAACGCCTTGGTGCAAGGCAACGGCCCCGGCTTCCACGGCCAAAAGCTCTCTCTCAATTTCCAGAACATCGACGTGCGCTCGCTGCTGCAAGTGTTCGCCGATTTCACGCATCTGAACGTGGTGGTCAGTGATTCCGTCACCGGCAACCTCACCCTGCGATTGAAAGACGTGCCTTGGGATCAGGCGCTGCAAGTCATCCTCCGTGCCAAGGGCTTGGGCGAACGCAAGGAAGGCAATGTGCTGTGGATCGCACCGCGAGACGAAATCCTCGCCCGTGAAAAGGCCGATCTCGAAGCGAAAAAATCGCTCAGCGCCCTGGAGCCGGTGAAGTCAGAGACCTTCCAGCTCAACTACCAGAAAGCCGCTACCGTGGTCGCCATGCTGACGGGCGCCGCTGGGGGCGCGCAGTCTGGCACGACGGCAACGCCTTCTCCGGTACTGTTGCCCGGCCTGTCCAGTTCCGCAGCGCCCACCTCGCGCATCCTCTCCCCGCGCGGTACCGTGCTGGCTGACCCCCGCACCAACCAGATTTTCGTCACCGACATTCCCTCCAAGCTCGAAGAGGTCGCCCAACTCATCGCCAAGATCGACAAGCCTGTGCGCCAGGTCATGATCGAAGCGCGGATTGTGGAAGCCAGCGACCAGTTTGGACGCAGCCTTGGGGTGAAGCTGGGTTTTCTGGATGCTCGCGGTATTCAGGGGGGCGTGCCGGGTACTAACTTGGTCGGCGGCACTTATGGCACAGTGTCTGGAGATTACCTTGGTGTGGCCAACCAAACGAACCAACCGGGATCCTCAGCGGCAACGCTGGCGGATTCACAGTTTGTCAATCTCCCAGCCTTCGGTTTGGCCGGTAGTTTGCTCGCTGGTGCTGCCCCGAGTTCCTTGGGTATTAGCCTGTTTAACGCCGCAGCCAACCGCTTCATCAATCTCGAGTTGTCCGCGATGGAGGCAGACGGCAAGGGAAAAATTATTTCCTCGCCGCGTGTCATCACAGCCGATTTGAGCAAGGCCACTATTGAGCAAGGAACTGAGATTCCCTACCAGCAGGCTACTTCCAGCGGCGCCACTGCGGTGACTTTCAAGAAGGCCGTTTTGAGCTTGGATGTCACCCCGCAAATCACACCCGACGGAAATGTGATCATGAACGTGGAAATTCACAAGGATAGCCCGGGCGCATCAACGGCGGGTGTACCTTCCATCAATACCAATACGGTGACTACCCAGGTTCAAGTGGAAAACGGCGGCACTGTCGTGCTTGGGGGAATTTATACCTCGCAAGAGCAGAATCAGACCGACAAGGTGCCGCTGCTCGGCGATATTCCAGTATTGGGTAATCTATTCAAAAACAATAGCAAGATGTATAACAAAAACGAATTGATGGTTTTCTTGACTCCGAAAATCGTAACCAATGCTGATTTATCGCATTAAAAAATAATTTATTTATTGTTGAAGCGGAAATATAAAGGATTGAGTGATGAAAACGCTTTTTCTGCGATTGATATTCTCGATTCTGGTGATAGCCGGAGTCGTGGCGCTGACGAGTTGCGGCGGTGGGGGCGGTGATCCGGGAACGCCCATTCTGACGAATCCGCCGACTATCAAACTCGTCTCCTTGGCGGGAAACGCCATCCCGCCCAACCAGACCGTGGTGCTGCGGGCGCAAGCTTTTGATCAAAGCGGCAGAGGTTTGGTGGGTGTTCCTGTGAATTTCAGTCTCGCCTCCAACGGCACGCAGGGCTCACTAAGCGCAACGACAGCAACGACCGATGCGGACGGTGTGGCCCAGGTGCTCTACACCGCAGGGCCGCAACAAGGCAGCGACATCATCAACGCTACAGTCACCGGCGCGCAGAGCAAGACCGGCACGGCTTCGCTGGCGATGCAAGTCGGCGTCAATCCGAACGCCGGGCCGCAGGTGACAATCAACCTACAGACCACATTGCCCGCGGGGCAATCTTGGGTGGCGCCTAATGCCACTGCACAGATCATTGCCACGGTGACTTCAAATGGCCAACCGGTTGCAAACCAACCTGTAACTTTTACCTTTGGACTCGCTAGTTCCGGCAGCACGGCATCAGGGCCATCATTAAACGGAGCGACGAACTCAGTGACGGCCACCACCGATTTGAACGGACAGGCAGTTGTTGCTTATGTTGCTGGCCCCCAAGCTGGTATAGACACAATTATTGCAACCTATAAGCAGAACAATGCTGTATTGGGCATAGGGTCCATCTATATAGGTGTTCAGTCATCAGCTGCCCCGACTTGGACTATCCGTCTTGTCGGCCCAAATACATGCACTTCAACTGCAAATGCAGCAGGCACCGGGTTAAGCTGCACTGGCATCCAGCCGAACGACATTGCAAACAACGGTGTTCAGTACAGTGGCAACGGCGTTGCACTGCAGGCAGTCGTAACTGACAGACAGGGCGCTCCAGTTCCGAATGTGGTTGTTTTGTTTTCTTTGGGTAGTGTTTCTACATCAACCGGACGGCCTTATTGCACGCCGCCTTCCGTGCTTACCGGTGCTGTTTGCCACACGACGCCCGCTGGGACAACGCCCGCCGTTCCTGATACAGCGCCTTTGGTAGGTAATGTCAACGCTGGCTTCGCTTCCGGAACATCAACTGTTGTTCCGACCATTACCGCGATCACTGATGCGAATGGCGTCGCTACGGCCCGCTATGTGGCGGGCGGCAGCGCAGGAATAGATACCGTGCTGGTGAATGCGGGCTATAACACGGGAACGCCATCGGCTCCGGTGATTGGTCCAGCCCAAGGGACACAATCGGCAAGCATGGTCGTGCAATAAGTCCGATCTTGCCAAGGAGTGAAGCCGGGCAAACGCCCGGCTTCACTTTTGTGGCTGTTTGCAATTTGCCATGGTCACGCATTCCATTTATCTCATCGGCCTCATGGGCGCTGGCAAAACCACCGTCGGCCGCACGCTCGCGCAGCGTCTCGGCCTTCGGTTCATCGACAGCGACCATGAGATTGAGCGCGAGCAGGGCTGCCCTATTTCCACGCTGTTTTCTCGGCTGGGTGAGGCGGGGTTTCGCGACATCGAGGCGCGTGCCATTGACGCGCTGACGCAGCTTGAGGGCATCGTTCTCGCTACCGGGGGCGGTGCGGTGCTGAGGCCGGAAAACCGCAAGGCGCTGCACGAACGGGGCACGGTGGTCTATCTGCGCGCCACCCCGGACGATCTTGCGCATCGCTTGCGCAACGACCGCAATCGGCCTTTGCTGCAACAAGGCGATGCGCGGGCCAAGCTGCATGAATTGTTTCGTGTGCGCGATCCTCTGTATCGGGAGACGGCGCATTTCGTGATGGACACGGGGCGGCCTTCTCCGGCCCTGCTGACCAATATGGTGCAGATGCAGCTTGAACTCGCCGGGGTATTGTCGGCGGCAGATCGGCGAGATTGAGTGCACGGGCGCGAGGACGCTGGCCCGGCAGGGAGAGTCCTTGGCGCCGGGCCGCACTTCGATGCGGCCTTGACGCGGCTTTCTACAATCGGGTCCTGCTTCAGAACAGGATGCTCAAATGACCACGGTTCGCATCGCGCTCGACACCCGCGCGTATGACATTCGCATCGGCAGCGGCTTGCTGGGTGCGCCCGACACTTTCGCTGCGGTTGCCTCGCCAAAAGGCACGGCACTGATTGTGACCAACACCACGGTGGCCCCGATTTATGCAGCTCGGCTGGAGCAAAGTCTGCGGCCGCATTTCGCGCGGGTGCTGCGCTGCACTCTGCCCGATGGCGAGGAATACAAGACCTGGGAGACGCTCAACCAGATCTTCACCGATCTGCTGCGCCACCAGTGCGACCGCAAGACCACGCTGTTCGCGCTGGGCGGCGGGGTGATTGGTGATATGACGGGCTTTGCCGCCGCCAGTTATATGCGGGGCGTGCCTTTCGTGCAGGTGCCCACCACGCTGCTGGCGCAGGTGGATTCTTCGGTGGGCGGGAAGACCGCGATCAACCATCCGCTGGGCAAGAACATGATCGGGGCGTTCTATCAACCCCGGCTGGTGGTGGCCGATCTGTCCACCTTGCACACCCTGCCGCCGCGCGAACTCTCGGCCGGTTTGGCGGAGGTCATCAAGCACGCGGCGATTGCCGATGTCGATTTCCTCGCCTGGCTCGAAGCGCATATCGACGCGCTCAGGGCGCAGGACGCCGCCGCCCTGGCCGAGGCCGTGGCGCGCTGTTGCCGCATCAAGGCGAAGGTGGTGGCGCAGGACGAAACCGAGACCGGGCTGCGCGCTATTCTCAATTTCGGCCACACCTTCGGTCACGCCATCGAGGCCGGTATGGGCTATGGCAACTGGCTGCACGGCGAAGCGGTGGGCGCGGGCATGGTGCTGGCGGCCGATCTGTCGGTGCGTCTGGGCCTGCTCGCCCCTGCGGATGCCGAGCGGCTGGCGCGGCTGATCGCCCGCGCCGGTCTGCCCGTTCGCGCCCCCGATCTGGGCGCCGAGCGCTGGGCCGAGTGGATGCAGGTGGAC
>ERZ795032.1507-NODE-1507-length-15963-cov-7.398416_pt1 | contig 15963 bp, 20 predicted proteins | sample MGYA00375124_ERZ795032 | MGnify/ENA primary metagenome ERZ795032 (study PRJEB30167, sample SAMN05720154) | activated sludge metagenome | isolation source: Anaerobic digester | place: China | collected 2015-12-16 ...
CAACCGCAAGGCCCTCGATCCCCTCGGCAGCCAGCAGCATTTCAACCGGCAGGCCGGCGGCAGACGAAAACAGGCGCTTAACCGCGCAATCATCGTAAAAAATCGCAGTGATTTCTGAAACCGGCGTCTGCAAGCGCACGCAACCACCGGTGATGCCGGTTGTCAGGCATAAATCCGGTATGGCTAATCTCAAATCATTGCCAGCAGCAGCAATAAGCGACGCAAACTGCGGCGGAAACGCCAGCCCGGCGACACGGCAGGCGGTTTCCCCCGATGCGGCAGGCAGAGCCCGCCAGGAAAACAGCCAGTCAGAGCCGACATCGACATAAATGTCAGCGACAAACTGTGGCAGAACGCGCAAAATCTTGACCGGGTCAGAAAACGGCAACTCAACCATGAAAGGCAGGGCAGTCGCAGCAGGCAGAACCAGAATGACTTCGGCGGCGGCAGACGTCGTTTCCGCGCCAACAACCGGCCGCAGAGCTGCTGCACTGAGATCGAAGCAGCTCTGCTGACCGCTCTCATCGGCGAAAATCAGCCTGAAATTCTGACTCATGGAACCTCTATCAACCTTAAAATGCGGCATTGCCCGTCTATTTCACGAAAAACCAGGGCGTCGATGCTGCGAACGCTCTCGCCGACCTGGGCCAGCGCCGTCACCCTGAACCATGAGGTCATCGAAATGAACTTGTTGGTATAGGGCTTCTGAATTCTCCAGTCAAACTTTACGATAAAGTTGGTGAAACCTGCAAGTTCCATGAACGGCCGGGCAGCGAGCAGCTGCGTAAAATATTCTTCGACCCGCTCGCGGCTATAAGTCGGCGGCAGCCCCGGGATCGCCCTGATGACACCCTCAGGTGCGGTATTAAGATTGATGCGGCCGTCACCGTGCACGGTCAGCAGGTCTTCCAGGCCAGGGCGAGTGCCCGAAGCAACCATAAGATCACGGGTAATGCCGGGAATATTGAGCAGTTCGCGAATGTCGGTCAGCGGCCCGTTTCTCGGGGGAAGCAGGCCCGCCTCGAGATAGGCTGATTCTTCGGCACCAAGCGAGCGCGGCGTCAGATCGGCGTCAATGTAATCGAGAATTCGCTGTGCAAGGCGGGTGGCAGCGCCGGTTTTCATTTCTTCGTCGATAATGGTAAATGAAGCGATGATGCCAAGGTCATAAAATTCGAAAAGCGCGGTCAGTTCACCTTCTTCGGCTTTATTAACGAGCATTTTACCCGATTCGTCATCGATACGCACGGCGCAGCTGGCGCCACCAAGCATAAGGGGCTGAGAGAAAGTCTGCTCAGTCATGGTTTTCCAGTTTTCGCTGTATGAGTCGCCAAGGCCGGTGTCCTGAGCGAGAAGGGCCAGTGCGTAATCGAGGGCGCCGCGGGCACCGATACGCATCTGCATTACCGCATCCTGGCGGGCATCGATGCGGGCAAGCAGCCCGGCATTACCCATGAAGCGCAGGTAAAGGGCAATCAGCAGTGCCGACATCAGCAGCACTGCCACCATCGCCACACCCCTAGAATTTCTGTAGAGCCGGGTTTGCATGGGGCAACCAGAAAGCCGTTTCGTAAGATTTTTGCCGGTCGTCATCATCGCGGGTAACAAAACGCAGGGCGATACATTTAGCCGGCGGCAGCACCGACGAAATGCCGGAAACCTGGAACCAGGAAACACCGTCGAAATAAAAAAGCTCGATACCGGCCAGACCTTCGAGAAAATAACTGCGCGATACCGGCGGCAACTCGCTGCCGGCAGCCACCAGTCGGGTTACGGTACGCACCAGTTTGCGTTCACCGGGGTCATATCGCCATTCGACCCGTTTGGCACCACCTGGAATACTGTCGCGCACCAGCAGTTCGTCACGGGTAGTAGTATAGGCAAAGAATTCGTTGCCACCAAGAAAAGTGTAATCGGCGCGACTGTTGTCGAGAAGCATCTCGCCGAGTTCTTTGCGGATAATTTCGCCGCAGAACTCGATTTCGCGGTCGAAGACGCTGACGTCGGCGGCGGTGCGCGAAATCTTCGCCATACCGGTCAACAGGCCGCCGAGCAAAACAAAAAGCACCGCCAGCAATGCCAGGGATATCAGGGTTTCAACGAGGGTAAAGCCGGCCATATTTTTTGGGGGTCGCTGCATTACGGTCCTTGAGCCAACCCAGACCGGGCGAAAACACTGAAATACCGACATTGCCGGGACTTCGACAGGCTCAGCCACCGGAATCAGGGCCGGGTTATTTTTGTTCATTGCCGGCCTTCTTCTCTTTTGGGGGATGTTGGTACAAAAGCGTTTCGAAAGAGACCTGGTCGTTTTCCCAGCCCTGCTGCCAGGTTACGTTCAGACGGTAACTGAACAGGCCGGGCGGGCGGTTGGCAATCTCTGCCGGCGCCGCAACCGTTTCGTTCCAGCCGTAGCCGGGAAATTCAGCACCAAAAATCCCGGAACGGTGGCCAATAACCAGAGGTTCAACCTGCGCCTGCACCAGGCGGCGCCAGGCGAGATTGCGGGCCAGCGAAGCATTGCGGGCTCTTACCAGACGTCGGGTCAGGTAGTTGGTTCCCTGTGAGAGGGCGCCGGTGACGAGGGTCAGTATCGTCAGTGCCAGCAGCACTTCAACGAGGGTGACACCGGCAGTTTTCTTAACGCGCATGTTTACCGACCCCCGGTGTGGCGAACTGGTCTGATTCTCTGATCAGATTGGCGTCGTAGGCCCTGACGCGCATGATTCTGGTTTCGCCGCTTTCGTTATCGGAAAAGCGCAGCAGCGGCGTCTCACAGAAGCCTTCCGGCATCGTTTGCCAGCCCTTTTCGGGCCATTCAAGGCTGCAGCCGGCCGGTTGGATGACCGGGCGCAGCAGAACGCTCATTACCGGGGTGAAAGTCGCGTTTTCTTCTTTGAGCGGCACGAGTTCGTTCTTTTCGTTGCGTTGAATCTGGTAACGGCGGCCTTCGTAGACTGATTGTTCGAAGGTTTCGCGGCAAAGCAGCGAGACGTCGAAGACGAACTGGTCGAGGCGGTCGCGGCGGATAAAGGCGGCGGCCGACGGCAGAATGACGCCGGCCATCATCGACAGAATGCCGAGAACGACGAGCAGTTCGATCAGGGTAAAGCCCTGGCGGTTATTTGCGGCCAATGTTCCAGTTTTCGATGTCGGCGAATTCGCCTTCACCGCCCTGAACGCCGTCTTTTCCGTAGCTGACCAGGTCGAAGTCAGGCAGTTTAACGCCAGGCGCGAGGTAGATAAAATCGTTACCCCAGGGGTCTTTAGGCAGAATGCCCTTTTCGAGATACGGGCCCTTCCATTTTGCCGGTTGTGGCTCGCTGGTCGGTTTGATAACCAGCGCTTTAAGTGTCTGCTCAGTGGTCGGGTAAAATCCGTTATCGGCATAATAAAGCGCCAGTGCGCTTTCAAGGCTGCGAATCTGCACTTCAGCGGTCTGCCGGCGGGCATCTTCGGTTCGACCCATCAGGCGTGGCAGCACCAGACCGGCCAGTAGACTGAGAATTACGAGAACGACGAGCAGTTCAATGAGAGTAAAACCGCTGCGATTTTTTTTCATGCGCACAAGTACCTCCGGCGAGCCTCTAATTTGAAATATTTATATCACAAACAGAATAGGCAATGCACAAAATGGCATTTACTATTTATTCGCCAGCAGCACACAAGCTGAATTCAAGTGACAGAACACAAGATTGATTACGGCACGTGAATGACAGCCTATTATCAAAGACCTGAACCGGGTTTGGCAAGCAGACGCGGGCGTGTTATCATGCGGGCATGCCAGACGAAAATATGCAAAATCAGAAGGGTACGACGGCCGACGCGGCCAACACCGAAGCCACGGCGAAAGCTGCTGCCGGAACTGCTGCAAGAGAGGCTGAAACAAAGCCTGAGGCTGAGCAGAAAGCAGCGCCACCCAGCCTTGCTGACGACCTGATTCAGCTCGAAAAGCTGAATCTGATGCGGGCGGTGATGCTGCGCCTGCAGGGCGGCAGACATCCTAACGCCGAGATCGATGCGCTGTTGCAGCGGCGGCTTGACCTGCGTCCCGAAAGTTTTCAGGGCCCCTATGCCATCAGGCTTATATGCAGCCTGATGATGATTTTTCTGATATGTATCATCATGTGGGGGATAATCTGGCTGTTGGGCACAGCCATGGAATGGAGCGGTTTTGTCAGACTGATGTCGACCGGCATTGCGACACTTCTGGCCGCAGCGACCGGCATTGCTGTATTTCACCCGGCGTCGGTACCTGATGAAAAGCAGGTTAAAGAGACCATCGCCCGGCGGCTGGCCGAGCTCAAAGATATGGGCGCCAGCGAAAAACCCTCAGAAGTGGTTAAGCCGGCCGAGGTGGCGAGCACTGGCCCGCATACTGCAGCGGCGACGGTCGCAGCCAACGAGCCAGAAGAAGAAGATGCAATCAGTCAGCTTGATGCAGTCGCCCCGGAAACGGTTGCAGCCCCCGAAGAAAAACCAGAATAACAGGTGCATTCCAGGTAAAGTATGAAACTCAGCATAGCGGCCAGAAAAGAGCTGGCCAGCGCCATAATCAAGGTGCTCAAAAAGAAATACCCGGCACCGGAATGCGCCCTGCAACACGAGAACCCCTGGCAGCTGCTGGTTGCCACAATTTTATCGGCCCAATGCACTGACAAACGGGTCAACATGGTAACTCCCGATCTCTTCAAAAGGTTTGCCACTATCGAAGATTTTGCCAAAGCCGGCCAGGAAGAACTCGAAGAGCTGATCAGATCGACCGGGTTTTTCCGCAACAAGGCCAAAAATATCATTGCCTGTGCTCGGGCTCTGATCGAGAATTTCAAAGGCAAAATTCCGCAGACGCTTGCTGAACTGACGAAACTGCCGGGCGTCGGCCGCAAAACCGGCAGTGTTCTGCTTGGCACTGCCTTCGGCAAAGCCGAAGGCATTGTCGTCGACACGCATGTCACACGCCTTTCGCAGCGCATGGGCCTTTCAGACAAAAACGACGCCGAAAAAATAGAGCAGGACCTGCTGCAGATCGTCGACCGGAAATACTGGATCGACTTCTCGCACATGCTGATTCTGCATGGCCGCGAACGCTGCCCGGCACGCAAACCCGACTGTGACGACTGCGAGCTCAATGCAATCTGCCCGAAACTGCTCCAGCCAAGTTGCCGGGGCGCAATATCAGGCTGAACGAGAGCTGTTCAGGAGTTGCTGTAGCTCGGTTTCATATTCTGGGGCATCGAAGCCGATGATCAGGTGAAGAATTCCGCTGCCGGGAGCCATAACTGCTTTAACCTCTGCGGTAATCAAGTCTTTGAAATTGATATCGCCGGCATCACGCAGAACTATTCTAATTCTGGTCATGGCGCAGGTGGCTGCCGAAACAACATTGCGCGACCCACCGAGAGCGATCAGCCATTTTTCGCATTTATCACGCTTTGCAGGGTCAGAGACAAAATCGGGGATCGCCGGTGCTTCAACGGCAGATAATACATTCTCTGATGCAACTGAAGGCAGTGAGTCAGAAGTTGAACCAAAGACCAGATCAGCTGCATCAGAAAGAGAATCGGGTAGCGGTTCGCTATTTGCTTCTGGCGTTGCATCTGAGTCCTGGGCAATTTCTGTTTCGGGCATGGAATCAGCTATGGCAGGCGGGTTTTCAGCCGAGTCGACAGCGGTAGGTTCCGGGCTTCGCCCCGAAGAAGAACGGCGGAAAAACAACCACGAAACCGTGAAACCGAGGATAATACCAAAAAACAGCCCCTTGAAAAAATCCGGGCCTGGCATACAGGCTGGCGAAGCATCTGGCGTCTGGGCAACTGCAGGAGAAGCCGCAAGAAGAAGCAGAACTTTAACGGCTAAAGCTGGATATGAGCGGTTCATGGTTTTTCTTCTCCGATTTCAGAGTCAGTGGCAGATGCGATGGTCAACAGGGCATTATCACCATCAACCTTCACATCCAGGCCATCGGCAAGGTCAAACACCTTCGGAGTAAGCCCTATAATAACCGGAAAAGGCATTGCGTCGGCAAAAATACCGACATAAGAGGCGTCGCCGGCAGAAGTGGTGCAGATACCGGCAACCGATGCCATATCGAGACCCGCAAAAGTCGATGGCGTGAGATCATCGGCAACAATAACCTGATTTTCACAGAGTTTAAGCGGCTTTTCTTCGATAGACAGGAGAATGCGCATTACACGTGCACCGACATCACGCATATTATGGGCTTTTACGGCAAGCACCTGGTCGTTGAGGGCCAGCAGCTTGTCTGCATGTGTATTAAAAGCCTTCTGCCAGGCCGAGGGCGCACTTTTTCCGGAGATGATGGCACGTTCGACCATTTCAAGCAGTTCATGATTCTCAAGTAATTCGGCCTGAGTGGTGAAAATCGCTGCAGATTCAAGATTTCCGGCCCGTTTCAATTTGTCGCCAATCGAAGATAACTGCAGAATTGCCCGCCTGATAGCGTTGTTGAACTCTGCCTGCTCAAATTTACCGCCTTTGCCGCGGTCACTGCAATCGAACTTCTCACTGCGCACTTTAAGAAGTTTTCCGGTCGAAATTCCTTTTGAGACGGCAATCCCGGCGAATCTTTCCACCCGGCGGGGCGCTTCTTCACTCTGAAACGGTACCGGAACCGGCTCAATGAGTGGTTCACACGGCTTCGGTGCGGGCGCCTTAACTGGAGTTACTGAAAAAATGACGTCGGAGCCGGCTGTAACAGAGCCAGATTCCCTGTTTATTGAAGAAATAACCGAGGGATTGGTAACCACAATACAGGTCAGCAGGCTGTCGGCGTTGGTAGCGACAAAATCGGCATCGAAGCTGATCAGTTCCTGACCGGCAAATACCCGATCACCGTTTTTCACAAGTGCCTCAAAGCCCTTGCCTGCAAGCTTTTCGCTGCCAATGCCAATATGAACAGTAATTTCGATTCCGGGGGCGGTTCTGATAGTGAGTGAATGAAACGATTGCGGCATCTGACAAATCTCACCGGCAACCGGTGCCTTCAGCACATTCGACACCGGGTCGATAAATACGCCTGCGCCGGCCGGTGTCATGGCTGCAATGGCTGCAGGTATTGTCTCAGGGCGCATGAGAAATCCGTTCAGGGGGGCAAATATTTCGAGGCGCTCGGCAACAACTTTTTCGTTCATTCGGTACACTCCCTCTGCTTTATCAGACATATACTAACAGAGAGGTTCCAAAGTTTCCATAAAATGCCGGCGAAGTAGGTAAAACAAGCAAAAACAACCTAGTCCATTGTCAACATTGAGTAAACGTATTAGCTGTTCATATTCGTCATCCCCGCGGAAGCGGGGATTTAAGCCATTGCGCTCAAGATTCCCGCCTGCGCGGGAATGACGGGCAACAAAAAACCCCGCCGGAGCGGGGTTTTTGTGAGAGAAGCGGTTAAGATTACTTGAGGGCAACCTTGGCGCCGGCTTCTTCGAGTTTTTTCTTCATCATTTCGGCGTCGGCCTTGGTGAGACCTTCTTTGAGGGTCTTCGGAACTGCATCTACCAGGTCTTTGGCTTCTTTGAGGCCCATGCCGGTCAGTTCGCGAACGACTTTGATTACGTTGATCTTGTTGGCGCCATTGCTTTCGATGACGACGTCAAATTCGTCTTTTTCAACAGCGGCAGCTGCCGGGCCGGCGGCCATCATAACGGGGGCGGCGGCGGTAACGTCGAATTTGGTTTCGATGGCTTTTACAAGTTCAGAAAGTTCGAGAACGGTCATCTTTTCGATAGACTCGAGAATCTGTTCTTTGGTCATTTTATAAACTCCTTATAAATCTTATGCAAAAATCGGGTTAAAATCAGGCAGTTGCGGCTTCAGCAGCAGCTTCGGCAGGAGCGCCAGAGGCTTCTTCTCTTTTCTTGCGAAGAGAGTCGAGAACGCCGGCGAGCTTGCGGATCGGGCCCTGAACTGCAGATGCGAGCATGGCAAGAAGGTCTTTGCGGCCAGGCACTTTGGAAAGGGCGGTCAGGTCTGCTACGTTGAGCAGTTTGCCTTCCATGTAGCCAGCTTTGAAGGTAAACTTCTTGGCTTTATCAGCAAAGTCAAACAGAGCTTTAACGGGGGCGATAGGATCGTTGTAACCAAAAGTTACAGCGGTATTACCCTTCATGTGACCTTCAAGCTCTTTCATCGGGGTGGTGTGAAGAGCGCGGCAGAGCAGAGTGTTTTTTACAACTCTCAGTTCGGCGCCTGATTCACGAACGGCTTTGCGCAGAGCGGTCATTTCAGAGACGGTAACGCCTTCGCAGCTGGCAAGAACTACCACCTGTGATTTAGCGAGCTTTTCTGAAAATTCCTTTACGTAGGCTTCTTTGTTAGAGAGATCTTTCAATGTTTTCACCTCCTTGAGGGGGGATAAAGAAAAACCGTTTCCGGCACCAAAACCGGAAACGGTTCGATAATTCTATCGTACTGTCTTCCAGTCTCGGCAGGGAGGCCTTTCGGCCAATTACTTAAGACCTGCGGTCTTCGACCAGTCTCAGTTCAAGTCAGATCAGGCATTACCCTTTTCTGATTCAGTGCGGGCTTCGTTTACATCGAGATCGTAGCCGGGGCCCATGGTTGAGCTGACGGTTACCGATTTGATGTAGGTGCCTTTGGCACCGGACGGCTTGGCTTTGTGAATCGCTTGAAAGAAGGCAAGGAAATTTTCTTTGAGCTTTTTGGCATCAAAAGAAGCTTTTCCAATGGCGGTGTGAATGATCCCGGCCTTTTCAACACGGTACTGGAGTTTACCAGCTTTCAGTTCAGTAATAACCTTGGCTACATCCATGGTGACGGTACCAACCTTGGGGTTGGGCATCAGGTTGCGAGGTCCAAGAATTCTACCGAGCTTACCGACAAATCTCATCATGTCGGGTGTTGCGACGGCGGCATCAAAATCAACCCAGCCTCCTTCGATCTTGGCGACCAAATCTTCGGCGCCTACGAAGTCTGCTCCAGCTGCCTGGGCTTCCTGGGCTTTTGCACCAGCGGCGAAAACGACCACGCGGGTAGTTTTACCTGAGCCATGAGGCAGAACACAGCTACCGCGCAGCTGCTGATCGGCATACTTCGGGTCGAGCCCGGTGCGAACGGCAACATCGATCGATTCATCGAACTTGGCGGTGGCGGTCTTTTTAACTCTGTCAAAAGCTTCTTCAACTGAATATTGTTTCAGGTGAACAAGGTCTTTCTTAGCATTGTTAAATCTTTTGGAGTGTTTCGGCATCTTTGCTTCCTCCTTTCTTAGAGGGTAAAAGAGTTTACCACAGGGTGGCAAACTTAGTCAACAATTTCCATACCCATGCTGCGGGCAGTGCCCTTAACGACGTTCATAGCGGCTTCGAGAGAAGCGGCGGTGAGGTCGGGCATCTTGCGTTCAGCGATTTCCTTGATCTGCGCCTTGGTTACTTTGCCAACCTTGGTGCGACCGGGAGTCTGGTTGCCCTTGGGAATGCCAGCGGCTTTTTTCAGCAAGAACGATACAGGCGGGGTTTTGGTGATGAAAGTATAAGAACGGTCAGCAAATACAGAGATTTCGACCGGAATAATTGCATCGCCTTCTTTTGCCGTCTTGTAATTGAAGTTCTTACAGAAGTCCATGATGTTAACACCATGCTGGCCAAGAGCGGGACCAACCGGGGGGGCCGGATTTGCTTTACCAGCCGGAATCTGCAATTTAACGACAGCTACTAATTTCTTGGCCATAACTTAAATTAACTCCTTCTAAGAACGAATTCTTCAGTTTTCAAGCTTCTTCGAGCTGAATGAGATCGACCTCGATCGCGGTATCGCGACCGAATATAAACACAAGAACCTTTGCCTTGCGCTTTTCCTGGTTGATCTCTTTAATGACACCAATAAAATCTGTGAAGGGTCCGTCGATAATCTTGACGGTCTGACCTTCGGTAAACCCGATCGGGGTCATGGCGGCTGAGCGCTGCGGGCCGATGCCGGCGGCGCGTAGAACGGTCTGCACTTCTTTATCGTGCAGAGGCGTCGGTTTGCTGCCGAGACCTACGAAACCGGTGACGCCGGGAGTGTTCTTAACAACAGTCCAGGTATCGTCGTCCATATCCATCTGAACCAGAACATAACCAGGATAAATCTTGCGGGTCTGTGTGACACGCTCGCCGTCCTGGACGCGTTCAGCGTTTTCTTCGGGCACCAGCACCTGAAAGATGCTGTCTTTTTTGCCGAGAAGCTCAACACGGTTTTCGAGGTTCTTTTTAACCTTATATTCTGAACCAGAGTTGGTATGGATTACATACCATTTTGCTTTTAGAATATCCACAGTAAGCCCTTATCCCATTCCGCCGCCGACGATAGCTGTCAGGATCTTTCCGAACAGGATGTCGAGCAGCCCGATAAACAGTCCGAGACCGATTGAGGAAACCACAACCACTTTGGTTGAGATCTTGACGTTCTCGTAGGTTGGCCACGAAACGCGACCATTTTTCGGTCTGACTTCAATCCAGACTTCGCGCAGGAAGCGGGAGGTTTCATTCCACCAGTTTGCAATTTTGCTCATGTGACCCTCGTTTCGAGTGGGGTAATCATTCAGGCCAAGAGGGAGTCGAACCCCCAACCCCCGGTTTTGGAGACCGGTGCTCTGCCAATTGAGCTATTGGCCTATGTTCGCCAACAAACCCTTACTTGCCTTCTTTGTGAACGGTATGCTTGCGTTCGGCGCTGCAATACTTGTTCAGTTCGATGCGGTCGGGGTCATTGCGCTTGTTTTTCATTGACATGTAGTTTTTGCGTTTGCAGCTGCTGCAAACCAGAGTAATTTTTTCGCGCATAACATTAACCTCGCTTAAAAAAGCCGACCAGGTCGGCTTTGAAGATCAAGAAGGGGCGGGCGCAAACCCGCCCCCACTAACGTTACAGAAAAATCAGCTGACGATTTTGGTTACAACGCCGGCGCCTACGGTGCGGCCGCCTTCGCGGATGGCGAAGCGGAGGCCTTCTTCACAAGCGATCGGGGTGATCAGTTCGCACTGGAATTCAGCGCGGTCACCAGGCATAACCATTTCTTTACCTTCGCCGAGCTGAACAACGCCAGTCACGTCGGTGGTTCTGAAATAGAACTGAGGTCTGTAGCCAGAGAAGAACGGGGTATGGCGGCCGCCTTCTTCTTTGCTCAGGATGTAGACCTGTGAGTGGAACTTGGCATGGGGTTTGATGCTGCCCGGTTTGGCCAGAACCATACCGCGTTCAACGTCATTCTTTTCGATACCGCGCAGAAGAACGCCTACGTTATCGCCAGCCTGACCCTGGTCAAGGAGTTTGCGGAACATTTCAACGCCGGTGACGGTTGTTTCGCGGGTGTCACGGATACCAACGAGTTCAGCCTTGTCGCCGACTTTGATGATGCCGCGTTCAACACGACCGGTTACAACGGTGCCGCGACCAGTGATAGTGAAAACGTCTTCGATCGGGAGAAGGAAGGGTTTATCAAGGGCGCGTTCCGGTTCGGGAATGTAAGAGTCAAGGGTTTCAAGAAGTTTGGTGATGCATTCGCAATCGGGACCTTTACCACCGGCGGCAACGGCTTTGACTGCTGAACCGCGGATAATCGGCGTATCATCACCGGGGAATTCATATTTGCTGAGCAGGTCGCGAACTTCGAGTTCTACGAGGTCGAGCAGTTCGGCATCGTCAACCAGGTCGCATTTATTGAGGAAAACCACGATTCTGGGAACGCCTACCTGGCGGGCCAGGAGGATGTGTTCACGAGTCTGGGGCATCGGACCGTCAGTAGCGGCAACAACCAGAATTGCACCGTCCATCTGAGCTGCGCCGGTGATCATGTTCTTGATGTAGTCGGCGTGACCCGGGCAGTCAACGTGAGCATAGTGGCGCTTCGGGCTTTCATATTCAACGTGGGATGTGTTGATTGTGATACCGCGGGCTTTTTCTTCAGGAGCTGAGTCGATATCTGCATAGTTCATTACTTTAGCTCCACCAGCTGCTGCTGATGTCATGGTGATTGCAGCAGTCAGCGTTGTTTTGCCGTGGTCGATATGACCGATGGTTCCAACGTTAACGTGCGGTTTGGTTCTGGTAAAAGTTTCCTTTGCCATGTGGCGTCCTCCTGAGAAATTATGGGAAAATCAATATCAACCCAAAGATACGATAAAAGCCCGCGACCGGGATTGAACCGGTGACCTCTTGCTTACCATGCAAGTGCTCTACCGTCTGAGCTACACGGGCGATTCACTGGAGAGAGGTGGATTTGAACCACCGTAGGCGCTAGCCAACAGATTTACAGTCTGCCCCCTTTAGCCACTCGGGCATCTCTCCGTCTGCAGCTGGCAATGGGACTTGAACCCGCAACCTGCTGATTACAAGTCAGCTGCTCTGCCAATTGAGCTATGCCAGCAGCACCAGTTCACTTGGAACTGTACCGCGTTAACGGTATTGTCGGATTATAAAGCACGTCTGATTTAATGTCAACTATTTTTTTCAATTATTTTTTAAAAAATTCTTTCTGGCGTAAAATCTCGTACAGGGCGACCGCGGTGCTGACTGAAACATTCAGCGACGGCGTCTTGCCCGAAAGCGGAATCGACACGACATCATCGCATACTTTTCTGACTCTTTCGCCGAGCCCGGCGTCTTCGCCACCGGCAACCAGTACAATTTTACCGCTGTACACCACTTCGTCGTATCTCTTCGGAGCGTCACCATCGAGACCGACAACCCAGAAGCCATCTTCTTTGAGTTTTTCGAGTGCGTCACCGAGATTGTTCACTCTGGCAACCGGAAGATAGGCAGCAGCCCCCTGAGCCGTGCGAATCGCCCACTCGGTCATACTGGCCGAACGGTGTTTCGGAATAAGTACCCCGCTGCAGCCCGAAGATTCAACTGTGCGTACAATCGCACCAAGATTTCTGGCATCTTCGACGTGGTTGAGGGCAACCAGAATGCCACGACCAGCACAGGCTTTCGCTGAAATTTCTTCAAGCGAACAATATGCAAAAGAACCGCCGATCGCGACGATGCCCTGACTCTTGTCGCCGAATTTTCTGGCAAACAGGTCGGGGTTCATTTCCTTGACCGGAATCCCTTTTTTGCTGGCAAGATCACGAACCACACTGCCAACCGGGCCTTTTACCGCTGTTGAAATAACCACAGAATCGATCTGTTGATCGCTTTCGAGCGCCTGAACAACTTCGTGACGCCCTTTGAGAATCAGGCGTTCATCTTCGCCACCCTCAGTCTGCTGAACTTCGCCGACGAACGATTTTTCACGCTTTTCGAATTCAGATTTACGGGCCGGGCGTTCCTTGCGAAAAGCTTTTTCCGGGCGATCGCCTCTTCTCGGCCGATCGTCACGCTTTGCCGGTCGCTCACCGCGTTTTTCGTAGCGATCTTCGCGCTTCGCCGGTCTGTCATCGCGTTTAGCCGGCCTATCTTCACGTTTTGCGGGCCGAACCGGGCGTTGTTCGCCGCCATGACGTTTTTCTTCGTCGCGACTCGGGAGAGACGGGCGGCCGCGCTCGACAAATTTGTCGTCACGATCATGTTTGCGTTCGCGCTTGTCTTCTGAAAACTTCGGCTTTTTGCCACGTTCTTCGCGGCCACTGCCTTTACTGAAACCACCCTGCTTTTTATTCATATTATTATCCTTATTCTTCATTCAAACCCGCGGCCACCGACATCAGCGCCCGCAATCGTTCATTCTGTCCAGTCAGGAAAAGATAGCCAACCCAGGCTTCTAAAGCAGTTGCCCTGGCATACTCAGCCCGCGTTCCTGAGCCATAGCGGGCAGGCGTTTTGGCGTTGCGCCAGTTTTTAACCAGCTCCTGATCAGCTTCAGGCAGCTCTGGAAAAATCAGCTCGAACACCTTTGCCTGGGCTGTCGAACTAACAAGTTCGACGAGAGAATCATGCAGACGACCGGCACCGTCGATACCTTTTCTGACGTGATTCAGTCGCAAACCCAGTTCGTAAACCCCATCGCCGATATAAGCAAGAGTGCGTGCCGGCAATCGGGCAACTTCAGTCTGACTCCAGGCTTCGGCAACCAGAAATGCGTCAGAACCGCCAAAAAGAGTCTTATTTACGTCCATATCAGGCCTTGCGCCAGCGCATACCTTCTTTAGTGTCCTCGATCAGAATGCCGCCAGCCTTGAGGCGGTCTCTTATGGCATCGGCCACGTCGTATTTCTTGCTGGCCTTCATTTCCTTGCGCAACTCGATGATGATATCCATGATCGGTGCAATATCGAGACCGCTGTCAGCGCGGGCCGCTTCCGGAACGATGCCGAGAATGTCACTGCCGTAAACTTTGATCAACTGTAGAACACGGGCGGCAGATTCCGAAGAAAGAGAACTGGAACCGATAAAGCGGTTGACTTCGGTGACCATGCCATAAAGCGCGGCAATGGCGCCAGGAGTGTCGAGATCGTCGTCGAGACGCTCGCGAATCCTGGCTTCAACTTCATTGCACAGGGCCACCGCTTCATTATCAGCGGCACCGGCCGCCACTTTTTTGTCGACGATTTCGAGCAGCGCAAGCTGCAGCTGGCTGAGGCGGGTAAGCCCGGTAGCAGCCGCATCGATGGCATCTTCGGTATAATTCGAAGGTGAGCGATAATGGGTAGTCAGGACGAAGGCCCTGATCGCTTCTGGCGAATGCTTTGCCAGAAGATCCTGGCAGGTTCTGAAATTGCCCAGCGACTTGCCCATCTTCACGCCGTCGACGGTAACCATGTTGTTGTGCATCCAGTAACGGCAGAACTGCATACAGTTCAGCGCTTCCGACTGGGCAATCTCGCATTCGTGGTGCGGAAATTTGTTTTCGAGGCCGCCACCATGAATATCGAATGTCTTGCCAAGGTATTTATTGGCCATTACCGAGCATTCGATGTGCCAACCCGGGTAGCCCTCGCCCCAGGGCGAGTTCCATTTAAGGATGTGGCCCGGTTCAGCTTTTTTCCAGAGGGCGAAATCGCGGGGATTGCGCTTGTCGCTGCGGCTTTCGACGCGCACGGCCTCTTTCTGTTCTTCGAGCCGCCGTCCGGAGAGCTTGCCATACTCAGGAAAAGATTCGACATCGTAATAAACGCTGCCGTCGACTACGTAGGCATGGCCCTTTTCGATAAGCTTCTGCACAGCTTCGATCTGCTCACCGATGTGCTGGCTGGCTCTGACATAAAAGTTCGGGTGTGCCAGACGCAGCTTTTCCATGTCGTACATATACTGGCGGGTCCATTTATCGACGATTTCATATGGGTGAACCTGATCGATGCGTGCCTGTCGCTGAATCTTGTCTTCACCGGCATCGGCGTCGTCGGTCAGGTGACCGACATCGGTGATATTCTGCACATAACGAACCTTGAGCCCGGAATTGCGCAGGTGTTTAACCAGCACATCGAAGGTAATGTAGCTCTTGGCGTGACCAAGGTGCGGCGGGCCATAAACAGTCGGGCCGCAGACATAGATTCCGACGTGCCCGGGCTCGATTGGTTTGAATTCTTCCTTCTGACGGGTGAGTGAATTATAAAGTGATAAAGCCATAGGGCCCTCCAGCGCTTTGCAAAAATTTCAGACAAAATGATACCACATAATAAATTTTCTTTCCGAAACAATTACAACGGTCAGGGCATACGCATTAAATTCATGGATTCCGGGTCTGCGCCAGGAACGACGTAACCGGATTACGTCATCCCACGTTTATGCCCGAAACGGGTATAGGCGGGAATCTCATGTTTAACTGTTCAGACCCCTGTTTACACGGGGATGGCGAATATGAACAGGCAGCGTCTATTCAATATTGACAATAGACCAAGGTCTGGCAAAGTTGCATCTGTGGTTTTACCGTCCCGTGCACTTTTCCGTCATTCCCGTGCAGGCGGGAATCTCATCGATAATGTCTCAGATCCCCGCTTTCGCGGGGATGACGTAAAGGGCAGCTGGTTTTGCATGTTAAGTGCCTGTTTATTTGTGTTAATA
>ERZ795032.1514-NODE-1514-length-15932-cov-413.791522_pt1 | contig 15932 bp, 17 predicted proteins | sample MGYA00375124_ERZ795032 | MGnify/ENA primary metagenome ERZ795032 (study PRJEB30167, sample SAMN05720154) | activated sludge metagenome | isolation source: Anaerobic digester | place: China | collected 2015-12-16 ...
CCGGATGCTCGGTTGTGGCGGTGGAACGGGGCGAGGACGTGCTGGTGCGTTTCGACGGCGATTTCCGCTTTTCACCCGAGGACTCAATCTACATCTGCGGCAGTGAAACCGCGATTCGCAAGTTCACCGCAGAATTTCCACCCGAATGAAATAAGGGTTATGCCCCGGGAATAAACCCGGAATAAACAGAACCAAGGCATTAAGAGCGACGGCAAAAAGCCGCCGAGCCTTATGCCCGCCGTTAAAGCTTAAGAGGAAGAATGGAAGCGATCCTTGAATTTTTAAAACAATATGGAAGTCAGATCAGCGCATTAGGTGCAGCCTTAGCTTTTATTTTTGGAGTTTATAAATTTCAAACAGAAAGAAAAGCGACTTTTTTCTGGAAAGAATTCGAGGTTTATCACAAATTAGTAAAAGAGCTTGTCGAGCTACCATCAGAAGGTGGGGCATTGTTTATAGATCGGCAGACAGCAGTAATGTATGAGATGCGAAACTTCAAAAGATATTATCCTTTTACTCTTCGCATGTTAAAAGGCCTGCGTGAAAAATGGATGGTTTTTCCTAACCAGTTTCCAAGGCTCATGGAAGAATTAAATCTAACAATAGAGTTCATTGAGAAAAAGCTTTAACCATACGATCACCCGACAGCAACCAGCGCGTTTGCTACACGACTGCACTTGCACCGCTTCACGTCTGGTTGTGCTTTTAGCAGTTGCCCCGCTTTGGTTGCGTCGGGTGATCGCAGTCATTGGACGTGAAAACAAGGGGAGAATAGGTATGTCGGAAAATAGATTTCGTGTCGCGGTAGTGACGCTGCTTGTGGTGCTTATAGGTTTGCAACTTCTTATCCTGAGTCGGCTGCCTACACCTGTCACCATCGCCTCAGTTATTGCAGCTCCGCAAGAGAAGAAAGCAGATCTAATTAAACAGGTCCCACTCGTGAGAGTTCAGGGTGGTTCCGTTGACGTCGACGTTCAGAACACACCGATAGAAGTGGAAATCTCACGGTAGAAGGGATGGTTCTCAATTATCCGCCCAACGAGGTACTTCAGCCGACCGTAAGACAGCAGCTGAGTTTAGTCGTTAAGCAAACAATTTGGGAGGTATGGGTTCATGGAAACGATGCAAATCAGCAAAGCGTTTACACTGATAGAACCAGGTCCGGTTGTCTTTGTTACGACAAATGATGGGAAGAAGAACAATATAATGACGATCTCCTGGACTATGGTGGTGGATTTTACGCCGGAGTTTGCCATAACCACCGGACCCTGGAACTATTCTTTTGCCGCACTACGGAAATCGAAGGAATGTGTAATTGCAATTCCCAATGTTGATCTCCTTGATAAGGTCGTTGGAGTGGGAACATGTTCCGGCGCCGATACGGACAAATTTGAAAAGTTCGGGTTGACTCCTGTGCAGGGGAAGTATGTCCGGTCGCCCTTGATCAAAGAGTGCCTGGCGAATATCGAATGTAAAGTTATCTATATAGTCGAAAAGCACAATATCGTTGTCCTTGAAGGCCTTGCTGCGTACATCGACAATTCACGAAAAGAGAAGCGGACCGTTCATGCCGTCGGCGATGGAACGTTCGTAGTGGACGGGCGCAAATTGAATCGCCGGGAAATGATGTTGTCAAAACTTCCGGATGGTGTCTAATTCCAGTTCTAAATAAAGCGTTATCTCCATTCTCGACATGATAGGCTGGACTCCATTCGGTATTCCGCCTGTTCCGCCCGGCACATCATAATGATACGAAAAATTATTTGACTATATCCGGATTAACGAATATATTATCAGGCGATGAAAAGTATCGCCATTCTATTCAAATCTCTGGAAGATGAAACACGTTTGCGCATCATGTCTCTCCTGCTTGATGCGGGAGAGCTTTGCGTATGCGATTTGATTACAGTGCTGCAACTCCCTCAATCGACTGTCTCGCGCCATCTGGCAATTCTTAAAAATGCCGGGTGGCTCAAGGATCGCCGGGCGGGAATATGGATTCATTATTCCATCGCCCCGGATTTGAACACTGAGCAACGGATCATAATAAATGCATTGCGCAATATTTTAGAGCAAGACCAGACAGCTGGAGTCGACAGAGAACGCCTGGCAACGCGCGGTGCTACGAATTGTTGCGCATAAATTTTTTTGGCTGAAATTCATCCGTAAATCCGGATAAATGGAATAAAAGAAATGAAAAAACGAATCCATTAACAGATCTGGTCTTATTGAGCAGTTTCAGAAAATTACGAAAATTATGTCACGAGAATAATAAAGTTATGAATGAATTGAAAAACGGACAACTTAAGCTCGCCTCTTCAGGATGCAGTTTGCCGATGGTGGGAGATTCCCCGGAAAAGCCGCCTTGCTGAGGCCCTCCGAACTCTGCCGGTGGCGGAGAAATTAGTGAAGCAGTTCCCGGTTTTCTTGCCTGGTTGGCGATTGGGAAAAGAAAAATACCCAGAATTTCGACAACTTTGACTTTTGCCGATCGTTTCGGCTCCTGGAAAGCCCGTTGGAATATTGGCCGAATGAATTACATGGTGCCGCCGGGGCTGTATGCCATTGGTAATCCCGGCGCTGAATCTCCCGTATTGGTAACCGCGAACTATAAAATAAGTTACGACATTGTTCGCAGCGCCCTCGGCGGGCGAAATTGCTGGCTTCTTGTTCTCGAAACCTACGGAATCAACGTATGGTGCGCGGCAGGCAAGGGAACTTTTGGCACGGCAGAGCTGATTCAGCGCATCAACGCGTCGGGATTGGCTGAAATTGTCAGCCATCGACGTCTCAACCTGCCGATACTTGGAGCACCCGGCGTAGCGGCTCACGAAGTGAAGAGACATACCGGCTTCAATGTTCGGTACGCAGCAATACGAGCCAGTGATATTCCGGGATACCTCGACAATGGAATGTCGACTCCGTCAACCATGCGGGAGATCACGTTTACAACCCGGGAAAGGTTGGTGCTTATTCCCGCGGAGATTGTAAACGCATTAAAACCGACAATTCTAATAACAATAGTTCTGTATGCCATATTGGCGGCATTTCAGGAGTACGCGGCCGGCTTTAAGGCTGTTTATGCCTACCTCGGAGCAATGCTCATGGGCACGGCGGCAGCGCCGTTGCTGCTTCCCTGGATTCCCGGCCGGAGTTTTGCGTTCAAGGGTGCCCTGACAGGACTGATCTGGTGTCTAATTTTATATGCACTTGCCGGAGGCGATAACTGGAGCTTATTGACGACAATTGCCGTTTTCTTAACTCTTCCTGTGGTGAGTTCATTTTACGCTCTTAATTTCACCGGCTGTACGCCTTTTACTTCCCGCTCCGGAGTTAAAAAGGAAATGCGAATTGCGCTGCCCGCCATGGGCTGCGCTCTTGCTCTCGGGTTTATTGCTGCCGCATTAGAGAAAATACTTTGATAATCAGGAAGATAAAATGAAAGGCTTCAACTATTTAAGTAATGTGGCAACACTTAAAATAAGCGCCTCCCAATGCACAGGCTGCGGCAAATGCGTGGAAGTCTGTCCCCATCAGGTATTTGCTCTTGAAGATAAAAAGGCCAAACTGATCAATTTCGACGCCTGCATGGAATGCGGCGCCTGTGCAAAAAATTGTCCTGCGGCGGCTCTGTATGTAGACGCCGGTGTCGGCTGTGCTGCCGGACTCATTGTGGAATGGCTGCGTGATCGCAGGTTGGTTGGCATTAACGAGCAATGCTGTTAAAGAATCAAACCGATTCTTTGTTTTTCCAGCCAGGCACAGCTCAGGACTATGCTTAGTTGTCACATCCCACTGCAGCAGCCAATTATTGTTGACATAAAGCGGCACTTTTCCTATAAACCTCCGCGGGAGAATAATTCCATTTTGCTTGTGGAACCTGGAGGTATTTTCGTGTCAAATAATAATGTTACAACGCTCAATGAATTTGCCGGGTCATCGTTGCTGAAGGAATGGGGAATTCCCGTAATCGATAGTGTTCTGGCTAAAGATGCATCAGAGGCTGTCAAAGCAGCCAAACTGATTGGTTTTCCTGTTGTGCTTAAGGTGTGTTCCGAGGCTGTTCCTCACAAGACCGAGCGGGGCGGGGTGTTGCTGAATATCAATAATGCAGCATCTCTGGGCAGGGCCGCCCGGGAAATGAAGGAGAAGTTCGCCGACATTCCTCATGAACTTTTGGTGCAGAAAATGGCCCGGCCGGGCGTGGAGCTTATCCTGGGCGCCAGGCGCGATCCCGTATTCGGGCCGGTGGTTCTTGTCGGACTCGGCGGTATCTTCACCGAGATATTCCGCGATACGGCCATTGAGCTTGCTCCCGTGGATGTTAAAACCGCACAGGCGATGCTTCAACGCCTCAAGGGCGCCGCTCTGCTTGCCGGTTACCGTTCTCAGGAAGCCCTGGATATTCCGGCCGTCGCCGGGGCGGTTGCCGCTCTTTCCCGCCTTATGTCCAAACGCCGGGATATCATCGAGATTGATGTAAATCCCTTTATAGCTTATCCGGATGGAGCCGTAGCCGTAGACGCCCTCGTCCGCCTGGATAGCAGCCAGTCCCGGATTGCGACAAAATATCCTGATCCGGCAGAGATGGAGTTTTTTTTCCAGCCGACTTCCATGGCGGTTATCGGCGCCTCACGGACTCCGGGTAAGGGGGGCAACACAGTTCTATGCAACCTGCGTAAGGCGGGTTTCCAGGGCGCTGTCTATCCCATTAATCCCACCGGCGGGGAGATTCTCGGCTTGCAGTCGTATGCCAAAGTCCAGAATGTACCGGCGCCGGTTGATCTGGCCGTAATTGTAATCCCCAAGTCCGCCGTGCCTGAAGCCCTGGAGGACTGTGCCGCCAAGGGAATCAGGAATGTTATCCTGAGCACGGGTGGCTATGCCGACATGGGGGCAGCGGGAGCCGGGGAACAGAAGGTCATCGTTGAGCAGGCCCGCAGGACAGGCATCCGCATCATGGGGCCGAACAGCATCGGTACTATCAACCCCTATATTGGCCTGGCGACTTCCATCGGCTCCCTCGAACCGGTAGAGAAAGGGGGAATATCTTTCATCGCTCAGTCGGGCATTTTCTCTTCGGGCTGGGCGCGCTGGATGGCCGGCAGTAAGCCCTTTGGCATTGCTAAAATAGCCTGCATCGGCAACAAAGGAGATGTTAACGAAAGCGACTTGCTGGAATATCTTACTGATGATGGCCAGACCAATAACATAGGCATGTATCTGGAAGGTATTATAGATGGACCGCGTTTTGTGAAAGCCGCCGTGAAAGCATGTGCAAAAAAACCTGTGGTGGTGATGAAGGCGGGCCGCAGTGAGGCCGGGGCGGCCGCCATTGCCTCGCATACCGGGTCGCTGGCCGGATCAGATGCGGTCTTTGATGCGGCCTGCCGCAAAACAGGCCTGATACGTGTTCATGATTCCGAAACATTTTTCGATACCCTGACCGCTTTCGAGATGCTTCCCCTGCCGCGGGGAAACCGGATGGGTGTGGTCTCCGTTACGGGTATGGGTTGTGTAGCCGCGACCGATGCCGCCGAGCAATACGGCGTTGTTCTGCCCCGGCTCAGACCCGCTACACTCAAAAAACTAGGCGAGGTTATGCCTGTCTGGGCTCCCGTGCGCAATCCCATCGACACCTGGTCGGCCATCGAAAAGAATGGTGCGGAAAAGGCCATGGGCCATATCACCCAATGCATAATGGAACAGCCGGACATCGATGCCCTGCTGATTGTTCTCGTCGGGATGCCGGAGAATATGTTCGACTTCTACGGAACATTTGCCGAAATCATCAAGCGTTATCCGCATAAGCCGGTTTTTGCGAGCCACTACGGCGGCATACCGTCGGAAGTGGCCTCCGTTAACAAAGGTTTCCGTCCACTTGGCGTGCCGGCCTACCCTATGCCGGAGCGCGCCATTCGGGCATTCGGCAATATGGTGCAATATGCCCGTTTCCGCGGAATTATCCGCAAGTAAAATCGTCTGGAAATGAGATAAAGACAAATTAAAAGAGCGCCGGATAATCCGGCGCTCTTTTGTTTAAAACATTGTGGCACTGTCTCTTTTCAGCGTAAAATACGCTTCGCTTCCTTGCGCAGCTCCGACCGGAAATCCGGGTGGGCGATGGAAATCAGCGCGTCGGCGCGCTCACGCCAGGTTCTGTAAAACAGATCGGCGACGCCGTATTCAGTGACAACAAACTGACTGTACATGTGCGGTATGGCGACAGGGGAGCCCTGCGCCAGCGAGGGCACTATGGTGGAAACAACTTCTCCGTTTTTCAGAGTTCGCGTTGAAGGCAGAACGTTGATAGCTCTGCCGCCCCTGGACCAGGCCGCGCCGATAACAAAGTCCAACTGTCCTCCGGCCCCTCCGATGAGACGGTAATCGATCATTTCGCAATTCATCTGCCCCATAAGATCGATTTCGAGGTCCATGTTGATAGCCACCAGATTGTCGATCTCCCTCAGCACGTATGGTGCATTGATATAAGATGCCGGGAAGAAGACGCAGTCGGAATTCCGCGTAACGAAATCATACATGTCGATATTGCCCATGCAAAAAGTCGCCACAACCTTGCCCGAATGAAGACTTTTTAATTTATTGGTTACGATGCCGTCCTTGACCAGGGCAGGCAGTCCCATGGGAAACATTTCCGTATGCACGCCCAGATCCTTTTTGCCTTTATTATGGAGAAGCTTGACAATGGCTTCCGGCAGGGTTCCTATCCCCATTTGAATGCAGTCACCGTCTTTGATGAGCGAGGCCACGTTTTCGGCGATAGCGAATTCCAGCGCCGAGGGTTCGCCCTTGCGTTTCATTTCCGGAATCGGGCTGTTATGCTCGACGAAATAGTCGAAATCCGATACATCCATCCAGTTTTCGCCATAGACCATGGGCATTTCATCGTTGACTTCCGCGATTTTCAATTTGGCGCCCCGGATCATTTCCGGCGTGTAGAAGTTTGTTAAGCCCAGATTGACCCGGCCGCCTTCAGGCCGGCAAACGGATACCATGGCGACATCCGTGAATCGGGCTATTCTTTCGCCGGTATCGGAGCTGTTGATCGATTGATAGTCCACATTGCTTTTGTTCCCGGCCAGTTTGCGGTTGACGGGGGTAAATAATACCGAGCTGTAAATAAACGAATCTCTGACGCTGTTCATGAAATGCGGATCGTATAATTTCATGGGCCTCACGGAAACGGCGTCAAATATGCGCACTTTTTCCAGTTCGTCCGCCCTGGCCAGGAGTGCGTCGACAAGATGAGCCGTGGGTCCGCCCAGGGCAAGACCGAAAGTGACAACGTCTTTCGACTTGACATGTTTGACCGCTTCTTCTGCTGAGACCAGCTTGTTCTTATACTCATCCTGCCATGATTGATAGGTCCTCATTGCTTCTTCTCCTTTATATCCATGTCTTGGTATTTAAAAGAAAAGCGCCCTCATGTATTTGAAATTACCGGGGCGCTTTTTCCTAATTATCCAATTATCATACCTAATTATCTTCATTATTCGGAGTGGCTAATATCATTCGCGAAGGCTGAAAGTCAATAAAAAAATGGGATGGACCTGAAGAAGATAAACTGCGGATTGCAAACGGCAATTGTTCCTCGGCGGCGGGAGGAAGACAATCAAGTGCCAGGGCAACACACCGGAAAGCCTCTTCCCGCCGGGATCATGCTTAGAAATTTTTATTACAGACCCTTTTTCTCGAACCAGCGAAAGAGAAGAATAAAGATAGCGGTGAGGATAATAATAATGATCCAGTGATTGATTCCGGAGGCCGTGGCCAGTGTGATCTTGCCGAAGTCTCCCCAGGTCAGCACCGTTTCCTTCATCAAAGGGTACATTTCGGCATAAAAGCCTGCTCCCAGCAGCATGCCCAGCAGGGCGAAGATGCTGTCGTAGCGGCCTTCTCCCAGTGCTCCCATCGCGGTGGCGGGGCAGTACCCGACAATACCCCAGCCCAGACCAAAGATCAAACCACCCAGAATATTGCCGCCCAGGATCAAAGGTTTGATCGAAAGCTTGATAAGGCCGAAGTCAAACAGCAAATAAATACCCACCATAGCCACCAGAATTGTCGAGAGCATAAACTTGACAATGGTCATATCCTGAAGACGCAGGGCTCCCAGTTGCCGGTCATAGCGGATGACCTGAGCCTTTTGCAAAAGAATTCCGAAGATAATGCCGGTTACGGCGCCTGTCAGCAGTTCATTCATGGTTATTACCTCCTCCATAAATAATCCTGGCCATAATCATTCCGGCCACAAAAAAGCAGATCAGGGAAACGAAGCCACTCACAGCCAGCTGAGCCAGACCGCTCAGTCCGTGACCGCTCGGTCACCCGTCGGCCAGACGCGCCCCGAACATCAGCACGGCTCCTCCCAGCACCGCCATTGTCCACCTTTTGGTGCGGGATGCTCCGAAGCGCTCCTCCCACATCGGCGGCACGGCGACGGCTTTGGCGTCCCTGGAAGTCCACGCCGAGAGCAGAGAACCGAAGAAAACACCGACAACAAACAGAAACTGCCAGTCCACCTTTACCTTCTCTTTGATGAAGTATGCCATTTCCGCCACTTTCTCGGGCGCAACGGTTTGCTCGATGAAACCTGAGGCGCGGACGAAGGTTGTTGAAGCGCCAAAGTATTTTCCGGTAAGATAGACAGACAGCACCAGGAGAAGGCCGGCCAGGGCGCCGGCTATGTAGGGAGACCATTTCTTCTGCAGCAGAACATTCATGTTTTTCACCTCCTTGTTAAACGAGTTAAAAAACGTCTGACCGGAATCGAAAAATAATCCCGACCACCTGAATTTTTCCCAAAAGAACAATATGGTTCGACCTTGTTTATTTTATAAAGAAAAGGGAGGTGGAATGTCAATAACAATGATTATCGATGAAGCCATAATATTATCAAGTTTCAGGCGGCTTCGTAAAAAGGCCGCAGGCAAGGCACGCGAATACCGGGGAATGAAGCGTACTTAAGGTACGCTGCAATGAAACGGGATGAAGCGCAACGCAGCATCCGGCCTTTTTACGAAGTCGCCATTATTGCCTGGCGCCGAAAATAGCCCTGCCAATGCGAACAATCGTGGAGCCTTCTTCGATGGCGACTTCAAAATCGTCCGTCATGCCCATGGAAAGTTCCGCCATCTGAACACGGGGGATTTCTTCACGGGCGATGTCGTCGCGCAGTTGCCGCAGCGCCTGAAAATAGGGCCGGGAAGTCTCGGGATCATCGGAATAAGGCGCCATGGTCATAAGTCCGCGCACGGAAAGATTTTCTAATCCGGCAATGCGGCCGATCAATTCCCTGACCTGCGCGGGAGAAACGCCGTTTTTAGTCTGCTCGCCGCTGACATTGACTTCGATCAGGATGTCCAGGATGCGGTTGACGGCTTTTGCCCGTTTGTTCAACTCCTGCGCCAGTTCCAGCCGGTCTACGGAATGGACGCAGTCAAACAGCCTGACCGCATATTTTGCCTTGTTGGTCTGCAGATGGCCGATCAGATGCATGCGGGCGCTGCCGCCCAGCAATTCCTGTTTTTCCCGGGCTTCCTGAACGTAGTTTTCCCCCAAAAGAGTAATTCCGGCATCTACCGCCTGCAGAATGCGCTCTGTCGATACGGTTTTGGTTACGGCCATCAGCTCTACGGAATGCGGATCACGCCCGGCGCGCGAACAGGCGGCAGCTATTCTTTGCTTAATTTTTTCTATGTTGGCAGCAATGTCTGTTCCCATTTTTGAATCACCTGAAATTTATAGCGTTGAGTTTCTTCAATTCTTCCAATACTTCGCAAAGCGGCAGACCAATTACGTTGGTGTAAGATCCGCGGATGGATTGGATAAAGTAAGCGCCCCGGCCCTGGGCAGCATAGCCGCCCGCTTTGTCGTAAGGTTCACTGGAGGAGATGTACCATTCCATCTCATCGGTGTCGATCGGTTTAAATTTCACCGCTGATTGGATAACCTTTGTTTTGGCAACCGAGGACGCCGTGCGGGTGAGGGTAAATCCGGTGAAGACTTTATGCTCTCTACCGCTGAGTCTCTCCAGCATTTGCCGCGCCTGCGTTTTGTTTTTCGGTTTCCCTAAAATCAGATCGTCGATAACAACTATAGTATCGGCGCCCAGCACCCACGCTTCCGGATATTTGCCCGCCACAACCCCGGCTTTGTCCTGCGACAGCCTTCCCACATGCTGCCGCGGAGTCTCTCCTTTTATGTAGTCTTCATTGACGGAAGCCGGCAGAATTGTAAATTTTAATCCCACCGAACGCAGCAGCTCCTCGCGGCGGGGCGAGGCGGAGGCCAGAATAAAGGGAGAAGACAGCAAGATCGTCATTAATTCTTATTTCCACTTAAATAAATATTTTAGTTTTTTATTCCAGATAAACTTTAACCTGTCAATTGCAATCTAATTGTCTGATCAACGGCGGTCAATAAAACCCTGGTGACACTATTATGTTGACATGTACAAATGCATTCCTTTATACGTATAATGCATATCAGCAAGCGAATGTCTTTCAGAAGTTGATACAGGAACATAACCGTCTGACGAACCCGTATTGAAATTTGGTTTCAATATTTTATGGTTCCACTCCCGTAATAAAAAAGGGGTATTTTAACTATGAATGACAGCGACAAGACAAAAGAGCAACTCTTAAAAGAATTGCAAGAAGTGCGTCGGCAGCTTGCTGAGAGTAAAGCGCAAGAGGCATATCAGAGGCAGTCGAAAGAGGCGATTGAAGAGTCCCGGTGGCAGCTTGCAAACATCATCGATCTTCTCCCGGATGCAACATTTGCTATCAACAAAGAAGGCACAGTAATCGCCTGGAACCGTGCTATTGAAGAAATGACCGGGGTCCACGCAGAAGATATGCTGAGAAAAGGCAACTATGAGTATGCCATCCCCTTTTACGGAACCAGAAGACCTATCCTCATCGATCTTATCCTCATGCCTGATAAGGAAATTGAAGCAAAACATACCATAACTAAGAAGGAAAAGGATATTCTCATCGCTGAGTCGGATTTTCCCCATCTCAGAGGCAAAAGGCGTGTTCTCTGGTCAAAGGTCTCCCCGATATACGACATTCGTGGAGACATTGCAGGCGCTATCGAGTCGATTTGTGAAATCACCGCGCATAAAAAGGCCGAAGAGGCGTGGCAGGAAACCTCTGATAATTTTGAACAGCGTGCGAAAGACCGCACGGCTGAACTGAAAGACCGCACGGCTGGGCTGAAGGATCGCACGACTGAACTGAAAGCCGCCAATGAAGAACTCAAGAATTTTGCCTTTATTGTTTCCCACGACCTGCGCGCTCCATTGATCAACCTGAAGGGATTTTCTCGAGAACTTCGCGCGTCCCTGGAAACGATCCAATCGTCTGTCGAAGAATTGTTGCCCTCCCTGGATGCAAAGAAAGGTGAAGAAGTCCGCGTGGCTATTCGTGAAGATGTGCCGGAGGCGCTGGGATTCATAGAAACTTCCGTAACCCGTATGGATAACATGATCAATTCCATCTTGCAACTGTCACGCCTGGGACGCCGCGAGCTGACATTTGAGCCGATCAACATGAATGACCTTGTCGATAGTACCTTAAACACCATTGCCCATCAGATTGCGGAGCATCATGCGAAGGTATCTGTGGAATCACTGCCGGAGGTGGCGGCTGATCGGATCTCCATGCAACAAATCATGGGAAATCTTCTGGATAATGCCCTGAAATATCTCGCGCCGGATCGCGCCGGAGAAATCCGCATCCGGGGCGCTCAAGGGGATGAGTTTACGACTTTTTATATTCAGGATAACGGCAGAGGAATCGCCGAAAATGACACAAAAAAAATATTTGAAATATTCCGACGGGTTGGTACCCAGGATGTCCCCGGCGAAGGGATGGGCCTTACGTATGTGCAAGCTATGGTTAAGCGCCATGGCGGCAATATCTGGTGCGAGTCGAAACCCGGCGCGGGAACGACCTTTACCTTCACCATCTCAAAAAACTTATTAATTAGGGAAGTAGTATGAACTATAAACGTGAAGTTACCATTTTACTGATTGAAGATGATCCCGGGCACGCCCGCCTGATTGAAAAAAATCTGAAGCGTTATGTCACCAATAAAATCATTAGATTATCAGACGGCCAGCAGGCCGTTGATTTTCTCTTCAGTGAAGGTGCGTACGCCCAATCTGTGCGTCCATCTCCACTTATGGTGTTGCTCGACCTGAATATGCCCGTCATTGACGGCTATGAGGTTCTCCGGCGCATGAAAAAGGAGGACCACACCAAAAAGATACCAGTGATCATCCTGACGAGCACCGAGGATATCCGCGAGGTTTCCCGATGCTATGATCTGGGATGCAATGTCTATATTGTAAAACCCGTGGATTACGATAAGTTTTCCGAAGCCATGCAGAAGCTGGGATTGCTCATATCGATTGTTGTAGTGCCGGATGGAGAATGAATGAAATGACGGAACAAAAACAAATACACATCCTCTGCATGGAAGATGACCCGGGGTTGGCCATGATTTTGAAGAAAAGGCTGGGGCGTGCGGGGTACAAGGTGGATATCGCGCAAGACGGCAAAGAAGGCTTGACTATGGCTGAATCACAATCCTATGACATAGTTACGGTTGATTATAAAATGCCCTATTATTCGGGACTGGATGTAATCAGGATCCTTTCCGCAAGAGACAATCCCCCGCCGATGATTATGATCACGGGAATGGGCAGCGAGGAGATAGCCGTCGAGGCGATGAAGATGAGGGCGGCCGACTATGTCGTTAAAGATAGCGACGGCCATTATCTCGATCTCCTTATTTCTGTGGTCGAGGATGTTCTCCAAAAGTGGCAGCTCATAAAGGAAAGGGATATTGCCCGGGAGGCACTAAGAGAAAGCGAAGAGAAATATAACCAGTTTTTTAAAACATCGCGGGATTGTGTCTTCATAACGTCAAATGATGGAAGGATAATCGATATTAATGATACCGCAGTAGAGTTGTTAGGCTACCCCAGCCGGGAAGAACTGTTACAAGTAAATGTTCCGGAGCTCTATGCGGAACGGGAAGAATGGATAAAACATTGTAGAATTATCTCGGAATATGGCTATGACAAGGAATATCCCGTTGATTTGCGCAGAAAAGACGGCGGCATAAGGCACGCGCTGATCACATCGGCGGCCCGCTGCGACAAGAATGGCAATCTGATTGGTTTCCAGGGAACAGTCCGGGATGTTACCGAACAGAGGCGTAATGAGGAGGAATTAAGGAAATACCGTGAAAAGCTGGAGATCATGGTTGCCGAACGAACAAGAGAGCTTGAAGAAAAGACAATAAACCTTCAGGAAGTAAATATGACACTGAATGTGCTGCTAAAGAAAAGAGAGCAAGACAAGAAGAATCTTGAAGAGAATTTTGTTGCGAATATCGGAAGTATGGTGCTTCCTTATTTAGAAAGGATTAGAAAAAACAACCTCGATGCGCAACAGAAATTCTGCCTTGATACTATTGAAAAGAATTTGGATGAAATAGCGTCCCCCCTGTTGAAAAACATCCAGCGGTTTAATCTGACTCCCAGAGAGGTTCAAATAGCGTATTTGATAAAGGATGGTAAGACGACCAAGGAAATCGCCAGTGTATTGGGGATTGCAGAAGGTTCCATTTCTACTCACAGAAAAAATCTTAGAAAGAAATTAGGCCTGGACAGAGATTCCAACCTCCAGTCCCATCTGTGTTTCTTCGAAAAGTAAATATTCTACCCATTGATGCGTACTCTGTTCTATAAAGACTGAAATTATACAGTAACCCAACTTCCGCAGCACGGTATTCAAACCCGGTTAATAAAACCCTTGACGGTTTTTTGTTTTTTCGTCAAGCTGCAGCCATGCATAGCGATCTGGAAGAGAAACTGATCCGTTGTCCCCGACTGGGACACGAAATAAAATTGTCCTACTGTCTGCAGGAATCGATTGATTTACCCTGTCCACGAATTTTACACTGCTGGTCGCCCGTCTTTGATGTGGAAACCTACCTGCAAAAGCGGCTGCCGCCGGATTTGTGGCGGAAGTTTATTAATTTTCAGCCCAAAGACAAGGTTGCCGGTATAATTGAGTTGATTGCAGCGGCAAAAGCAAAAAAATGAAGACACTGGATTTGTTCGGGTCGAAAGAGCCCGATAAAGAGCCCAATGAGGTGGATGCATCGGCGCCGCTGGCGGAAAGGATGCGGCCGAAGACCATCAAAGAATATATCGGCCAATCCCATCTTTTGACTCCGGGCAGTCTGCTGCGGCGTTCCATTGAAGAAGACAAACTGTTTTCGATGATTTTCTGGGGGCCGCCCGGCTCCGGAAAAACGACGCTGGCCCGCATTCTGGCCAATGAGACAAAATCGCGTTTTGTCAGCTTTTCCGCCGTTCTTTCCGGGGTCAAAGAGATCCGGCAGGTCATTGACGACGCCCGGAAGCGATGGGAAATTAAAAAGGAAAAGACCGTCCTTTTCGTCGATGAAATTCACCGTTTCAATAAGGCGCAGCAGGACGCTTTTTTGCCGCACGTCGAAAGCGGTTTGATCACTCTGATCGGTGCGACTACCGAAAATCCTTCCTTTGAAGTAATCGCCCCTCTCTTATCGCGAACAAGGGTTATGCTTCTCCATCCTTTTTCGGAAGAAGAATTAATGGCTATCGTCAAACAGGCGCTGACGGATGAAACTAAAGGCCTGGGTAAGCTGGCGATAAAAATCGATGACGACGCCATGCGCTATATTGTCGGTCTTGCCGACGGCGATGCACGCAGCGCTCTGAATAATCTGGAGGCGATTACCGCAGTAGTGCTAAATCTGCCGGAGGAAGAAAGAATAATTACCCGGAAAACGGCCGAAGAAACCCTGCTGAAGAAAGCGCTGCTTTATGACAAAAACGGCGAAGAGCATTACAATTTAATTTCTGCTTTTCATAAGAGTCTGCGCGGCAGCGATCCCGATGCAGCATTGTACTGGTTGGGCCGGATGCTCAACGCCGGTGAAGATCCTCTTTTTATCGCCCGCCGCATGATCCGCTTTGCATCCGAGGATATAGGCAACGCCGATCCACGGGCGCTGGAGATTACCGTTGCCGCCCAGCAGGCTTTCCATTTTATCGGTTTGCCGGAAGGGGAACTGGCGCTGGCGCAGGCGGCGGTTTATCTGGCGACGGCGCAAAAGAGCAACTCCCTTTATGCCGGCTATGGGCGGGTGAAAGAAATAATTAATAAAACAGGCTATCTGCCAGTGCCGCTGCATATCCGCAATGCTCCGACAAAATTGATGAAGGAACTCGATTACGGCAAAGACTATAAATATGCCCATGATTACGATGGTGCCTACGTTCCACAGGAATACCTGCCGGATAAACTTCAGGGACAAAAATTCTACTACCCCAAAGAAAGCGGCTATGAAAAAACCATCAAAGAAAGAATGGCTTTCTGGCAGCAAAAGAAGAACTCAGATAAAGGTGGTAAATAAACAAAAAAAGGGCGCCTGGTCAGAGCGCCCCTTTTTTGCAGAGAGTGAAGGCCGGTTGCCTTCCTGGTTTGTTTTGCTGCCGGCTAATCATGCCCGTTATGTTTAGTCGACAATCTTTTACTGTTGGTTCTATATAAAGCAGGTTACATGCCAGACCCTGGCTCCCTGGTATAAAGTGTTGTTTTTAATGATCAATAAGCGCCGACCGGTGTTTTCGGGGTTAATGGCGCACCTGTTTTACGGAAATAAATGTCGGACTTCCAGTTCACGCATTATAATAAACATAGTAAAAGCAATTACATAGATAAGGGAACCTTTTTTGTCTGTTCGACAAAAATGTCGACCATCGTTCAATAACCGTTGACTTTTGTACTAAATCGCCTAATATGATCGGCAAACAGGCGTTTTGAGGATTTGGATGTTTTTTT
>ERZ795032.1516-NODE-1516-length-15883-cov-309.466578_pt1 | contig 15883 bp, 11 predicted proteins | sample MGYA00375124_ERZ795032 | MGnify/ENA primary metagenome ERZ795032 (study PRJEB30167, sample SAMN05720154) | activated sludge metagenome | isolation source: Anaerobic digester | place: China | collected 2015-12-16 ...
GGAGAAGTCGGAAAACAAAGGCAAACGAATAAGGGAAGTACCGCCGTCATCGGAAAACTCGATTGAAAACATTGTTTTCGAAGACCTGTTCAATCTGCCCGACCTGCAGCTCCTGCAGGATAATCTGGCATATTCCTGGGGGGTTGCCATGCTCCTGACACGTCCAGACGGCACCGCTATCACTTCCCCCAGCAACTTCACAAATTTCTGCCAGTTTATCCGCGTGACCGAAAAAGGTTTTAAAAACTGTCAGAAATCCGATGCGGAACTTGGTCGGTATAATCCCTACGGGCCGACCATCCACAAGTGTTTGAGCGCCGGCTTGTGGGGAGCCGGGGCAAGCATCACCGCCGGAGGGCGCCAAATCGCCAACTGGTTGATCGGCCAGGTGCGGAACGAAGCGCAAATCGAAGAAGAAATTATGAAATACGCCCGTGAGCTCGGCATTGACGAGACGGCGTTTAGCGAAGCCTTTCTCCAGGTTCCGGTCATGCCGCAGGAAAAGTTTGAGCAAATCGCATGCACTTTATTTGCTCTGGCCAATCAACTCTCTGCCTTCGCCTATCAAAACATCCAACAGGCACGCTTCATTGCCGAGCGGAAAAGGGCGGAAGAGGCGCTCCGCGAGAGCGAGGAGAAATTCAGAGGCATCTATGAAGAGTCGCCTTTAGGAATTGAACTATATGATCGGAATGGTGTGTTGTTGGACGTCAACAGAGCCTGCCTTGATATATTCGGCATCTCCGATGCTGAAGCAGTGAAAGGTCTCCAGCTCTTTGAAAACCCTCACCTGAAAGAAGAATGCAAGTTGCAACTACTGAGGGGAGAGAGTGTGCGTCTGGAGATACCTTATGATTTTGGGAAAGTAACCGCATGCAATTTATATAAAACGACGAAAAGGGGCATCATCTATCTCTTAGTTTTCATTACTCCTTTGAGAGGCGGCACGAAAGAATTCAACATCGGTTATCTTGTGCACACCAAAGATATTACCGATCGGAAGCAGGCCGAAAGAGCGTTGCGGAATAGCGAAGAAGTCCTCCGCAGTGTGTTCAAAACAACTCCTATTGGTCTTTGCATCATGAAAGACCGTGTTTTCCAAAGTGTTAACAAAGCCTGGCTTGATATATGCGGTTATTCCGAGTCCGACCTCATTGGACATACACCGCGGATGTTGTACGAAAACGAAGAGGAGTATGAACGCGTTGGCCGGGAATTATTTACAAATCTCGCAAAAAGAGGGCTGACTTCTGTACAAACAACGCATCGGCGTAAAGACGGCTCTTTTCGTGATGTTATGCTAGCCGCGGCACCTCTTCTGCAGGAAAACGCATCCTTGGGAGCGGTTGTTACGGTTGAGGATATAACCGAGCGCAAAAAGGCCGAATATGCGCTCCGCGAGAGCGAAAAAAAGTACCGCCGTCTGCATGAATCCATGACGGAAGCTTTTGCTATTGTGGATCTGGACGGCCGCATAATTGAATCCAACCGTGCCTACCAGTCCATGCTGGGCTACTCGGAAGAAGAGCTTTGTCATCTAACATACTCAGATATAACCCCCGGGAAATGGCATGCGTTGGAAAAAAGCATTATTGAAGACCAGATCCTGCTGCAGGGACGTGCTCCAATTTACGAGAAGGAATATCAAAGAAAGGATGGTTCTGTTTTTCCCGTCGAATTGAGCACATTTCTGATCCGCGATGAGGCCGGAAATCCTGTCAGTATGTGGGCCATTGTGCATGACATCACCGAGCGTAAACGGGCCGAGGCGGCGCTGAAAGAAAGTGAGCAAAAATACAACCAGTTTTTTAGAACTTCGCGGGATTGCGTCTTCATAACAAGAGATGGAAGTCTTATCGATATTAATGATGCTGCGGTAGAGTTATTAGGCTACTCCAGCCGTGAAGAACTGCTCCAGGTGAAGGTTTCGGATCTCTATGCCGAACCGGAAGCAGAGGCAAAACACTTCCGTATAATTGCAGAATACGGCTATGGCAAGGAATATCCCGTGGATTTTCGCAGAAAAGACGGCAGTATAAGGCATACGCTGGTTACGTCGGCGGCCTGCTACGACGCGAACGGCGATCTAATTGGTTTCCAGGGAACTGTCCGGGATGTTACCGAGCAGAGGCAAAATGAAGAAGAATTAAGAAAATACCGTGAAAAGCTGGAGGTTCTAGTTGCCGAAAGGACGAGAGAGCTCGAAGACAAGACAAAAAATCTGGAAGAAGTAAATACGGCACTGAATGTGCTGTTGAAGAAAAGAGATAATGACAGGAAAATGCTGGAAGAGAATTTTGTTGCGAATATCGGGAGTCTTGTACTTCCCTATTTAGATAAGATTAGAAAGAATAACCTCGATGCACAGCAGAAATTCTTCCTCGATACCATTGAAAAGAATCTGGATGAAATCGGATCCCCGCTGTTGAAAAATATCCACCAGTTTAATCTGACCCCCCGAGAGATTCAGATAGCTTATTTGATCAAGGATGGTAAAACAACCAAGGAAATCGCCACGGCGTTGGGGATTGTAGAGGGTTCCATATCTACGCACAGGAAAAATATCAGAAAGAAATTAGGGCTGGGCAGGACCTCAAATCTCCAGTCCCAACTGCGTTTCTTTGAAAAATAGGTAGATTTACCACCTAATAAGCACTCATTAAATCTATATTTACTCTCTGCTGGAACTAATCTAGAAGAGCGTTGCGGAAAGCAATTGGTGCACTTTTTGCGTCAATTTTGCGCTCCATGGATGGTGCCGGTATTATCTCAAAATGTTCATGCTCTCTATTTCTCTCTTCCTGCCTGCTGAGACTGATTTCCTGAATGCCACCCGGCAGCGGTCGCTTATTGCTTTATCTGTTTAATATTAATACATATTTTTATCAGAAACGAAGAAGAAAGAAAGAAAAACCGGAAAGAATGTAGACAAATGAAAGATAAAAACAAGACAAAAGAACATTTCTCGGAGATGATGGAAATTCTTCAGTACAATGCTGAATCGGAGAATTTCTATCAGACCGTCTTTGAAAATACAGGAATCGCAACGGTCATTTTTAAAAAAGATAACGTCATCTTACTGGTGAACGGTGAATTCGAGAAAATTGCCGGCTACACGAAGGCGGAAGTGGAAGGCAGGAAAAAGTGGATAGAATTTGTTCACCGCAAAGACGATCTGCAAAGGATGAAAGAATATAATCGTCTGCGCCATGTCGATCCTCTGTCTGCTCCCCATACATATGAATTTCAACTTCTCAGCCGGGACGGGCAGATAAAAGACGTTGTTACGACTGTAGCCACAATACCCGGCACAAAACAGACTCTGATGACAGTGCTGGATGTTTCAGAACAAAAACGGATAGAAGCGGCGCTGAAAGAATCGGAGCGGCGGCTGGCTGATATTATTAATTTTCTGCCGGATGCGACATTTGCCATTGATCTTTCCGGGAAAGTGATCGCCTGGAACCGTGCCATAGAGGAGATGACCGGTTTCAAGGCGGAAGATATGCTGGGAAAAGGGAATCAAGAATATGCCATACCTTTCTATGGTATGCGCAAAGCCATGCTTATTGACCTGGTCTTCGGATTTGATGAAGAGACTGAAAAGAATTATGATTTTGTCAAAAAAGAGGGAGATGATTTTTTAGCCGAATCTGATGTTCTTTTAGGAGGAACGCATTGTACCCTCTGGGGAAAATCCGCCCCGTTGTATGACGCCCGGGGAAATATAGTCGGCGCGATCGAGTCTATTCGCGATATCACGGAGCGCAGATGCATGGAGGCGGCGCTGAGAGAATCGGAGCGGCGGCTGGCTGATATTATTGATTTTCTGCCGGATGCGACATTTGCCATTGATCTTTCCGGGAAAGTGATCGCCTGGAACCGTGCCATAGAGGAGATGACCGGTTTCAAGGCGGAAGATATGCTGGGAAAAGGGAATCAAGAATATGCCATACCTTTCTATGGTATGCAGAGGCCTGTGCTCATTGACCTGGTGTTCAGATTTAATGCCGAGACCGAAAAGAACTATGATTTTGTCAAGAGGGAGGGAGATGTTCTTTTGACCGAAACTCGTATGGCTGTAGGAGAACATCCTCTGGTCCTCTGGGGGAAAGCAAGGCCATTATATGACGGCAGCGGCAATATCGTCGGCGCCATTGAGTCTGTTCGCGACATCACTGAGCTCAAGCAGGCGCAAAAAGCACTGCAGGCGGCAAATGAAGAATTGGAAGTTCGGGTTGGGGAAAGAACCGCCGAACTGGTGCAGGCAAACAAAACCTTGCAGAAGGAAATATTTGAACGTGAACGAACAGAGGCCGTGCTGAAAGAAAGTGAGGAGAAATACAATCAGTTTTTTAAAACTTCACGGGATTGCGTCTTCATAACATCAAAAAATGGCAAAATTGTCGATATTAACGACGCTGCAGTTGAGCTGTTAGGTTATTCCAGTCGTGAAGAATTGCTCCAAATGAAGATACCCTTCGTCTATGCCAACGAGGAAGAACGCGTAAAGCATATCAAAGTTGCCTCCGAATGCGGCTATACCAAGGAATACCCACTTAATTTGCGTAGAAAAGACGGCAGCATAAGGCACGTGCTGATCACGGCAGTGTCCCGATGCGATGCAGACGGCAAAACAATTGGCTTTCAGGGAACGATCCGGGATGTTACTGAGCAGAAGCTTAATGAAGAAGAAAGGGAGAGGCTTATTCTGGAACTGCAGGAAGCGGTTTCTCAAGTCAAAGCTTTAAGCGGATTATTGCCCATCTGCGCCTCCTGCAAAAAGATTCGCGACGATAAAGGCTATTGGAATCAGATTGAAGCATATATCAGAGATCACTCCGAGGCGAAATTCAGTCACAGCATCTGTCCTGAGTGTGCAAAGAAATTGTATCCGGAATTTTATGATGAGAAAAATGAAAAACGTCTTTAATTTATTCCCGGCGGTGTCATAAAAAATATTTTTTCGGGAACTTTTTCGGGTCTCCCGTTGTCTAAGATTGCAAAGACAATTTGAGGAGGAACTGAAAATGAAGAAAATCTTGTTAGCCATTATGGCGGCGCTGATCATCTTTGCCGCGAATGCCTGGGCCGGAGGTGTTGGAGACGCCGTCGATGTACAGATTACAACCGACGACGGCCGTACATTGCCACTCTACCCGGTGAAAATAAGACAGGGATTGCACAAGGTGTACGCTGAGGCGACAAAAGGAGACCACTACCGCGTAAAAGTGCAAAACCGCCTCAATCAGTGCATCGGACTGGTCATAGCCGTTGACGGCCGCAACATTATCAGCGGCAAAAAATCCTCACTGAAAAACAATGAACGTATGTACATCCTGGAGCCGTATGCCGCAGGGGAGTTTTCCGGGTGGCGTACGGCGCAAGATCGCATTAACCGCTTTTATTTCACGGATGTTCCCGACTCTTATGCCGCCGCTTTTGGTGATCGGTCCGCCATGGGAGTCATCGCCGTGTCCGTCTATCCGGAAGTAAACCACTGCGGGCAGCCCGCGAATATATTACAGCAATCTCCCGCCGCCTCACCCCGGAAGGAAAGCAGGGCCGGTTCTTTAAGTAAAGCGGACGGGCGGATGAAGGATAAAGCGGCGGCAATGGAGCAGGATATGGAAAGCGCCGGCACCGGATATGGCCGGGATGAATATTCCCCTTCGCGGATCGTGAATTTTGAACCGGAAAGGCGCGCTGTGGAGAATATTTACATCAAATATGAATGGCGCTCGACCCTCTGTAAGCTGGGTGTTATATCCTGCATCCAGACGCCCTGCCGGCCGCACAATCGTTTATGGGATAACGTAGAATATGCACCTCCGCCGCCGCGCTTCTGAAAAAGAAGGGCTTTCCATCATTGCGTAAAGCAAAATGGCGTGATAGTTTCGCGACGTTGACTGGAGGAAACGCTTTGCCGGATATACCTGCTCAAGGGGATGCACGAAACCGGATCATCGGGGATGATGACGCCGGTTTTGTGGCGCGTTCACGTCAGGGTGATACGGAGGCCTTTGCGGTTTTGGTTCGGAGGCATCAAAAGAAAATGCTCAATATGGCCTGTCGAATGATCGGCGACTATGACGAGGCCTGCGACGTTGTTCAGGAGTCGTTTATTTCCGCCTATCGGGCAATAGGAAAATTTCGGGGCGATTCCCGCTTTTCCACCTGGCTTGGCGGCATTGTATTGAATCAGGCCAGAAATCATCTCCGGCAAAAAAACGCCCGCTCCGAAAAGGAAGAAATATCCCTTGACCAGCCTGCACGATTTGCTCAGAAGGATCTTCTGAATACCATCCGTTCCGGCGGGGATTCCGTTATTGAGTGTCTGGAGAAGAAGGAGCTGTCGGCGAAAATTCAGGTCTGCATCAGCGCCCTCGACGGTGAACAGCGGGAAGTTCTCGTGCTCCGGGACATTCAGGAGTACTCCTACGAAGAGATCGGGGATATGTTGAAACTGCCGGAGGGGACGGTCAAGTCGCGCCTTTTTCGAGCCAGAAACGCCCTGAAAGAAGGACTGCTCAAAATATTCGGTGACCTGCGATGAATAATTGTAAAGACATCAACAATTTGCTTCCGGCCTATTTGGACGACGCCCTCTCTCCTTCAGAGAAAGAGCGTGTCGCGGAACATCTCGCCGTCTGCTCCCGGTGCCGGCAGGATGTCGCGGACTTGAGCAAAGCGGTAAGCCTTCTGCACAATCTCGACGAGGTGGAGCCGCCGCCTTTCTTCGAGCAGAGGATCATGGCGGCGATCAGGGAAGAAAGCAGGAAAAAGCAAAGCATCTGGCGCCGGCTCTTCTTTCCCCTGCACATTAAAATTCCTATCCAGGCTTTGACTACTGTTTTTATCGCCGTTTTTGCCTTCCTGGTCTACCAGAAAAGCGGTCCGGAGATAAAACAAATGACGCCGCTGCCCGCGCCCGTGACCGGGGCCGTCAAAGAGCGGATCGCGCCGGAAATTTCCCGCCAACCATCTGTTCCCGCCACGGCCGCACAGGATGGAAAAGCGCCTTCCTCAGCTTCACAGGGGCAGAATCGCGGGCAGTTTGCTCCCGCACCGTCAGCCGGTGAAGGCAAACAAGACAGCCTCGCCGCTTTTCCGGCGCCGTTGCGGGAAGATCATCCGGCGGCAACAGCATTGAAAGATACCGGGATTGCCGCCGAGGCCGGGAAATTTAACGCCAAAGGAGAAGCAGAGACAATATCGGGGCCGACCGTGCTTTCCTCTCCCCAAAGCAGAAAATCAAAAGCAGCCGTCCCCGGCGCAGTACGGGAAAGCAGAGACATGACGGCCGCATCACCTTCTTTGCCGGCGGCGGAAGCGGTTCCCGTGAAAAGGCCGGGGCTTGCTTTGACGATCCAGGTATTGGAGATAAATCAGGGGCTGCAGGATGTTGAAGCGTGCCTTTACCGGTTTAATGCGAGGATTTTGGAGCGGCGGCACCGTGGAGAAGCGATCTTTCTGAAGGTTCAAATAGATGGACGGCGCATCGCTGCTTTCGTCCGGCAGTTGGAAGATATAGGTCCGGTCAGGACAAATGTTGACCGGCTTGAATTTCCGGTCGGGAATGCGGCGGTAGATATAAGAATCGACCGCCTTCCATAGATGACGGCCTCGTAAAAAGGCCGGATGCTGCGTTGCGCTTCATCCCTCGTCATTGCGGCGTACGTCAAGTACGCCTCATTCCTCAGGATTTGCACGCCTTGCCTGCGGCCTTTTTGCGAGGTCGTCTGAAAAATGTTAGGTTTATGACTTTTTTACCAGTCCATTATAGATTATAGATAAGAAATCACTTCTCGTTAATTGTTTCCTTAATCTTGAAGCCAAAATGCCTGCCGCCTTCTTCGGTATAGCCCAGAACCTTATCCCCTTTGGAAAGCTGGACGACTGAAACAGGCTCACCGGACGGTCGAGTCAGGCGGATGGTTTCCGCATTTTGCAGGATGAGGGAAACATCTTTGCCTGCGACATCGGCAACAATGTTCAGCATCGGCCTTTTTTCTATTTTGAGCCGGCCGACAGTGGAAACAAAGGTTTCTCCCCTGGAATTGACGATCAGGACTTCATCTCCCGTTTGAAGTTCGTCGAGATATTTTGTCTTGCCGCCCGGCATCAGAATATAAGCGTGGACTGCGCCGGCATTGACCCGGAAGGGTCTGGGCTCGACATAGGGATTTTCGACGCTTTCCGAATGAACCAGAAAAAAAGCGTTGCTGTAGTTGCCGATCAGCATGCCTTCCCCCGGTTTCATGTCCGTGATGGTATCGATGCAGACGCGGTCGCCCATCGATACTTTCTGCACATCTTTAATGGTGAATTCGCGAATGGCCAGCTGCGAACCGATTCCTTTAGCGAAAGAAGTAATCTCTTTCACGACCGCCGGATTATCCGTGCGGATAAGAACGCCCCAGACGCCTTTCTCGAGAATGGCCAAGGCTACTCCGGCCTCTTCCCGGGAAGTGACGGGAAAAACAACTTTCGCCCCCTGGGCAATGATGTTTTCCAGAGGAATGATCGTCCAGTCTTCACTTTCCACGATGGCTGTTTCTTTGACCAGAGAGGAGACACTCTCTTCGTCTTTTTTGTTTTTGATGGTGATTTCCAGGACGTCGCGGCCCAGTTTCCGGTCGCTGTCATCGGCTTCGGAAATAACGGTAATCAGCCCCAGCGCTCTTACTTTGCCCACGTCCCCGCTGTTGACCAGAACGGCGTCAACTCCGCTTTCAATAGCCGTTGTCACGAGGTCTTTTTTCCAGTTCCGGCAATCCAGCCATACCTGTTTCATTTTTTCGCCTTTCCTTCCAGGATTGCTATGGCCTTTTCCACGCTGACATCTTCGTGAATAATTGCTTTGATGGCCTTGATCATCCGCGTGGGGTCTTCATGCTGAAAGACGTTTCTGCCGATGGATACTCCGCCGCCGCCCGCCAGAACACAATTTTTAATGTTCTTCAAAACATCAAAGTCGTTTTCCGCTTTTTCACCGCCGGCGATCAGTACCGGAACGGCGCAGCCTTCGACGACGCTGCGGAAGCTTTCCGCGCTGCCCGTGTAGCTGACCTTGACCAGATCGGCGCCCAGTTCCGCAGCCACGCGCGCGGCATGTTTGACTACTTCGACGTCGCTTTCGCTTTTGATTTTCTTGCCGCGGGTATACATCATGGCCAGAAGCGGCATGCCCCAGGTCTGGCATTGTTTGGAAACCTCGCCGAAGTCTTTGAGCATTTCCTTTTCATCGTCCGCGCCGATGTTCACATGGATGGATACGCCGTCGGCGCCCAGCTTGATGGCTTCTTCCACGGTGCAGACGAGTACTTTGGAGTTGGGATCGGGACTGAGCGATGTGCTGGCGGACAGATGCACGATCAAACCGACGTCAGTGCCGCGGCCGCGATGGCCTGTACGAACAACGCCTTTATGAATTACAATGGCATTGGCGCCGCCGTCAACTACCTTGCCGATTGCCATCTTCATATCTTCCAGGCCGGGGATGGGGCCTGCCGAAACGCCGTGGTCCATTGGAACTATCAACGTCCGGCCGTTTTCACGGTTCATGATACGCTCCATCCGAATTTGTTTGCCGATCATCTTTTGCCTCCTCAATGCATTTTGTTTTATAAAATGGAATTAAGTTGCGTAATCTTTCAAAGATGAAGCACTATGTCAAGATTATTTTTGGCGGCAGCCGATCTGCATCCTATCGGGATTTGATTGTAGCTTATTTGGCCAAAAGTATTGCGACGCCAAAAAAATTATTTTGCCTGCCGGTTGTAAAATTAGCATTGAAAACGAGAATGTCTTCCGGGTTTACTTCATCGTTCGTTCCAAAGGCCGTATCGTAGATGAAGTATTTTCCATCATCTTTACGCATGAGTAGCCAGTGCATCTTTGTCGGATCGCCATCCACGTAAACGAGAAGTTGCAGTGATCCTGAGTCCATAAGGTTTTTCATGCCGGTTGTGTCAACTTGCATGGGTTTCAATATATCGACAAAAGCCTTTTTCATTTTTTCGATGTCAGACGGAAGCCCGGCGATATCGTCTTTTTGGTACAGCGTTGCGATCAGGCCTTTGCTCTCCGCAGTTTTTATGATGTTTGCCGGTGAAGAAAACAATTTCCCCAGTATCTTTAAAAAAGTCGTATCTTGTGTCTTTGCATAAAGCGATGTTTCGGTCATCTGCGTTACTTCGGCTCTAGGAATTAAACCGAACTCATACAAGGCAATCATCAGAGTAGCTGCACCGCATGCATCTCCATTTTGTACGTGTTTATCAGTATACATTTCTTCTCCTCCTCACTGTTTGAATTTATTGTGCCACCCAGATAGAGTTTCTGTATGCCAATGAGATCAGGGCAGGCCGATGCATCTTGCTTTCGCCTGAACATCTCTACGGCATGCACTGCCTCCAAGCCACCAATAACCGTCTTTTTCAAATATACTGACAACTTCACCTCCACCATAAAGCCATCCTCCTACAGAAATCAAAAAGCAGATGGTTCGGTCCGAAGGCGTCATTTTTGTGGGGGGATTCGCATTGCAATCTGGATCTTTTCTCATAGGACCCCGATGCCATGTGTATTCTTGAGAGTACCAAGGCTTCCCCCGGATTTCGCCGGTCACTTCCAAATCTGCCTTGTTATCTTTTGTACCGATGCTGACGTTGCCCGTGACAACCCCTCCCGCTTTATCCAGTTTAGTATTGTTCATGGTGTTCATCCGGGAATCAATTTCAGTGATGCTTTTGTTGCTTTCAATTGCCAGTTCTGAACCATTTCCCTCGAACGATTTGGCCGTGACCTTTTCGGTTACCTCCAGGTTGCCGCCAACTATTACCTTCCCGTCTTTATCGATGAACAGGGAGTCTGATCCTGCCAAGCCTGGATTGAAACACATCAAGCAGACGGCAAGTATTACCATCGGATTTATAACTGTATTACGTACCCTATCAATCATTGTTATTTTCCTTCACGGTTGAAGCGGAAGCGTATGCTTCGCTTTAATAATCCAGTTGACGTAGATATTCTTCGGACGGGTTTCCGCGCCCCCCGCTGCCTCAATTTCCTTGTTGGCATGATTTCTGGGCCATCCGGCTACCGCAATCGGATCCCCTGTTGATCTTCCTCCTGCTTGGCCGGCATGTGCGGCGTTAACGGTATGTTTATGAGTTTTTAACTGATCTTCCTGGACTGAGCCGACCTTGTCGCCGGCATTGCCATTGGGAGCGGGAGCTTGGCGAAGACCGGCTTCCGGGTCTCTTTTTGAGCCCTGATCAACGCCCCGGAGAAAGAGTCCGCGCATGTCGGGAATTTGAAAGGTTGTATCGGAAATGCTGCCGAAGGCGGAGCCGATTACATTATACAGTTCTTTATATTCCTCGCGGGAGACGGAAATGCCGTTGCAGGGGAGCCATCCCTGTTCACGCAACCGGTTGGCTGCAGCCATATTGGCCGTATCGCCGCCGTAAGCCGTTATTGTTCCGACGGGAACGTGTAGATTTAAAGCCTGAACATCTTTCTGCACGCCGGTTACGGCATTCTTTACTTCGCCCAGTGAAGCGCCTTTATCGGTCATAAATTCTTCCGCTTTGACCGTGCCCGAAACATCCAGATTTGCTTTCGACGTACTCGTCCCGATGCTGACATGACCCTCTTTGTCGATGAACAGGGCGTCGACGGCGTCCCCGGCATGAAGCAGGCCGCCCGTGCCTGACAGTCCCAGCAAAGCAACCGCGGCGATAATAAATCTTCCACGAAATAATCGACGGATTCCGACGACTGTACCACGTTTTACTTTTTCCCGTTCAGCTGCAAATATCGGCAATCCGCGCAGTTCCGCAAGCCGTGCTCCAATTCCGGCGCTGTCTTTATGCTCTTGTTTCATCACAGATAATATGCCTCCTTCAAAAATCCGCCCGTCCATTACCACCGGATAACGACTAATCCATTGCCGCCCTTTTGGTTGTCCTGGCCTCCAATACCAACACCCGGCTGATAATCATGGTCAGTTTGCAGCGGGCATTGTCTTTGTGTTCCCGTTCGGGTGATGGCAAATGCAGCTTTTTCACTTATATGACCGGAGCCACCGCCGCCGCCGCCCATCGTGTTTTTTTCACTATATGCTCCGGAACCGCCGCCCTTCCAGCCGCCGCCGCCACCACCGCCATAGGAGTTTACTTTGATGTTACCCCCGTCAGACCCATTACCAGGCCCTCCATTGACTTCACCGCCGGCACCTGCAGAATTCTGTTCTCCTCCTCTGCCGCCATAAGAGTGCTTTTCATCATACTGCGAATATCCATTCTCGCCGGCAACACCACCGCCGGCCCCTCCGGAATTGCCTTTACCCCAGAACAACCATGACCGAGTGGAACCACCGCCCCCACCGCCGCCGGCAACGACCAGTTCATCCTTTACACGAACGACAGCTGATCTTCCGCCGCCGCCACCGCAATACCTGTTGTCCTGATTATTAGCGGTGGCGGCTCCACCGCCTGCATAGCCGATCCCGGTTTGATGCACCGCCCCGCCCCGGCCGACAATGATGGTCAGTGTTTCGCCGGGTGTGACAGTCAAAACGCCGCGTGAAAAACCACCACCGCCTCCATTGGAACCATATCCCCAACCACCCTGGGTGCCACCTGCTCCGCCGGCTCCCCAGACCTTAACAAATATTTTTGTTACACCTTCGGGAACATTAAACTTCTGATCAACACCCGGATCTTTATAGTTCAAGGACATGACATTGTCGCCAAGGCGCGGCGTCGTTTCAATTGCAAACCACGTACCTTCAAAAAATACCTCGACCATTTTTGCTGTGGTGTTGTATCGTAGAGCGCCATCTTGGGGAGATGCTTGACGTTGCGCGGTAGTGCCTGCAGGTAATGTGAGAGCTCCCGTGCTGTTGACGGCCAGGTCACCCGTCATGATGTTGCCGTTGCTGTCAAATGTCAAGGCAGTGGCGTCACCCTTAAATTCCTTTGCTTTCACCGCTCCGTTCACATCGAGTGTCGCCCCCGGTTTATCGGTCCCGATGCCGACATTGCCGTTCTTATCGATGAACAGGGCGTCGGCGGCGTCCCCGGCATGAAGCAGGCTGCCCATACTCAAAAGTAACAAAGAAGTGATGGCGATAATAAGAAATTTTCCTGGAAATGATTGCCGGTGTTTCATCATTGCAATGTGTTTCCTTTCTGTGGATATTTAATTTTTGTTTAAAATCCGGTTCTCACATATATGCTTGCGCCTTTTTCCACCCTGAAGCCTTTAGCGAAACCGACTCCTTCCTGAGCCTGGAATAAGAGCTGCATGCCTTCTTTGACGGTAACGTTCTCTTTTCCGTCACCGACGGAAAGGATGCCCGAAGCGCGGTAAGAAGTGCAGGATTTGATGTCTTCTTCCCGCAAAGTCAGGTTTACCGCATCATAGAGAGGCTGGAAAACGAAGATTTCACCGCCGTTTTTGTTGTTGGTCCACAATGCTCCGTCCGGTCCCATCATCAGGCGGATAAACTGTTCCGGTCCAGGGACGTCTTCGCCTTTTTCATCCTTACGGCGTTCCCGGACTGTTTTGCGGCTGGCTTCGTCTTTTTCATCATTGGCGCATCTTTGAACTGTTGCCGGGAAGCCGCCGCCATCCGTATTTTTAAACATGCCTGCGCCGTCCGGCTTGTAACCGTGGAGAAGGCCGTTGTTCCAGAAATAAATATTATTCGCCCCGTCCATGACAAGATTGCTGGAGGTGTTCAGAACATCACCTTTGGTCAGGAGCTCGCTGCGTCCTATGTTTTTATATTTCTGACGCTGCAGTTGACCGTCCTGAATGTAGTAAACATAGTCGTCGGACCCGCCGACCGGTGAAGAGACCAGAGACTTATCGGAGGATGAATTCCAGATAAATTCTCCAGCGGTTGAGTATCCCCAGATATTGCTTTTCTGTTCTTTCCGGGGAAAGTCGGAGAAAATCATCACATCGTTGCCGCTGCCCGCAACGGGAACATGGTAATATTCGAAAGGTCTGCGGGTTGATGTTGATTCTGGAGTGGCTTGGGGAACTGCGATTGCTTGTTGCTCCGGTGTCTTGGAAACAACCAATTCTTTATAAATGTCAACTATTTGCTGATCTGAGGGATTGGCGACATCAATTACCACAGCGCCGGCGGGAACCTGGGCAAAGATTTTCCTTCCGTCCCGGCTCACCGTGATCGTGCTGATGTTCTTTTCGGCATCTCCCGGAAAAGGACCGGCCTTTAAAAATGGTTTCAGGTCAGGAGTAAATCCGTAAAGAAAATTCAAGTTGCTTTCGTTCAGCGCCAAAAAGAGGCTGCCGTCATTACCGATGGTCAGATCGGTATAGGCGGCGGGCTTCCCGCTTAATGCGCCCTCCGGCGGGTATATGGATAAAGGTTTGACAGGCTCTGGACAAGTCTTTTCCAGTTGCCCGAGACTGTAGGCGGCAAGCTGGTTTTCCGTCATCACGTAAATGATCCCGTCTTTGCTGATTACCGGCGAACGCTGGAGGGTGCCGGCGCCGATGCCGCATCGCCAACGTTCCCTGCCCGTAAAGTCCAGGCTGAACAAATAATTTTCATTGTTATATTTACCGACAAAGTACAGGTTGTTCCGGTAGATCAAGGGATAATCAACGATACCGCCCTTGACATTGTTGATCTGCGGCAGGGGAATCGATTGCAGACAGAAATTTGCCGGACTACGAAAAGGTATCCACGGCTGACGCCCCGTATGCTCCGGGTTTTGCTGCTGCTGCGGCCAGCCAGCGGATGCAAGCAGCCCCTCTGGTTTGAGTTTGTATTCAATGACGAGGCGGGGAATATTCGACGGATCGCCGCCGGTATTGCTGCGGGAATAAAACAGGCTGCTTGCTTTAAAAGTGCCGGTATGCAGAAGCAAAGTAATTTTTCTATCTTTTTTATAGCCGCCAAAGACTGCGCGGCGTAGATCAACATCGGCTTTGGAGTTGAGCGCCGCCTTGTTTTTTTGGGGATCATCGGCATTGAGTGTGGAAAGAGAAACAATTTCCTTTACAGGCGGCTCTCCTTTTCCCGGTTTTGCCGGCGTTAAATCGTTGCCGGCGACCTGTCCGGTTACTGAAATCAGCTTCGAATTTCTGTTTGTGTATTGGATGTTCTTCGCAGCAAGTCTTAAGGTGCACCTGACCAAATCGGCTTCTTCCAGCCCCGCAGGCAGCCCGCTCAAATCAAATTGCAAAAAGACTTCCTTTGCCGGTTCGGCCTGGATCCAGAGCAGGTTGGCATTGTCTTTCTCCGGCGGCGGGTCCGATTTTTCGGCGGCCGGCAGCAGTGTTCTGGTCAATTGCTGTTCGCCCTGGGCGGCGATGGAAGATGCCATGAACAGGCAAAGAAAAATCGAAGTCAGGAAGATCGCCATTTTTGTTTTCATAGTTTGCTCCTGGTTAAATGTTATTGGTAATTTTTATTTCAACGGCGGTACGTATATTTTCATTACAGGATTGATTATCTCATAGCTCAGTGTCCGGGCGATGAGCATTCTTTTCCGACAGGTGATCAGTTGACAGCTTGACGTTGTATTGCCGCCCCAATCCTGAAGATGTTCGTCCAGGATTCTTTTCCAGGCGAAGTATGGCGTTGTCTCCAGGCAAAACGCGCGGGCTTCCACGGTGTCTATTTCATAATTGTTCAGAGTACTGAATTTGGCAAACAGGTAGAGACGCTGGTCGAAAACCTGCATGCAGGAGGCAATCGGCGCCCTGAAATTCGCATCCGGTTGAGGGCCTTTTTGCTGCTCCCATTTATCCAAAGCACCCGCTTTGTACCCCGCTGACCAGACATCGTCGTACAATGTCCGGGAGAAGGGCGCCGCGGCGCCGCCGTAGA
>ERZ795032.1525-NODE-1525-length-15777-cov-3.767205_pt1 | contig 15777 bp, 6 predicted proteins | sample MGYA00375124_ERZ795032 | MGnify/ENA primary metagenome ERZ795032 (study PRJEB30167, sample SAMN05720154) | activated sludge metagenome | isolation source: Anaerobic digester | place: China | collected 2015-12-16 ...
TCAGGCTGACCATGTAGATGTGGACGTCCAGCGGGGCGAAGGTGTCGTCGAAACAGCCGCTCTGCGAGGTGATGGTCCGCCCCTCGCCGTAGGCCACAACCATCTGGCCGGACTGGAGCCCTTCGACGTTGAAACGGACCGTCTCGCCTTGTCCCGACTCGATCAGGTGGGCCGCGAAGATAAACAGCACCCCGTCGCATTCACGGGTCATGATGTCCACCCGCTCATCGCCCAGTTCCTGCTCGGTCACCGCCACGCTGACCTCCTGCGGCCCCAGGATCACCGGCGCCAGCTCGTTGGCCAGTTCAATCGCGTCGGCCATGACCTGCTTGTTGGCGGCCGAGGTCGGCTGGAAGTAGTGGAACCAGCCGATGCCCTTGGCCCCATGGATGATGGTCAACCAGATCAGGTTGTGGAGTTGCGTGTCGGTGATTGCCGGCGTCCACGTGTAGCCGTCCGGCGGCGGGTCCGACCAGATATCGCAGGTCTCAATCCAACTGATGCAGGGAATCAGGTTGTAGTTCCACTCGATCAGCCGGTCGACGGCCAAGGCGTAGTTCTCCAGGCTGGACCATGTGTACTTCGTGGCGTACTCGTAGGGGTAGTAGTCGAAGCCCATCACGTCGGCGACGACGGTCCTGTCGGCGAACGGCTCGTTGTCGCCCATGGCCGACGTCTTGCGATCGTTGTACATGAAGCAGTAGCTCTGAATGCGATGCTGGTTATAGCCCCCGTCAGGTCCCCCGAACCCGTACCCGATCAACGTGGTCATGTGAGGATGTTCCGTGTCCAGCGAATGACAAACCTGGGTCCACTCGTGGACCTCGGTCGCGGGGATGTACCCGTATTCGGGCCCCATGTCCGGCTCGTCTTTCCAGCACCACATGAACAGCGCCGGCTTGTCCTTGGTGGCTTCGATGTAGTCTTCGATGGCATCGATGTCCGCCTCGCCGGCATAGACAATCGTTCCTGGCGGGTCTTCCCACTTGTAGGCCGTGTGGCCACCGGGCCAGAAGTTCCCGTTCAGCGGCCCCGAGGTGGGAAGGCCCTGCACCGCCATGTCGTCGAGGTATCCCGACCAGCCGCCGACATTGAGCGCCCGGTTCCATCCCTGGCCGAATACCGAGTTGACCGAGCCTTGGAAGGTCTCAAGACCGCTCCGATAGTTGTCGCCCAGGTCCATGCCGAGGCCGAAGAACGGGAAGAACGGCTCGCCGTAGCAGCAGATGGCGTTGTTCTCGTCGATGGAATACTTGCCGATCCCGTTGTGGAGCTTGGTCCACGTGCGGCCGGCTGAGGCCTGGACCTGGTTGGCCGCGTCAAGAATCTCGATGAGCAAGGTGTGCTGGCCCGACTGGAGACTGCGGTAGTCGGTCGTGACCACCTCCTCGGCCGCCAGCGGCCCGCTCTTCGTGTAGAACACATTGCCGCCCAGCCTGGCTCGCAGGCTGTAGCTGGGCTGCGCATTAAAGAGCTGGCAATAGACCTTTTGTCCGATACGCACCTCCGGATCGGCCATCCACAGGGCCATCATCGTCGATCCGCCCTCGTAGGTCACTTCCAGCACCGGACCGCTCGTGTGGTCGCCGTAGTCCCACTGGTATGCCGACTTGTACGGGCCGGCGGTCCAGATGCCCCTGATCCCGATGTAGTTGGTGAACTCGTACCCGGGCCGGTCGATGAATTCCTGGACGATGGACGAGATGTCCGGCGAGGAGTACCATTCGTCGGCCGTCCAGTCGGCGGGCACCTGCCAGTCCACGTAGTTGGTCGTCACGTCATAGTCGAACGGATTGACGTCGAACTCCGGGCAGTCGTCACTGTCGACCAGTTGCAGCCGAACCGTCGATACGCTCGCGCCGCCCTTCTGGCCCGTGGACCGCAGCTTCAGGCAGGCCGACGTGATGGTCGCCCCCGGCGGCACGTTGAGACTGAAGCGCGTGAACGGCAGCCTGGCCGTCGTCGTATACGGCCAGTAGGCTATCGTCGCCGTGTAGTTCGATGACGTGCTCGTGGCATAAGTGTCGTCCTTGGACACCTCAGTCTGGTGCATGGCGGTATGCGGCACATAGGTCGGATTGACGACAATCGTCACCGTGTCCTCGTCGGTGTCGCTGTCATCATCGGTTACGGTAAGAGTGATCGTGTGTGTGCCGACCGACAGACTCACGTTCGCCGTCTGGCCCGTCGCAATCTGGCTGGCGCCTTCCTGCCAGACGTAGCTGGCAATGGTGCCGTCGCTGTCGCTCGACCCGGAACCGTCCAGCGTGACCGTCTCGTAGCCATCGTTGCCCGTGTCGGTTACGGTCTGCTCCTCGCCGGCATCGGCCACCGGCGGCTCGTTGTATGCCGTATAGGTCACCACGAGCTTTGCCCCGTAGATGTTGCCGGAGTAGTCCCACGAACAGACTCGCTTCTGCGCCGTGCCCGACGGGGTGAGACTGCGCAAACCCAGGTAATTGCCCGGGGAGTATCCCGGCCGATCAATGAACGCCTGGACGAGGTCCTTGATGTCGGCTGAATCGTACCACTGGCTGTTGGTCCAGGCTCCGGCGGTCCAATCGACATAGCCGGCCGTCACCGACAGGCTGTACGGATTGCTGCTGAAGGACGGACAGTTGTCATAGTCCAGCAACTGCATCCGTGCCGTTGTGGTCGTGCTGAAATCCGAGTACGCCCTGACACTCACGTGCGCCTCGGTGATGGTACTGCCGGCTGGAATGTCGACAGCCCACCGCAGGTAGCCCCAGTAGCCCGTGTCCTTGTCGGGCCAGTAGACGTAGCCGATGCCGCAGTAGTTGTTATACGACGTGGCCACGGTGTCATCGGCCGAGGCGGCCACCTGGTACGTTGCCGTGTCGGCATGGACGCCGCCCGCAAGCGCGGCCAGCACCCAGGCGCACACCGCTGTAACTGTGACGCTGCTCCTCATCGTGATCCTCCTAAAAGTGACAACGAAGTGAAGACGCGATATGCTTTACGCACCCATCATTGTCACGCGCGTGTCATCTCACATCCATACCATTTGCAGTTCAAGGCGAGCGAGGCGGCGGCGCCATTGCGGATTTCCGGAAGTGAAGCGCCCGTCGGCGCTTAGGCACGGGCGTGTGCCCTCGCGGCGGCCGCGGACATGGAGCCAGCGAACAGAATTCCTTGACGCCGAGCACGGCGTTCCGTATTTTTTCAACCAGTGTTTTGTGGTCCACGCCGCCTGCACACTGAGGTCTGGAGGCGCACGTCTATGCGAGGACGACCGGAGATTGTTGGGGACATTGCAGCGGATTTGCTGCGGCGGTTGAGCGCAGGAGCCTGGGCTGCCGGCGGCACGCTTCCCCCGAGCCGGGAACTGTGCTGCACCCTGGGCGCGTCGCGGTCAACCGTCCTGAAGGCCCTGCACCGACTCTCGGATTACCACATCATCCGTCTGCGGGGCCGCAAGCCCGTGTTGGTGCTGCCCGGGGCGGCAACCCGGTCACGCAGGCTTCTTCGGCCACCGAGGCGAAACGCCTCGCGGCAACAACTCGGTCTGCGACTCGCCATACTCATGCCTGAGGAGTACTTGCCGCTGGCCACCTCCGTGAGCCTGTTTCACGTGGCCTTTGTGCGGAACCTGATGCAACTGGCCGCCGCGCACGGGGGGGAGGCCACGGTCGTGCCGCTGCCGCTACGAAATCAGCTTGCGTCCACACGGTCCCTTGCGGACCACGGCTATCAGGCTGCGGTATGCCTGGGTTTCCAACCCAGTTACGCTCCGGCCCTTTTCCTGTTGCGGGACCAGAAGTTTCCGGTCGTGCTCCTCAACCGCCGCTTCCCGTGGCTCCAGGTGCCCGCCGTCCTGGTGGACGGAGACCGGCCCACACGCCAACTCATCGACGTGCTTGTGCGACACGGCCACCGCGACCTTTGTATGGTCAGTCACTTCTCCGCCGAGGACTCACCATGCAGCAGGAATATGGTCGGGACGTGGACCGAGCACCTCGAACAGTGCGGGTTGCTCCAGGACTGTACCGTTCCACTGCGCATTCTGCCCTGGGTGCCGGCTCTCGCACAGAACAGGAATCTGTTCACGGACATCCTTCGGCAACGCAAGCGACCGACGGCGGTGGTGTTGACGTCGGCGTACTGGGTGGAACGCTTCCTTGGCGATCCGCCGTTTGCCCGCCTGAGGATCCCGGAGGACATGAGTCTGGCCATGTTCAGCCCCGGAGAGAGCGAACTGCGCACCCCCGGAGGCATCCCCCTGACGACGCTCGAGATCAACCATCGCAGGGCGGCCGAGTGCGTCCTGGAGCTTGCCGCCAAGATGCTGGACGGCAACCCCAGGCCGGCAAGCATTCGCATCCCTCTGGACCTGCGACTCACCGACAGCATCGGACCTGCCCCGAGGCGTTGAGGAGGGCGGCATTGAGATCCTTGCCCCCGGCGCCGCCGGTTACACGCTCGAAGGCACGCCGCCTGGGCGAACCGATGCGCTGGGCCAGATCCCTGTGCCGACCGCGAGTCGTTTCGAGGCCTGCTCTCCCAATGGCACGCTGTGGCGTTGCAGTATCAGCGGCTCCGTTCTGTTCGTCGTCGCGCCAGGAGCAGGGCGAGACCCCCCAACAAGACGACGGCGGTCGCCGGTTCGGGCACTGCCCCCACCGCATAGTATGAGAACGACTCGACACCCTGTGCGTAGATCAGGTGGTTCAGTGTGTCGAGCCCGGACGTGACGTCCAGCCATGCCTTCCCATCGAAGTGCAGGACGCGCAGGTCGGCCTCCGCCATGCCCAACTGGGCGGCATAGAGGTTGTCGTATCGGAATGCCAGGTCGGCCGATTGCAGGCTGCTCCCGTCGGGCAGGAGGAAATCCCAGACGCCGATGAACCGCACATCGGCCGCAGGCAGCGTGCTGTCGTTGGGCGACAACAGGGTCACGGTGCAACCCGTCTCGTTGGCGATGTTCAGGCCGTAGACGGTCATCTGCACGCTGTTGACCAGGGCCGGCAGGCCCATGGCGGGATCATCGCCGAAGGCGTAGACGCCGTCGCCGGTCAGGGTGACGGTTGGCAGCGTCAAGGCGCCCTGATTCCGGGCAAACCAACCCCAATGGCCAGTGTTCGACTCGGCACGGGTGACGGCGGCCACCTGCGACAGGTCCAGCATGCGGGCCTCGCCGAATCCGTCGGCGATGACGCGTCCGGCGTTGTACAGCTCGCCCCACACCTCGACGTACCCGTACCCGCTGACGATGGTCCTGTGTCCGTGGCTGGACTCGAGCCGCACCGTATCGCCGTACCACTCGCCGTCGCGCATCGAGACGGCCGAGTTGAGCATCGTGACCTGGTAGCCGTGGTCGAGGTATCCCCCGTCGGAAAGATCGACGGCGATGTCGGTGAAGGTCCAGTCGTTGTTGGCGACGAGGCCGCCCCCCTGGCCGACGCGGATGGACTGCGTCTGAAGCTCGCCGCCGGACAGGAACAGGTTGCCCCGCGAATGCGTTCCGACGTGTCCCTCAATGTTGATCGTCGGGGCCGCCAGCAGGCCGTCCTTGAGCTCGTAGTTGCCGAAGGCCTGGTGCCCAAGGTCCACGCCCTGTGGCCCGAGGTCAAGCGAGGTGGCAATCTGGTGGACGCCGCCGCCCTGGCGGAAATCGCCCCAGCCGGTCGTCCCGACGCACGTACGCTGGGTCAGGAGGTCGCCGTCGTCGAGCGTGTAGCGGTTCTGGTCCTCGACGGCCCAGGACTCGCCGACCGAAAGATCGCCCTGGACGACGTGGGAGCCGCCGGTCTGGTAGAACTGGCCATAGCTCTGGATGCCGATCCGCGTGGCGTTGGTGTTCAACTGTCCAGTGCCGCTGAGGTTGGCCTGGCCCTGCGTGTTCTGCAGGTAGCTCACGATGAACTCGCCCGCGTTCACCGTGCCGCCGGTCTGGTCATACAGGCCGCCATGATACACGTACGGCAGCGGGCTGCCCATCGCCACGACCACCCGATCGCTGGTCAGCGTGCCGCCCTGGATGCTGACAGTCCCGGAGTTAATCGTCAGGCGGTCGATCGTGGCCTTGCCCTGGCCGCTCTGCACGTACTCGCTCAGCGCCAGGACCGACAATTCACCGACGGTGGCTTGGCCGACCCCCACGCTCAGGCGTGTGGGGTTGTCGAAATCTTCCGCCGCGTTGACCAGCGTCAGCGTATTGTCGCCCATCGCCAGTGTGCCGCCGATGGCCCGGATCTGGCCGCTGAAGACCCAGTCCACATCGACATTCATCTCGCACTGCGCGCGGAGCCGAACCATCTCAGTGAACAGGTCGCCGCCGGTCCAGTTGAAGACGCCTTTGCCATCGCCGCCGAACTCGATGCTGGGCGTCCGCAGGCTTCCGCCGGACAGATTGTATACGCCGTCACCTCGGCTGTAGACCCCGAGGGATACCTGCTGGCTGGCCTCGACGGTTCCGCCCGACTGTTCCATCCGGCCGGGCGCGCGGTTGCCGATCGCGAAGTGCCCGGTGGTCATCTCCCCGCCGGTCATCGTGTAGAGCCCCAGGTTGCTCCCGTTCGGGCCGATGATCAACTCGCGATTGGCGTACAGGGCGCCGCCGCTCTGCTGGAGCTTCGCCGTCATCAGCATTGTGCCGTCGTCGCCCAAGTGTACGTCGTCGGCCACGATGTTGCCCCCGCTGAGGACTGTCGTGCTGTCGCCGACCAGGTTCAGATCGCAATCCGTGTCCATGATCAGATTGCCGCCGACGACCTCCAAGGCGCTCGACATCGCCCAGTCGCGGCTGCCGGCGATCCGGCCGTTGGCCGAGACGACGATCCGATCGGCATCGAGGATGCTGGTGGGACCAATCGAGAGGTAGCCCTTGCCGCCGTTGCGGCCGACGAGAATCTCACCCGCCTCCAGCGTGCCGCCGTCCAGGATGTAACGCCCGTCGCCTGAGGCGCCATAGCCGATGAACAGACTCCCGGCGACCTTGTTCGTGCCGCCCCAGTGCGCCATCGTGCCTTCGCCCAGGACGCCGACGGCTTCGTCGCCGGCCACGACCATGCCGCCCGAGAGCGTGTATTGCCCCACACTGCCGGGCATGAAGCCGACGTACAGCGACTCGGCAACGCTGGTGACGCCCTTGGACTGAGCGACATTGCCCTCGCTGTTGTAACCGACGTACAGATAGTCGGCGATGAGGCCGGTCTGGAGCTTGTCGAGCGTGATGCGGCCGATGGTGTCCTGCCCGTAGCCGAGGTACATGTGTCCGGCGGTGATCTTCGCTCCCTGGGACATCTGAACCTCGGTGAAGTGGTGGGCGAGGTTGTAGCCGACCATGACATCCTCGGCCTGGAGGTTCTGATTGATTCCCAGGGTGAAGGTGGTGTCGTCGTCGCGGCCGTTGTGGCCGATCTGCAGCGCCTGGACCGAGACGTCGTCCAGGGCGACGCCGGCGGCGTCATTGAGGAACGCCTGGTTGAGCCGGAGCGTGCCCTGGCCTTCGGTGTAAAGTCTGCCGCGCGTGTGCAGGTCCAAGGTGTCGGCGATCAACGTGCCTCCGCTGACTCTGAGGAATCGCACCGCGGCCCCCTCGGCCAGCGCAACGTCCACAACGCCTTCGGCCACGTCGAGCGTTCCGCCGATCAGGGTGAAGCCGGCGTGGCCGAGGTCGCCTACCACCACGCCTGAGGTTCGCAGCGTGCCTCCGCTCAGCCTGTAATTGCCCGTGCTGCCCGCGTGCTCGCCGAGCTTGAGACCCAGGCCGAACTCGGCCAGCCCCGCGCTCTGATCGACCAGCCCGGTTCCGTCGCGACCGATCACCGCGCGGGCGGCCCACAGGCTGCCGCCGTCAAGGGTGTACGTGCCGTCGCCGGTCGGCTCGTCGCCCAGGAGCAGGCGAATGCCTGCGTTGTGGCTTCCGCCAGTCTGGGAGAACTCACCGTTTCCCGCGAGTCCGACCGTGGTGGCTGCGGCTTCGAGCGTCGCAGCGCCGCCAAGGGTGTAGTTGCCCTGGCTGCCTGACTGTCCACCCAGCGAGAGCGCATACTGGATCGCGACCTCCGCGTCATTCCCCTGGAGCATGGTTGCCGTCCCGCCCATGCCGATCATGGCAGCGCCGGAGACGTCGAGGACTCCGCCGACCATCAGGTACGTCGCGTTCGAACCCGCTTCCTCCGCCATCACCAGTTGGCCCGCCTCGTGCAGGCCGCCCTGCTGGGCGAACTGTGCCGTCCCCCGCACGCCGAGGATCTCGTTGGCCACATCCAGCTTTCCGGCCTGGAGAAGATAATCGGCGTTGCTGCCAGAGCCGTACCCCATGCGCAGCGTTCCGGTGACGCTGTGCAGGCCCATGCTGTTGGTGTTCTGCGTGACATCGACGGATCCGTTGTAGCCGAGGTATTCATCGCCGGCCACGGTGAGCTTGCCATAGCCTGAGAGGTCGATGTAGTTGTTGGTGGATGACGCCTGCTTGCCGACGATGAGGTTGCCCTGGGCCTGGAACTGGCCGAACTGCGAAATCGAGAGCGTGCCCGAGCCGCCGTCGCCGATGATCGTCTCGGCCCCGCCGGGGCCCGTCTGCAACAGCCCGGCGCTGAGCAGGTACGAGCCCTGCGAGCCGGCTTTGCATCCGAGTGTCATGGAGTCGCCGTACAGGTGGACGCCGCCGGTCTGCCGGAACACGCCGACCCCGTCGTAGCCGATTCGCTCAGACACGGTGGTGAGCGATCCGCCGGTCAGGCGGAACTCGCCCTCGGGCGTGCTGGTGAAGTTGCCCTGTGTGACGTTCAGGCCGCCTTGGACCAGCGGGTCCCAACCGAGGGACAATGTGCCCACCTGGAGGATTCCGCCGGACTGCACCACCAGACCGGGGGTCTGTGTGCCGACGTAGAAGAAGTTGATATCGCCGTAGCCGCCGGCCATGTTGAACTGGCCGTCGCAGACGGCGTTGCTGCTGATGTCGACGGAGGAACCGTCGATCGTCATGTGGGCGCCGTGCTTGACGTGCAGCGAGCCGAGGCTCAACGTCGTGCCCGCCTCGGCCGTGAGTCCCGATCCGTCGTTGATGATCAGACGTCCGGCCCGGGCCTCGGTCTGCTCGTTCAGGCCCGTGCCGAACGGCGTCAGGCGGACGTGGGCCGGGACGGCCGGGTCCAGCGACCCGATCACGGCCACGCTCGTTGAGCCGGGCATGCCGTTCACCCAGGCGTCCTCAAACCAGGACCGCTCCGGCCCGCCGAATACGCCGGTGGTCTTGTGGCCCAGCGAGGTGACCTTGTAGACCATGTCCTCCGGCCAGAGCCCCAGATTGTCCCAGTCGATCTGGAACCAGTCGTTTTCATACCTGTAGGAGATCTCGTAGAACTCGATGTTGCCCCGGTCGCTGTCGGAGTCGGCGATCAGAAGCGTGTGGGTGGTCTCGTCCATGCCATAGACCGTGAACTCATGAGCTCCTGCATCGTCTGCCCACGACACGCTGAAAGTCACGGGGATGCCCAACTCCAGATGCGACCGGATGTACGGAAACGGGCTGTCACTCCACCAGTCTCTGTTCCCCCAGTAATTGGCCGTGATGCTCGAATCGTCAAAACCCCAGTCTTCAAGCATCTCGTCCGGTTGCCCGCCATCCGTCCAGAAGTGCAGGTCGTCGCCCTGGGTGTCCCAGTAGTCCACGCCGTTCTCGTACATGCTCGGGTGATAGCGCCCGGTGTCGCCGTCGACGTAGCTCATGATGTTTGAAGCCGCCGCCGCCCAGCAACTGTTGTCGTTGGCCGCGCGCCAGACGGACCAGTCCTCGCCGTCGTCGCGGTAGAAGTTGCCGTTGGTGTCCCAGGGCAGGCTGGAAAAAGTCGGATCGGCAGACGTGAAGGCGTCATCGCCGTCGATGTCGTGCCAGTACACCAGTTCGTACTCGCCCGGAACCCCCGTCTCGACAGCGTGGACCCTGTACTGGGTCCAAGTCTCCCCCGGATCGATTCTGTAGTTGCGGTTCGTGTCGCTGGGGAGGTAGTCGCTCCAGGCCAGGGCCGGAACCCACTCGTCTATGACGAGATACTGACCGACCGAGTTCGGGCCCAGGAGTGAACTCCAGTAATTGCTCGTTCGCCCGATCCCGTAGTCGTTGTACTTGTCCTGATCGTACCACGGCCCCGGCACGTACAGGCCCTGGGCCGAAGCCGTCCCCCCAATCAGCAGGAGAACGCTCATTACGCCCACCAACCACCGAGCCGCCGCGCGGCATCCGCGCTCTGCATCAATCCCCATCGCAACCCCTCCTCGTGACCCCGTGCCCGAGACGCTGTCGGCGCACAAAAAAACCGGAGATTCCCGGCCCGCGGCTGCCCCTGTATACGGGCGGCAACGGGTCGAAGATCCCCGGTTAGCGATACACGCCGGCCCCCCGGCCAGCGTACCCTCGCTTAAAAGATAGCACGGAATGCATAAAAAGGCAAAAGGAAACAGTCCGGACCGGAGAAGAGCAAACGGGGGCAATCGGCCATCTGTTGCCGTGCTTGTGTATCGGGGGGGGGGCAGCCTTCTGGGGATGGGTCTTGAGGTGAGGACAACTTGTTGGGGGAGAAGCCTTTGCAATCCGCAGCCTCAGGCCGAGGCCGCCTGCGGTCGTCTGCTTTCGCTGGACTGCTTCAATGCTTTCATGGTACTCTGGGTTGACGGATGCTCGGAGGATGCTGCCCATGAAGCCGCCGATGAGGCGTTGGTCGCGGCCAGAGATGCCGCTGCTGGTTATTATCAGCCACCGCAAGAGCGACTTCTACCGACCGGACGCCAGGCACCAGGAGCACGAGATGAACGTGGCCCTGAGCGGGGAGGCCGTCTACCGTCTGTACGGCGCGGAGCCGGTGACGTTGGCGGCCGGAGAGATTCTGCTGATGCCGGCAGGAACGATTCACGCCGTCGAGGTCAAACGCGAGTTCCGCATGGCGGCCATTCACATTCACCCGGGGGTGTTTGGGGCGGTAGTGGCTCGCCGGGGGCGAGAGCGACAGATGCTGGAGCGGCTGAAGACATGGCACGAGCCGCCGCCGTGGCGGAAGACGATCGCGCCGGACGCCTACGGCGTGCTGGAGCGGTTGGCCGAGGAGGCGGTGGTGGAACAGAACCGCGACGCGGCGGCACGTCGCTCGTTGATGGACGCCCTGGCGAAGCAGGCAGCGGTGCTGTTTCTGCGGCTGATGCTGCTGGAAGGGGCCGACGAAGCGTCGGACCAGGCGACGCGCACCATTCTGGCGGTGCGCAGTTGGATCGACCGGCATTTTGCCGAGGAGTGCAGTGTGGACGGTCTGGCGAAGAGGGCCCACCTGGCGCCGACCTACTTCGCCGCCCGGTTCCGGCAGGTGGTGGGCACGCCGCCAATGACGTATGTCAACGAGCGGCGCCTCGAACAGGCCCGGCTGTTGCTGGAACGGACGAGCCACCCGGTGAAGGTGGTGACCTGGAGCGTCGGCTACGCAGACGTGAGCCACTTCAGTCGGGAGTTCAAGCGGGCGACCGGCCTGACGCCGGCGGCATACCGCCAGAAGACCCAACGGCCTCAGGGCGCGCAATAGTCGCTTTCCCGTTGTCCGTGTTTGCTCCCACCATAAGATGCGCATAGCACATCACAAGAACCGCCAATTGTCGTCCGGCGGGTCGTCGCGTATGCTTTATGCATCGAGCACCGGCGGCCGCGTGTGGGACGCCGTGGCGTCGCACCCGATGAATGGAGAGTCCTGACATGGGCAGTCAACTGGCAGTTCTGGGCGGCCGGCCGGTGCGCCGCGAGCCGTGGCCCGTCTGGCCGCAGTACAGTCCGGCCGTCAAGGCGGCGATTGCGCGAGTCGCCGAAAGCAATGTGTATTGTGCGCACACAGGTCGGGAGGTCGGGCGATTTGAGGAAGCTTTCGCCGCCTATCACGGTGTCGGCCATGCCGTGGGCGTGGCCAACGGCACCGTGGCCCTCCAGGCAGCCCTGGCGGCGGCCGGCATCGGCTGCGGTGACGAGGTGATTGTGCCGTCATACACCTTCGTGGCTACCGGCATGGTCGTTGTGGAGAATAACGCCATTCCGGTGTTCGTCGACTGCGAGAGGACGAGTCAGGGACTCGACCCGGAGGACGTGCGACGGAAGCTCTCGCCGCGCACGCGGGCCATCATGCCCGTCCACGTCAACGGCTACCCGTGCGACATGGATGCCATCATGGGCATCGCCCGCGAACGCGGCCTGGTGGTGATTGAAGACTGCGCTCACGCGCATGGCGCCGAGTACAAGGGGCGCAAGGTCGGCACGATCGGCCATTTCGGGTGCTTCAGCTTCCAGTTGAAGAAGAACCTGTCGGTGGGCGAGGGGGGCATGGTCATTACCAGCGACCCGGAGGCCGCCCATTGCCTGCGTCAGATGCGAGGTTTCGCCTGGACGGCCGTCACGCGGAACTGGCGAATGGGTGAGTTCTACGGCGCCATTGGAGCCGAGCAGATCCAGACGCTCGATGAGGGCAACGCGAAGCGGCGGGCCAATGTGGCGACGCTGCTGGAGGCCCTGGGCGCGGTCGACGGCATCGCCCCGCTGCCGGGCCTGCCGGACACCAGGCCGGTCTACTACAATCTGATTCTCCAGTACGACGAGGCGGTCTTCGGTGTGCCGCGGCGGGCGTTCGTCAAGGCCCTGACCGCCGAGGGCATACCGGTGCTCGTCTTCTACATGCCCATCCAGCGCTGGCCGACGTTTCCGAAGGCCGATTTCTTCGGCCGCGGATGCCCGTTCTCCTGCCCTCTGCACGAAGGAGGGCCGGTGGACTATCGAGGCGTCTCGACGCCGGTAGCCGACGCCGTCTGCGACCGCATCAACATCGAAATCAAGGTTCAGCCGACCAACGGGGAAACCGAGATGAAGCAGGTGGCCGAGGCCATCCGCAAGATCGCGGCTCACAAGGACGAACTCAGAGAGGTCGAACGGGGAATCGAGGAGGGAAGGATCCAATGACGACCAGGCATCCATTGTCCCTGTTGGCGGGAGTGATTCTGGCGCTGGCCCTTGTGGCGGGGCTCGCCGGGCGGGTGACGGCAGCGACGTACTACGTCGATGCGGGCAACCCCAAGGCCGACGACTCCCATGGCGGGTCGGAGGCCGCGCCCTGGAAGACTCTGGCGCGCGCGGTCACAGGTCTGGCCTCCGGGGACGTAGTTGTCGTCAGGCCAGGACAGTACGACGAGGTGGTCACGGTGAAGGTGTCCGGGACCGAAAGCGGCCTGATTACGCTGCGGGCCGAACCGTCGCGCAAGGCCCGGGTCAGGGGCTTTGTCCTGCTGGGCGACTACCTCAGCATCGAGGGTTTTGAGGTCGCCGGCGGCAACGATCAGGGCCACGGCATCTTCGCCGGCGAGGGTTACCGCAAGACGGCCCGCACCGGCTGCCGGATACTCGACAATTTCATCCATGACCTGGCCGGTACCGCTATCTTCACGGGCGAGAAGGCCTTGGTCAAAGGCAACTTGATGAGGAACGTCTTCCGCGGCGTCTTTGCCAACAGCGGCACGCTGGTCGAAGGCAACGAGATTGACACGCTGACGCCGGTGATGGAGGAGAAGGATGGCCAGAAGAAACCCAAGAAGACGCAGTACACCTTCTTCTCCGGCGACGACATCACCTTCCGCGGCAACCACCTTCACGGGGCGCCGGAGGAGCACCTGATCAGCGGCATGGGTGTGTGCTTCTTCGCCAGCTGGGACGCCTGGATCTTTCCGTCCAGCCACCGCATCCTGATCGAGAACAACCGCTGCTTCAATGCTACGCACGCCAGCGAGCCGATGGGCACGGAGAAGAAGGATTCCTCGCACATCACCTACCGGAACAATCTGTTCGTCAACACGGTCTACGTCGGCGTCATGCCCAAGGGTTTCACGCATGTCACGGTGGAAAACAACACGTTCATCAACTGTGGGGCGTACCCCGTCTGGCTCCAGGGCCCGCAGTGCGAAACGGCGGTGGTCCGCAACAACCTGATCGCCTACATCGGCCGCGACCGCGTGGTGAACGAGTTCGGGTGGAAAGAACCCGACGCGGGCATCCGCTTCGACACTCAGGGTGCCAGGCCGCAGTGCGACTACAACATGCTCTTCGGCACCGAGAACCGCAAGTATGGCCAGCGCGACGTCATCGCTGAGCCGCAGTTCGTTGACCCCGATCGCGGGGATTTCCGCCTGAGGCCGAACTCGCCGGGCATCGATGCCGGCGTGACCATCGAAGCCGTCGGCACAGACCTCCGCGGCGTCAAGCGGCCGCAGGGCAGGGCCTATGACGTGGGTTGCTATGAGACCGAAGCGGCTTCGCCGGCAGCCGACGCCAGCGGCAAGGAGGACGCAAAGTGACTTCCGGGTCGCTTCACTGGGGCATCATCGGTTGCGGCGATGTGGTCATGAAGAAGAGTGGCCCATCGATTCTCCAGGCCGGTGGCAGCCGCATTGTCGCTGTCATGCGCCGCGAGGCCGCCAAGGCTTGCCCCTTCGCCGAGGCCCACGGCATTGCCCTGTGTACCGACGACGCGGCGGCCGTCCTGAATCATCCCGAGGTCGATATTGTCTACGTGGCCACGCCGCCGTCGTCGCACCGCCAGTATGTCGTGGCGGCCGCCGAGGCCGGCAAGCACGTGCTGGTCGAGAAGCCCATGGGCCTGTCGGCCACCGAAGACAGGGAGATGATTGCAGTCTGTGAGGCGGCGGGCGTCGAGTTGTTCGTCGCCTACTATCGCCGCTTCCACCCGCACGTGCTGAAAATGAAGGAACTGATCGACTCGGGGCGCATCGGCCGCCCCGTGTCGGCTGCGATCGAGTATGCGCAGCCGCCCGCTCCCGGGACCTCGTGGGGCGGCGGCTGGCGCGTGCAGCCGGACGTGAGCGGCGGAGGACTGTTCGTCGACGTCGTATCACACCGCATCGACCTGATGGTCTACCTCCTGGGCGAGCCGGCCGAGGTCTGCGGCCTGACGGCGAAGGTCAATCCCGAGAGCCGCGTGGAGCAGACCGTCAGTCTGGCCGTCCGCTTCGCCGGGGACACGCTCTGTTCTGTCTCCGGCAGTTTTGCCTCGCTGCGTTGGGCCGACCGCTTCGTCATTGCCGGCACCGAGGGAGCCATCGAAGCGGCAAGTCTGGACAGCCACGCCTTCACGCTGCGAGCCGGCAAGGTCGAGCAAGAGTACCGCTTTGACAGAGACCGTGCGCCTCATCTGGGGCTGGTGCGTCACATTGAACGAGTGCTGGATGGGCAGGAGGGCAATGCCTCCTGCGGCAGACAAGGAATGTTGGCGGACAGAGTCCTCGATGAGGGATTGCGACGGGGGCAATGACGCGAGAGGACCGCACCCGTGAGCAGGCGGCAGTTGGTCAAAGGGGCCGCGGCTGTCGCGATAGTGGCGTTGCAGCGGCGCGACATCGTCCGTACGAGCCGTACGGTGGCGTGACGATCACGGACGAGACGGGCCAGGCCGTGCGCGTCGTCGGCTACGGCACCCCGTACGCGTTCACGGCCGGTACTGGGTCCCTCCCTGACCACAAGGTTGAGGACTGTCCTTGCACGAAGCTCCCGTGCGGCCATCGTGCGGGACTCGTGCCTGGCAGGCACTGCTCGACTCGGGGAAGTGAACACGATCATCGCCTTGGCCAGCCGCTTCCGCGTGGATCACTCCTGTGTCGCACGCACCCACAAGCCAGCCAGCGCCGAAGATCGTCGAAGGCTGCGAACCCGATGCCCCCTCACCAGTGCCAGATCGACGGCACCCTCAACAATCCCTCCTGGCGGCACCCGCTCCTGGTCATTCA
>ERZ795032.1539-NODE-1539-length-15661-cov-16.737473_pt1 | contig 15661 bp, 16 predicted proteins | sample MGYA00375124_ERZ795032 | MGnify/ENA primary metagenome ERZ795032 (study PRJEB30167, sample SAMN05720154) | activated sludge metagenome | isolation source: Anaerobic digester | place: China | collected 2015-12-16 ...
GCCGTCTTCTAACCATGCCTCAACGGCCTGGCAAACCGGCATCATGAGGAAACATATACCATTGTCTTTGTAAATATAAGCGTATATTCAAATCAATCGCCCCCCCGCTCACGGATCTCCCTGGTACGCGTCTGAATATGTGAAGGGTAAATTCATTTGGATAATGAATGGAAGTATCTGCCGGAAAGGTTTTAAGCAGCTCTAGACAATGGCATGCAGCTATGGTATCCAGTGGCAGGCTGCGCTCTACTGGGGCAAAATGACTGTCCCAGACATATACAGCGCCCGCAGGTACCAGGTCTTTTACAGGTATGCCCGCTGCGAATAGCTCACGACTTTGTTCAGGATCAAAAGGATCTTTGTCGAGCGCATGACAGACATAAGGATGATGATAACACAATAAGGCGTTGTCGAGACCTGCCGATTTCATCCAGGCTGCTGCTTCAGTTATCAGTGTTTCCTGTGGTCCTAGTGGCAGGGGTACCCTGTATTGCCGATAGGGAGCTGACGTGCCGAGCAGGATCATCGCGAAAGCAACGCCCATAAAGCCTAATGCCAACGCATTTGATTTTGTTCTGAGGAGGTGTATCAATTTTGAAATGCCGTCAATGGCTATCAGACCGGCCAACGGGGCGACGGGGGCCATGAGCCTGTGCAAACCGTGTGCGACACCCGGACCTTTCCAGTATATAAGCGAATGTGCCAAAATGTATGTGATAAGTGGCAATAAAACGAGTAAAATGGTCAACAGCTCAGACTTCTTCCTGTATCGCAATGCAAATGCAAGCAATACAATAGTGCCAATCCATCCGCCATAATACAATACCTTTCCGTATAGGTCCGGTAATAGATCAGGATAATACCAGAAAGTTCCGTTAGGGTAAGCATAATCCTGTCCACCGTACTTCAAATAAGGCATATGATGGGTGATCCAAAACAAGTCACCAGAAGAGAGAAAACCAACAGCACCAAAGAAAATATAACCCAAAAACAAGAGAGGAATTCGTTTCCATTCCTTTACATATATCAGGGCGATCGCATAAAAGGGAAAGACCAAAAACCCCTCATTTCTGATAAAAGGAAGAAACGCGATGACCAAAGCACTGAGGGTGTACCTGTTTCTCTGAAAGAGATAGATGCCTGTCATCAGGCATAATCCGAAGAGCGGCTCTGTAAGGGTTGAAGGAATGAGGACAAAGTATATGGGCGTAAAAAACAGAAGTAAAAAATACAACCCACTCAGCGGAGAACCCGATCTCTTTAGAATACCAAACCCAAGAATCCCGGTAGTAACCGCTACCAATACATTGAATATCTTCATATTATTAAACCCAAACTGGGCAAATAATGAGCTCAACGCTGTAAACACCGGCTTTCCCCACATATCCATGAAAAGCTCCGGGTAGCGCCATGAATATCTTGCAATCCGGTAATGGACAATTGCATCTCCCCCTCCTTCGGAGGCATTTGATGCCAGTGACAGGTAAGTGAAATAGACAAGCGCTGCGATTGATAACAGAAAGCTTAACGTCCGCGAATTCAGGGCATTAGCAACAGTTCTATAAACTTTACCTATCATTATGTTTTTCATCCATATTTATGACAAATATAATGAAATACGATTCTTTTCTTTTTAATTCATTAATAATAGATCTTTCACGCTTTGTGCGTAGTTGGGACAGGGAGAGGAAGAGGAAGAGGGAGAGGGAGAGGGATATGGAGAACAACTCTGTGCAACTCCATTTAACTCGGTGAAACTCTGTGGTTAAACAACTCAGGGTCCGCAGGCACAGTCTAAGGACAGCCGGGATAGGGACAGGGACAGGGAGAGGAAGAGGAAGAGGGACAGGAAGAGGAAGAGGGACAGGAAGAGAAAAACTATAATGACAAAAGCCCCGCAGAAATCGTCCGCAGGGCTTCTATGTGTCAAGTGGAGCATAGGGGAGTCGAACCCCTGACCTTTAGACTGCCAGTCTAACGCTCTAGCCAACTGAGCTAATGCCCCTTTTATGTCTGAAAACCCTGCTACCGCCGCTGCGGGAAGGATTCTCACCGGGGAGTGCAAAGGTATTGATTTTTCCTCATATGCAACAAAACTTTTTCAGGCTGAAACAGCCCGAATTTTATGCAATTTTGTGCCTCAATTTTAACACAGGACCGCCAATGCCGGGCAAAACCGGCCCGACAATGGTCCGGGATTACTACAAATGAATGAAAAGACTGTTTGTTGCCATTAAAGTAGAACCAGAGCAGACCCTCGTCGAGACCTTTGAGCGTTTCAGGAAATGGTTTGGTAAAGAGAATATCACGTGGGCAGATGCCGGAAATTTCCATATCACCCTCAAATTCATCGGCGATACCGCTGAACAGGAGATTCCCGCCATCAAATCAGCCCTCAAAAAAGTGGCCGGACAATATTCCTCTTTCTCCCTGAACATCAAAGGCACAGGCATATTCGGAAGCAGCTATAAACCCAGGGTGATCTGGTTTGGCGTGGAGGACCCGTCGACAACCATCACAGCCCTGAGCCGCGACATCGTGGGAGTGCTAGAGGAGATAGGAATCGCCGATGATAGGCAAAACTTCGTACCCCACCTGACCATGGGGCGCATCAAATATCTCCGGTTCAAAAAGAAACTCGAAGAGAAGATCAATAAGTTCAGCGAAGTGGATTTTCAACATTGCGCGGTGTCTTCCTTTTATCTTTATGAGAGTGAACTGGGTCCTGACGGGCCGGTTTATCATATCCTTGAACAGTATCCGCTGAAAGGAAAGCGGGGAACGAAGGCAGCCATGGCCTCCATCCCCTGGTGGAAACGGCTGTTCAAAAGGGCCTGACCATCGCTATTCCTGCTCCTGCTTATCACTGTCCTGCCTGCGCATCAGCCGGCCCGCAATGAAATAGTAGAGCAATAAAGCCAGCCCCACGCTGAGGGAACCCAGGGAAAAGTATGCCGGCTCTTCCTCCATTATCTCATTGGATATAAGAAGATTGGCAATAAGCAGCCCGGTACCCAGCAACAACAGCAGCATCCCATATTTCAAACTGGAAAAGAGATGAGGGCTGCCATGTTTGGGCTCTAACAACCTCAGGTCAAGGCCTCTTTCGATAATAGCCATGCGTTCTTTGCGCCTGTAGTGCAGATAGACGATCGCGACGATCATGGCAAACATGCTGATGGGAATGAGGAAATCCATAGTCGGGTGTTTTTGTTGTACCCATATGACGCCTTGACACGTTTCTGGTTACATCCTGCGCCGGTCTCTTTTTTTTATTCATCATGAAAAAGAACCATGTAACTTGCTGAAGGACTATGCGTCTTATTGTACGATGAATCCGATGGCCGACCAGGAAGATATCCGCAAGGTGCTGCAGGGACAAACCCATGCTTATGCCGCCATTGTCGACCGGCATAAAGACATGGTTTTCAGTATCTGTATGCAGGTCATCCGCCAACGTGAAGAAGCTGAGGAAGCAGCCCAGGATGTGTTTATGAAAGCTTATCAGACGCTTGCGGGTTTCCGGGGACAGTCGCGTTTTTCGACATGGATATACCGTATCGCTGTCAATACAGCCATCTCCCGCACCCGTAAACGCAGCATGCGCTGGCTTCCGCTGGACGAAAACAGGCAGGAAGACTTCGCCCTGCCCGAAGCAGAGATGCTGGAAGAGGCCTGGGACCAGGAGACACGACTCAGGCTGACAAAGGAAGCACTTGAAAAGCTGCCGGAAGGTGACCGCTTGCTGCTGATGCTCTTTTATTATGAGGATCTTTCCATGGAAGAAATCAGTCATATCACAGGTCTCACAGTGTCCAACACCAAAGTCAGGCTGCACCGCCTGCGTAAAAAGCTGCAGGAAAGCCTGAATGATCGTATTTTTGTAACTGAAGAGGAGGGAATCGCATGAAGACCAGGGAACATACATCCGGTGATCCGTTGAAGGACATCATCAATGCCTCATTCAACCATACTGCACCTGAGGGTTTTACCCATGCTGTCATGCAAGGTATCTATGCCACTGAAGTCAGCCGTAAACCCAGTCTGAGGGCATGGCTGAATGAATACATCTACTACATCCTTGCTGTTCTCTTTCTCGGCGCCACCGGCCTTTATTTCAGCGGACCTTTTAACCTGGGCCATGGAACAGGGTATTTAAATACCGGTATATCCTGGAATGAAGTGATGAGTGTTGTACAGGCAAAATGGACAAACATCTTCCAGGAGTCTGCCATGATTCCTTACATTTTGCTGGCCCTGATGGGTTATGCGCTGCTTGACCTCCTGATCCGCCGGAGAATGAAGCTACAGTTTTAAAGAATCCTATGCTGCCTGGCCAACTTGAGGACGAACTGTGTCAGATTCTCAGCCGGTACCGGGGGGAGGCTGTCAGTATGTTTGCTCCTTCTGCTGTGGGAGGCGGATCCATCAACCATGCCTTAAAAATCCGCACAACAGCGGGGCATTTCTTCCTGAAATACAATGATAACGGGCGCTATCCCGGGATGTTCGAAGCGGAAGCCAAAGGCCTGAAACTGCTCTCAGCAGCCGCCTCGATGAAAGTGCCGGAGGTCATTGCCACCGGTGTTAGCGGCAACACAGCCTGGCTGCTGCTTGAATATGTAGAAACCGGACCAGAAAAACCCTATTTCTGGGAGGATTTCGGCCAGAGCCTGGCAGCCCTGCATGCCCATTCTGCTGAGAAATTTGGACTGGATCACGACAATTACATCGGCTCCCTGGCACAGTCCAATAAAAGTCACGACAGCTGGGTGAGCTTCTTTACCGGGGAGCGACTGATCGTTCAAACCAGGCTGGCCCGCGATGCGGGATTGCTGGACCGCAGCCAGCTACAGGCTTTCGACCGCCTCTACATTCGCCTGGATGATATTTTTCCTGAAGAACCCCCTGCCCTGCTTCATGGTGACCTCTGGAGCGGAAATTACCTTAGTGGAGCGCATGGCAAAGCCTGCCTCATAGATCCTGCTGTCTATTACGGCCACAGGGAGATGGACATCGCCATGACACGCTTGTTCGGAGGATTTCATTTCAACTTCTATGCCGCCTATACCAAATCCTGGCCGCTGGAAGCAGGATGGCAGGCACGGGTGGAAATATGCAATCTCTACCCGCTGCTGGTGCATTTGAATCTGTTTGGATCCGGCTACCTGGGTTCTATACAGAGTGTCCTGCGGAAATTCTGATCAGGATTTTTTCAACCCCCTCGTCTCTTCCCATATCTGGTGGAAGCTCTTCGGTTGAAGTTCAGGAAGAGTACGCCGCGGTCCCCATCCTTTGCCAAAGAACCTGTTGAGTAAAAGACTGCGGAATCCTTTGCTTCCGGTGTCCATCATCCAGCGCTTCATCATCACCCGCTTCCATCCCCGCATAACAAAGCGCTCGGAGGCCAGCGTATAACCATTCTTCACAGCATCACGCCGGTTAAACAGCAGTAATTCATGGAGGTTAATACGTACAGGACATACCTCCGTGCATTTACCACAGAGTGTCGAAGCAAAACTCAGGTGGTTGTAATCACGCATGCCCTCGAGGTGAGGAGCTATCACGGCGCCAATGGGACCGGTATAGGTTGTATTGTAGGTATGACCGCCAATGTTACGGTAGACAGGACAGGCATTCAGGCAGGCGCCGCAGCGTATACAGGCCAGGGCCTTCCGCTGTTCCTTCATGGCAAGGATATCGGTTCGGTTGTTGTCCAACAAAATGACATACATCTCATCCGGGCCATCTTTCTCGCCCTGCTGACGCGGACCTGTAACAATACTGTTATAAACACTGACGTACTGGCCTGTGCCATGCGTTGCCAGCAGGGGCCAGAATAATGAAAGGTCACGCAGGGAGGGCAGGACTTTCTCAATCCCTGCAATGGCAATGTGAACCGATGGAAAAGCCAGGCCCATCATGGCATTGCCTTCATTCTCGGTCAGGGCAATGGCGCCTGTATCAGCAATCAGGAAATTAGCCCCCGTAATCACAGCACCAGCCCGGAGAAACTCTTCTCTCAGTTTCTCCCTTACAAAAGCTGCAATGGCTTCAGGCTGACTGTTGGCAGGTGTACCAAATTTCTTCTCAAATAATTCAGAAACATCCTCCTTGCTCTTGTGCATGGCCGGTGTCACGATGTGATAGGGATCCTCTCCGGCCAGTTGCACGATGTATTCTCCCAGGTCTGTTTCAATGGCCTCTATCTTTTGCTTCTGAAGGGCATCGTTCAACTCCAGCTCTTCTGAAATCATTGATTTTGATTTGACTACGAGCTTAACTTCGTGCTTCTTCAAGATCCTGAGGATCTCCTTCACTGCGTCCCTGCCATTCTGCGCCCAAATGACCCGGCCTCCCCTCTTCTCCAGATTAGATTCAAAATCAATAAGATACTTATCCAGGTCATCCAAAACCTTGTGCTTGATGAAGGCGGCTCTTTCCCGTGCAGCTTCCAGGTCGCTGTATTGCTGCTTGCCTTCCAGCACGGCCTGATCATACCTCGACATATTATGTTGTATACGGCGACGATGCTCCAGGTTAAAGGCTTTTTCCCTGGATTCCTTTATGAAATGATTTCTTATCTCTGACATGGATTTTCCGTTATCGGTAAAACATCAAACACCAGGAGGTGGAATCTTTTCAACCCTTCGCTGATGTCTTCCTCCCTCAAAAGCGGTATTCAGAAAGATCTCTGACATACCGACTGCTTTGTCTTTATCCAGATACCTGCCGGCCATGGAAAGAACGTTGGCATCGTTGTGCTCACGACTTAGTCGAGCCTGCTCTTCATCCCAGCACAGAGCCGCCCTGACCAGCGGATATTTATTGGCGACCATACTCACGCCTACGCCGCTTCCACAGAAGATCAGACCAAAAGGATAGGTCCCATCATTGATGGAACGGGACAGTGGATGAATGATGTCCGGATAGTCCACACTCTCCTCTGAAAAACATCCAAAATCCTGAAAATGATATCCTTTACGACGCAAGGCATCCATCACATAGGTTTTTAATGAAAATCCTGCGTGATCACAGCCAATGGCGATATACCGGGATTTATCGAACATGTTGATAAAGATTATGACAAATGTAGTCCTTATAAAGCAATACAGGACATCACCTGGCTAATAATGAAGGTCTTGCCAAAATGAAATAAACCGGGGCATTTTTATATAATACTGTTTATCAATTCAATATAAATACCAACAACAATGGTGTTAATATCTGCCTACCTTTGTTACTAAACTGGTGATAAATGGATGGGTTTGTTGTGATCCGGACGATCAGGGTGGCGAGTGAGGCGTTTTTCATCAATTTATTACAAATAAGTAAGAAGATGCTGACAGGATATTGCCTGTTCATATCAGGCATTTTCTTCACCAAAGGTGATATTCACAGGTATGTTGAAAAAGTTCAATATGCTTCATAATGAAGAACAAGAATGAACGTTGATGGTGAATTATCTGTTAGTATTTCTGTATAACATGGGAAGTCAAGAAACAGCAAAATCATTTGCCAACAATACTAACAGGCTATTTACATTACCCATTAAAATCAATTCTTTTTATAATATTTAATAATGTTGTAGTTAGGATGAAGGACAAAGCAGTCTGGTTGGAAGAGATTCAACGCCTGAGAAAGGAGAAAAACGCTGTTATTCTCGCTCATTACTATCAAGTTCCTGAAATACAAGATATTGCAGATTATATTGGAGACAGTCTCGGCTTGGCGCAACAGGCGCAGGAAACCACAGCGGATATCATAGTCTTTGCCGGCGTCCATTTCATGGCCGAGACAGCCAAAATTCTCAACCCTGAAAAAAAAGTTCTTATACCGGATATGGATGCGGGTTGCTCATTGGCCGATGGTTGTCCTCCCGATGACTTCAGGCGTTTTAAGGAGGAACATCCGGATCATACGGTCATTTCATACATCAATTGCAGTGCTGGCATCAAGGTATTATCCGATGTTATCTGTACCTCCAGCAATGCAAAAGCGATAGTTGATTCTTTTCCGCAGGATGCGAAGCTCATTTTTGCCCCTGATAAGAACCTGGGTGCATACATCAATGATGTGACGGGACGGGACATGGTATTATGGGATGGAACCTGCCAGGTGCATGATATTCTTAAGACGGAGGAAGTGATCAGACTGAAAATGGCCCATCCTGATGCCATGCTTATTGCCCACCCTGAGTGTCAGGCACCCATCCTGGCTTTGGCCGATTATGTAGGATCCACGACAGGCTTATTGCAGTTTACCCGGAAAGATTCAGCCAGGAAATACATCGTTGCGACAGAAACAGGTATTTTGCACCAGATGAAGAAAGCCAGTCCGGATAAGGAATTTATCATTGTACCCACAGATGAAACATGTTCCTGTAATGACTGTCCTTATATGAAACTCAATACCCTTCAGAAAATATACCTGTGCCTGAGAGATGAAAAACCGGAACTCCTGCTGGATGAATCGGTGATAGAAAAAGCGTTGCTTCCGATGCAGCGCATGTTGGATATTTCCCGGCAGGCGGGCATCATTAAATAAGGATCATGAGACTGATATTGCGATATGCCGTTCTTTTTTCCGTCTTGATGCAAGCGGGTTGGATGGCATTGGCACAGGAAGGGAAGACTGTTTTCTATCATCCAAACGGCCTGGTTGCGAGTGAAGGCATCATGCGTGACGGAAAGCCCGACGGCTATTGGAAAACCTACAATGAAGCGGGTATTCTTATTTCGGAAGGTAACCGGGTTGATTTCATGCTCGACAGTGTCTGGCGCTTCTATAATGATTCAGGTACACTGATCATGGAGATTACGTATGGAGGCGGTTTAAAGAACGGGATACGCAAAACCTATGCGGAGGACGGAATAACGGAGGAAGTCTTCGTAAATGACGTTAAACAGGGCCTGGCGAAGACGTTTGATAGGGAGGGGCAATTGATCAGAACCGTACCCTATGAAAATGGACTTGAACAGGGCTTCGCCATGGAATACGACAAAGAGGGAACGGTTATCAGCCTGATTGAATACCGGAGAGGTTATATTCTGAGCAGAGAGAACATCAACAGAAGGGATGGAGCAGGGTTGAAGCAGGGAAAATGGAAGTTCTTTTATCCTTCGGGATCCTTACAGTTGGAGGGAACGTATGTGAATGATGTCAGGGATGGGTATTTCAAGGAATACGGACCGGATGGAAAACTGTTGTCGGTCAAAAAATACAGCCAGGGTGTTGCCCAGGAAGACGCCAAAGAAGTAAGCCGGCTGGAAGTCAGGGTTGATTATTATCCGGATGGCAAGCCCAGGATTGTAGGACATTATTTCAATGGCATCCCGGATGGGGTGAGGCGAGAATATGATGAGGAAGGTAAATTGGTCAGAGGATTTTTCTTTCAGGAAGGGATCATTGTCGGCAGGGGCATTACAACTGAAGCCGGCTTACGGGAAGGACCCTGGAAAGAATATTATGAAGACGGTAAGTTGCGGGCGGAAGGGCAATATACCCAGGGCAGGCGCACCGGCATGTGGAAGTTCTATTTCCGCAGTGGTGCGCTGGAGCAGGAGGGAAGGTTCAACAGCCGGGGCAGGCATGAAGGCGAATGGAAATGGTATTATGAATCAGGAAAACTCCTTAGAGAGGAGACATATCTGGATGGCCAGCCTGATGGTATGATGGTGGAATATGATGAGGCGGGTGAGGTTCTGGTTCAGGGCGAGTACCTGGACGGGCAGGAAGAAGGAGAATGGTTTTATCAGCTTGGTGACCACAACCAGCGGGGCCAATACGTCAACGGCAAACGCCAGGGCAGGTGGATCTACAGATATAACAACAATAACGTCAGTTTTGAAGGCGGCTTTGTGGAGGATAACCCCAACGGCAAACACATCTGGTATTGGGAGAATGGCAGGAAGAAAGCGGAAGGGCATTATGTCATGGGTCGCCGGGAAGGAGAATGGATCAAATATGACGAAGGTGGATTACCATACCTGTACATAACCTACAAGGATGGAATAGAAAAGAGATATGACGGCAGAAAGATCACGCCTGAGATTGAAGAACAACCTATTGAAGATTAGCCCTTAAACGATTGAAAAAAGCAAAACCGCATAGGCGTAAAACCTTAAAATGCGGGTAGAACTGAATGCCAGGAAAAGCGGAACCGGGAAGCGAAGAAGTCCGGCCAGCAAACAGATAATTGAGAAGGGCAGGGGTGTAAGGGCAGCCAGAACGATAAATACACCGCCCCATTTTTGTACCAGGGTAAAATTTTTCTTGTATTTGCGGGCAACAAATCCGGAAATACGGGGCTGCATACTTAAGCCTCTTCCGATATAATATGATACAATACCCCCTACATACGAAAGCAGGGCCAGTAGCGTAACCATCTCATAGGGTTTGTCGAACTCGCTGGTCCAGAGGATAAAGAAATCGGGAGGGAGCAGTCCCAGCAGGCTCTCGGAAATGAAGAAAACGAGCAATACCAGGCTGGAATTCAGTCCACCCACCAGGTTTTCAAACACCATGCCCAGGTCAATGATATGCCTTTCAACATAGGTTAAGATGGCGGCCAGGGCTCCGATGATGATCAGGAGCTGGGCCAGGTTCCGGAAGACAAAGCCGTAAAAACCACTTCTCCGGAAGTAGGTGTTATATATGAGCAGGCGTTTCCACCTGGATTTGATATACGTATCCATCATTGACAGGGCAGGCCGGATGGTGGCAACTGCCGGCATATATGCCGTAAAACCTTTTTGATTCAATAAACCACTCACCCTGCGTATTGTTATCGCTGCAACACGTTTATACTTATAAAAATCAGCATTCTGCCTGGCAATTTATTCTCCAGAAGTCAGCCATTAACGTTCACTGTGTTTAAATAGTGTTTCCCGAAGGATCTATTTTCTATTCAACACAATTTTCATTCCATTATTATTCAACCAGTTGAAAATCCATTTGTTTGCGAGCCAGGTTGACTTTTTTCACCACTACTTTTACCTTGTCACCCAGCCGGTATTCCTGTCCATGCCGCGATCCGATGACGCGGTAATTGTCTTCATCCAGGTAGTAGTAATCGTCTTTCATGTTTTCAAGGGCCACCATGCCTTCAGCACGGGTTTCTTCCAATTCAACGAAGATGCCCCATTTGCTGACACCTGAGATCAGTCCATTGAAGGTTTCCCCGATCTTATCCGACAGATACTCTGCCTGTTTCAGTTTCACACTCTCTCTTTCAGCTTCCACAGCCCTGCGTTCCATTTCAGAGCAATGGTCGCATTTTTGTTCATATTCTTCAGCGCTGACAGACGCATGTCCTTCCAGGTATTGCATGAGCAGGCGGTGAACCATCAGATCGGGATAACGGCGGATGGGACTGGTAAAATGCGTGTAATAGGGGAAGGCCAGTCCGTAGTGCCCTATGTTATGGGTTGAATACACCGCCTTGGCCATTGTCCGTATGGCAATGGTTTCGATCATGTTCTCTTCACCCTTACCGGCGATTTCCTTAAACAGGTTATTAAAGCTGGTTGCCAGCTGTTTACGGGTATTGGTCTGGAGGCTGTACCCCAGTTTGGCCAGAAATTCCCTGAAACGGTTGAGTTTTTCAGGGTTGGGTGCGTCATGGATACGGTAAACAAAGGTTTTGGCAGGTCCGGCTTGTTTTACCCGGCCTATCCTTTCAGCTACCCTTCTGTTTGCAAGAAGCATGAAATCCTCGATGAGGTAGTTGGCCTCTTTTTGTTCTTTGATGTAGGCTTCCAGCGGTTTGCCCTGGGCATCAAGCCGGAACTTAACCTCCTGGGATTTGAAATTGATAGAACCCTTGCGCAGCCTATCATTTCGCAGTTTACTGGCCAATCCGTGCAGGGTGAGAAGCTCCTCTTTCAGGTCTCCCTCTCCGCCTTCCAGGATGCGCTGAACTTCTTCATAATGAAAGCGCCGGTCGGAACGTATAATGGTTTTACCGAACCATTCAGCCTTTACCGTCGCGTCTTCATCAAGCTCGAAAACGGCAGAAAAGCAGCGTTTTTCTTCATGCGGACGCAGAGAACACAGGTGGTTGGACAACTTTTCAGGCAGCATCGGAATGGTACGGTCCACGAGGTAGATGGAGGTACCACGGCTGAAGGCTTCTGTATCGATGGCCGTTCCGGGTTTCACATACCAGGATACATCGGCGATGTGTACACCCACTTCCCAGTTGCCGTTATCCAGTTTGCGCAGCGACAAAGCATCGTCGAAATCCTTGGCATCTTCAGGGTCGATGGTCAGGGTGATGATATCGCGGAAATCCCTCCTGGCAGCGATCTCTTTGGCCGGTATTTCCTCCCCGAATCTTTCAGCCTCTTTTTCGGCTGCGGCAGGAAATGCCAGCGGGAAGTCGTAATTGACGAGGATGGCGTTCATCTCAACGTCATTGTTGCCGGGCTCACCCAGGACCTGGATGATCTCGCCGAAAGGTGTGCTTGAATGCACAGGCCAGTCGGTGATGCGCGCTATGGCTTTTTGTCCGTTTTTCGCACCATTCAGCTGGCTCAGGGGAATGAAGATATCGACAGGAACTGACTGGCTGTCCGGGATAAGAAAGGCGAACTTGGGAGATACTTCCACGATACCGGCAAAACGTGTCTTGGCACGTTGCAGGATCTCAACAATCTTGCCTTCCGTCTTGCGGTCCTTGCGTTTGGGGAACAACTGCACCCTGACGGTGTCCCCGTGAAGGGCCCGGTTGGTGTTGCTGGCGGCAACGAAGACATCTTCATCCAGAGAATCGCTGGTGATGTAAGCTTTCCCGGTATTCTTCATATCAACCTTGCCGGTGATTTCCGTGGGTGCGGATAACTTTCTGGTGACATGTTCCGGCAGCGCGTACTTACCCCGCTTCTGCTCCGTGAGTTTGCCATCTTTAACCAGATCGGCCAGGATGATCTTGACCAGGTCTTTGCTGGCCTGATCACTCAGCCCCAGCTTATGGGCAATCTGCCGGAAGTTAAAGGCATGGAAAGGATCCAGGGTAAAAATGGCATACACCGACTGGTAAAAGGGATTGGGCCTGACCGGATGCAGCTTTTTCTTATTTCCGGATTTCTTTTGGTAGCGTGGCATTATGAATGGTTCTGAAACAGACTGATTACTTTTTAGAATGATATGATATTAACATAGAATTATCCATACAGGATGCGGATCAGGATCATGGTGCCCAGGAACACAACCAGCGCGATCATGCTCATCGTCGCATACCGGCTGTTCAACCGGATCTTCCCTTTGTTACGGGCATGATATTGTCCGGCAAGGCCGGCAATGAAGACCAAGAGGCCCAGGTACATTACAATATCCAATATGCGTTGCATGGCAACCCTGTCAAATTTTCCGCAAAGGTATAATCATGATGATTGTTATTGTGGATTTCCTGCATGAAATCAACCTTAATTTTCTGATGCTCATTCGAGCACATTAAAAAATTAACAACATTACAGGGCATCATGTTCAAATATATTTTATATATTCGTATTTATTATATCAAGATCACTGCTGTATCAATTCAATTAGAAACGACAATGAAAAAGCTGATCATTTCATTATTCATTGCATGGACGCTAATGATATGCATCAATGCCCTGCAGGCCCAGACCTGGGAGTGGAGCAAACGGATAGGAGGGAGTCAGGTAGATGAAATCGAGCGCGTGGAGACGGATCCCAGTGGTAATGTGCTGGTTGTGGGGAAGTTCAGTGGATCCTTCATGTATGAAAACTACCCGATGAACAGTGCAGGTTCAAAAAACATTTTCGTGTCGAAATACGCTGCGGACGGCACTTTGTTATGGGTCAGGGGTCTGGGAGGCGTTGGACTGGATGAAGGGCTTTGTGTGGGCACGGATAAGGATGACAATGTCCTGATTTCCGGGAGTTTTACCGGTCAGGCGGTTTTTGATACGGTTGTGGTAAATGGTTTTGCCGGAGATGAGATCTTTATCGTCAAATACAACGCCCTGGGAGAGTTTCAATGGGTGCGCACTGCCGGTGGCCCGGGCAATGAAAAAGGCAAGGGCATCGCAGCCGACCAGCACGGGAATGTGTGGTTGACCGGGTATTATTACGACACCTGCCATTTTGGTAATCAAACGCTGGTAAGTCCCGGGCTTGACAACATCTTTGTGGCCAAATATGATCCGGTGGGAAACCTGAAATGGGTAGCGGATGCGGGAGGCGTCTATTCTGCCTGGGCTTCTTCCATCTCCATCGACGGTTTTGACCGTGCCTACATCACCGGATCTTTCAAACAGACAGCGGTCTTTGGTGCCCACAGCATTACTTCCTACGGAGGGAATGATGTGTTTCTGGCCCGGATTGACAGCAGCGGGACATGGACGCTGGCCGTTCATGCCGGAGGAACAGCGGATGATTTTGGCAATGGAATAGAAGTCGATGTCAACAATCACATTGCCGTCACCGGATCTTTCTTTCAGACAGTGCTCTTTCCGCCAACCGCCACCATTTCGTCCAATGGCGATAAAGATGGCTTTGTCGCCTTTTATGATCCTTCCGGAAGCTGTCTGTGGGCCAGAAATATGGGAGGATCTGGAAGTGACAAAGGCATAGAAGTCAGCAACGACAAGGATGGAAATGTGTATGTCACTGGATATATCAATGGTAACGGATATTTTGATACCCTTTACCTGGCCGGTAACGGGAATGATGAAATCTTTCTGGCCAGGTATTACCCCGGGGGGGCGTTACAGTATGCGGTGCTGGCAGGCGGCAGTTCACAGGATTACGGCAAAGGTGTTCAATGTGCCAGGCAGGGTGTTGCCTATGTAGCGGGATTCTTCCAGGGAACGGCTACTTTTGGAAGTCAGGTCCTGACCAGCGCCGGAGACAGAGATGCATACGTTGCCAGATACTATGATGGTAGTCCTTTGTTCCTTCAGCAACCTGCTTCGCAGGATGTGTGTGCCGGCGACAGCCTGCACCTCAGTGTGCAGATGTCGGGACCCGGTCCGTTCAGTTATCTCTGGTTTGATGAAGCCGGAAGCATACTCGGGGCAGTATATCCTTTCTTTTCTTTAAAGACACCAGACACCACCTATTCCGGTAAGTATTACTGTATGGTCAGCAATGCCCATGGCAGCGTGACCAGCGATACCGCCATGGTTCGTGTACACCCACTGCCTGCTGTTGATCTTGTTGCACCCGATACCCTGATGTACCAGGATACCCTTGTGCTCTTTGCAGGAGGCGGTTTTGCCTCCTATCTCTGGTCCAATGGTGCCACCGCTGACCATATTGTTCTGTATCCCGTTACATTGGGGACGGGCATGAAGACGTTTTCTGTGACCGTCACCGATCAGTACGGCTGCCAGGCAGCGGATACGGTCCGGATCATGATCGTCCATACCGGAATGGAGGAATATTGGCCTTCTGACATCCGTGTTTATCCCAATCCGGCCACGGGTCATCTGGTCATAGACCGTCTTCCACTGGGAATTCTGGACATCCGTTGTTTCGATCTTTATGGAAGAAGGGTATATCCCGGGGCGCGTTTCGACCCTGTCAGCCTGACATTGAACATTGATGCTGAACACCTTCCGGCAGGAACCTATATTGTCCTGTTTTCCGCACTTTTTCGAGACACCCATGTAAATCATTGTAAATCAGCATG
>ERZ795032.1543-NODE-1543-length-15629-cov-3.965776_pt1 | contig 15629 bp, 15 predicted proteins | sample MGYA00375124_ERZ795032 | MGnify/ENA primary metagenome ERZ795032 (study PRJEB30167, sample SAMN05720154) | activated sludge metagenome | isolation source: Anaerobic digester | place: China | collected 2015-12-16 ...
TACCATGAATCCCTGCGGGCTCCCCTTTTCTTCGGCGGTCATGCCATGGCTGCCGGCGGACAATCCGAAAGCCAGATGGCGCCGGCAATACCGTCTATTCCGGGTATCGACAGACTGGAAGCGATGTCGCGCAAGATTGGCGCAGGGCTTCCAGGTGGTGATGACGACCAGAACATGCAGGATGAAAAAAGGATCTTCGCGGGGGAAAAGAGAGAGCACAGCCCTTACCTGCTGGCCGCGCTGCAACACCCGATTTCCCGCTATGAGGTCAAGGCGGGAACCATCATCCCGAGCCTTCTTATAACCGGCCTGAATTCCGACCTTCCCGGCCAGATCGTGGCCCAGGTGCGTGAAAACGTCTACGACACGGTAACGGGCCGTTTCCTCCTGATACCCCAAGGAACCCGGCTTGTCGGGGAATATGATTCGAAAGTGGCCTACGGCCAGGAACGAGCGCTCATCGTCTGGAGCCGCCTAATATTGCCGAACGGCCATTCAATAAGCCTCGAGGGAATGCCCGGCGTGGACCTGAGCGGTTATGCGGGGCTCAAGGACCGGGTAAATAACCATTACGGGAAACTCCTGACCGGGGTAGTATTGGGCAGCGTGATCGGAGCCGGAGCGCAAGTCGCCACCGGCGGACAGGGCTCACCGAACACTCCAGCCAGTTTCGGCCAACTGGCGGTTTCCGGAGCGGCCCAGAACATCAACCAGGCCGGACAGCAGATCACCCAGAAGAATCTCAACCTTCAACCAACCATAGAAATCAGGCCCGGTATGAAGCTGAATGTTTTTGTTACTAAAGATATGGTGCTGAAACCCTATTCCCGCATCTGAAAGGAGCTTGAAAACATGAGCTTGCGCATCAAACCACCAGTGGAACCGCCACCGATGACCCGGCTGTCGGTAAAAATACCCGAGCCCACGGCCTCATTGCTTTCGTCTTACCAGAAGGCCTATGAACAGTCATATCGTAAACCAGCGGACGGAGGTTTCATAATAAACGAAATCCTCCTTTCGTTCTTCAGTGCGGATAAAGAGTTTCAGGAGTTCCTGAAGAAGAACCCCGATGTTCTTGCTTCCGTCGCGGAATCATCCGGCAAGCTCGAAAATACTGCTGTACAGGAAGGCCAATAGCCATGCGATCCAAACTGATATGCTTTATGCTCCCATTACTGCTTACATCCTGTCTGCTCACGGCTGCCGCCAACGCGCAGAACCTGACCACCGTTGTGATCCGGGTCATCGACGGCGACACGATCAAAATGAATATCCAGGGGAAGCCGGAATCAGTCCGGCTGATCGGCATAGACACTCCGGAAAGCAAGGCGAACGCCAAGGCAATGCGCGACAGTAACCGAAGCGGCCAGGATATGGCCGCTATAGTTTCACAGGGCAAGGAAGCCGCCGCTTTTACCCGCTCGAAAGTGAAGAAGGGCGACACTGTCCGTCTTGAAACCGACGTTCAGGAGCGAGACAAATACAGGCGGATACTGGCGTATGTCTGGCTATCCGACGGAACCATGCTGAACGAGGCAATCGTGCGGGCCGGTTACGCGCAACCGGCGACATTCCCGCCGAACGTCAGATATCAGGACCTCTTTCTTGAAGCGGCAAGGGATGCCAGAAGGAACGGAAGGGGTTTGTGGCGGTAAGGAGGCATGTCCTGGCCATGAGGAATACAATATATATAGGTGGCACTGAACCCCTTTCGAAGGAAGAGTATGAGAAGGAAATCCGGAAAGGTGGCTTCCTTCGGGAAATTTCCGGTTCGGAGATCATCGAACTGGCTGAAGCGTTAAAACGAGGCGCTGAAGAAAGATTATGGGTTATCGAAACTCAACCGCGATCCTGGTGGGATCGGGAGACCGAAACTCTCAACAAACTCAACTGTAGCCGGATCACCAACGGCATTCGCAACAAGGGCCTTCAGGAAGTCATCTTCAAAGTCTCACCTCCCCGATACGGTGAGAACCTTCTGAGGAGCCGGGAAAACCAGGATGCCATCTTGAGGCAGATATTGGACAAAGAGACAAGGTATGAAATATCTGGCCGGAACCTGATGGAAAGGATCGACAGGGAAACCGGCTTTCTCGAATCATGCATTTCGAGTACGAGGCAGCTGGACAACATCAGGCAGGCCCAGAAGGAATACACCCATCTGGTCAAGCTAAAATCGCCGGAGAAGGACGTTGCCGCTGTCATTCAGGACCGGATCTCCACGCTGAAAAAAGCCAGAACCGACCTGCAGGGACTGGAAAACGATTCCTTCACCCTCCCCCGTAATGATATATATTCCACCATCAGGAATCCTGAATTCACAAAAAAGGTGGAAAAGTTGCACGAGATACAGCTTACGGGAAGCGAGTTGACGAAACGTATTGACGGAGAGTTGGAATACTTCCGGGAGTCCATAGACACCCCGGAGAAAAGAGCCCGCCTGCGGGCCGTCCAGAGCGCCTACAAGACCATCCCGGAGAAGGATGTTGTCACAATCGTTGAAGAGAAGATAACCGATCTGGAAGTTGCCCGCCTGAACCTGATGGGGCTCGAAAAAGCCACTTTCACTGTAAGGGACCGGGATAATATCCATTCAATAGCAAAATCTCCCGACTTCGCGAAGCAGATAAAGCGCGAAAATGGCCGATTAGTAAACCGTGACAGATAATTCCCCCCTGCCCCGGTTTGCCGGGGCTTTTTTACCCAGCAAAGGTTTTTCGATGCAACTCCTTATCATTGAAAATGAAAAAAAGATTGCTGATTTCGTCAGACGCGGACTTGAAGCGGAAGGCCTTGAGGTTGCCGTCTGTTTCGATGGAGAAAAAGGTTTCAGGAAGGCCCTGGAAGAAGCGTACAGCCTCATAATCCTTGATGTCGTGCTGCCGTTGAGAGACGGCCTGTCAATCGTCAGGGAACTTCGCGCGGAAAAGATAACCACACCGGCAATGTTTCTTACAGCCATGAGCTCCGTCGAGGACATAGTTGCAGGTCTTGAAGCTGGATCGGATGATTACATGGAAAAACCGTTTGCAATGGACGAGCTCCTGGCCCGCGTCCGGGCGCTGCTCCGCAGAACCAGCCATGAGCGAGGCGCTGAAATCCAATTTGCCGATCTGCGTCTGGACCCGGTTACGCGCAGGGTGTGGCGGAAGGACAAGGAGGTAAGCCTTACGCCAAAGGAATATTCCCTCCTCGAATTCTTCATGCGCAATCCGGACCAGCTATTGACCCGGGCGACCATCGCCGATAACGTCTGGACGAATTCCGACTTCGACAGGTTCACCAATATTGTAGATGTCTACATCAATTACCTTCGCAGAAAAATAGATCGCGGCACGGGCAGGAAGCTGATCCATACGGTACGCCGGGCTGGCTACATCATGAGAGAGGCGTGATAATCAATATCAACAGGCAAATGAGCAGAGCGAATCAGGGACAGAAGCGCCAGAGTGAGCCGCAAGCGGTCCCGGTTGCCTGTTGATATTGATCACTGAAGGGGGTAAGGATGATCAGGGAGGAGCTGGAGCTTTACAAGTATCTGGGAAACTTTCCCAAGGAAAAGCCGCCACAGGCCGACAATACAATCCGGCAGGCCAGGTGCATGGCTTGCAATGTGCTTTATCGTGTCGAAGGAACGGAAAGCGGCCTTTGCCCTTTCTGCCGTAGCGAACTGGATTTCTATCTGTCCCTTCCGCGTTTTTGCAATCCTCGCAGTAAGAAATAACGGACAATCGTGCGTACTGCCAGGGAAAGACCCTGAGCAATTAGCCAAGCACTTCCCCCCCATTTAACCTGCCCAAAATATAAAATCTTGACATCATTAATTTGTGAATTGTACTGTAATGCGATTTTCGTTCTTTACTGGGCAGATGATTCGGTTTCAACTGTACCCTGGTTCCGTGCAAATATTGATATTCTAATACGAAAGGAAAAACCATCATGCGAGTCTATCTATTTAGCATTATCATGTGGTTATCCATATTTTTTATCTATGGTTGTGCAAATATTGCAAATACCACAAAGGAACCTGTGTATTCTGCTGAGGAATTGTACGATCATGCCTCTAAAAGTGTTGTAATAATACTTTCTGAAATAGCAACTCCACCCAGACAAGGTAGTGGAGTAATTATTGCACCTGAAGAAGTTATTACTAATGCTCACGTAGTCTCTAATATTGATGATATCAAAGTATACTATCAGGGTTTTGAGTACCAAGCTGAAAAAAAGTATGTAGATGAATATCATGACTTATGCCAACTGCATGTAGCCGGCCTCAAGGCCCCTCCTGCAATTCTGCGTTCGAGCAAAAATTTACGTGTGGGAGAAGATGTCTTTGCAATTGGTGCTCCGAGACTACTAATAGTTATCAAGTCATTAAAAAGTAGGGGAGGATACCCTGCCCAAGAGGATAAGGATAGGAATTATCAGCTAGCATTTAGTAAAGGAATCATCTCATCACTGCATCCAGCAGATGGAAGTTCAAAAATAATTCAGAATACTGCTTCTGGTGCACAAGGTTCATCTGGAGGAGGGCTGTTTGATAACCGTGGAAAATTAGTTGGAATAACAAGTTTTGTAGATTATTATCCGATTGAAGGTGCATATAGGATTTCAGATACTAATCTTTTTTTCGCTAATCCTACTGATTGGATAACTAACCTTCCAGATTTGTCACGAACAACCATAGTTCATGTAGATATAGATTACAATAATCTATTTCAAAGAAATTATGATGAATGGTTAAACAAGGCAATTGAATTGAAAGAGAACGAAAATTGGCAAGAACTTGTCAACTTGTCTGAAAAATGGATGAAAGCATTTCCAGATAACGTAACGGTCTACACGTATTTAACAACAGCTTATATAAATACAAATAATATTAATAAGGCTCTTGGTGTAGCACAAAAAGCAACAGAAAATTTTTCGGGCAATGCTGAGGTATGGAATACATTGGCATATGCTTATAGCAACTCTAAGATGTACGCCAAAGCAGAAGAATGTTTGAATAAAGCAATTGAGATTGAAATTAAAAATGGACCTAGGACTGACTACAACCTTTATGTATCAGAATTAATAAGATACAGAATCAGTGACAATATAAAAATCATAAAAACAAAGGCTTTCAACGGTGATTCTGAAGCACAAATTAATCTGGGTATAATGCATTATTATGGGCTACTAGGAAAAAGAGATGATATCGAGGCATTAAAATGGTTTTTAAAAGCAGCTAACCAAGGATCCGCTAAAGCACAATTATATGTTGGCAAGGCTTTTTGCAGTGGCAGTGGAGCATCTACAGATCATGTTGAATGTGTAAAGTGGATTCGTAAGGCAGCGACACAAGGCTATGCTGCAGCACAACATATTTTAGGTGTGATATATTTTGACGGACGTGCTGTCACAAAGGATTACCTTCTAGCTTATAAGTGGGTTGACTTATCGCTACAACAAGGCGAGTGGCGTGATGAATTTACAAACCAAAGTAGCGCTGACGCCAAGTCCTTGATAACTCGTATTTCCAAACAACTGACCTCCTCACAGATAGAAGAAGCTAAACATTTAACTACAATTGAGTAACTTGTAGAAAAGAGGGACAGTATCCGTTGAAGGTCTGATCGATAATCAGCAATTGAAGTATGGAAGTAAGGGGGAGAAAGCAAATCATTTACTATACATAAGGGTCATTATGTATAGTAAAAAGACCCCATTTTGTGATATGTTTTCGGCGCCATATCCAAGCACCACCCGACGAGAATAAACCGCTCACAAGTCAAATTTGAAAGCCGATTTTTCCCGATCCGGATCCGAGGAACATCAAATGAGCGAAATTGAGGTCACAACCCTCGTCCCATTCCACTCCGGAACCAATCTCAAGCAACTCGCCGGCGAATGGTTCCGCCTCGACGTAGCCAACGGCGATGCCCGGCCGGACACCATCGATACATACCTTAACCATATAGCCCTCTGGACCGAATGGTGCCGAGACCGCGGGATCAATCCTGCCTATGCAACGCCGGAGGACGTGAAAACTTACCGTCAATTCCTGGTCACCTGCGAGGCCAAGGCATCCACGATCTCCCTCAAGCTGACCACCATGCGCCGCTTCTACCAGGCGGCCATGGACAGGAAACTCATCGACTACAACCCCGTTGCCGGAATCCGGGCTCCCCGGGATCGCGAAGCAAAAGAAAAGATCCTCTACCTCTCCGCCGGCGAAGCCGAGCTCCTGTTCCGGGCAGTGCCCAGGGACGGGACCCTTAAAGTCCTCCGCGACCGGGCACTCATCGCACTCATGGCAATCGAGGGCTTACGGCGGGTTGAGATCATGAGAGGAAGCGTCCAGGACATCGAAACAATCCCGGACGGCGGCCGCCGCGTCCTCATCCACGGCAAAGGAAAGAAAGGGTACATCTATCCCCGGGAGGACACCCTGTCCGCCCTGGACGAATACCTGACCGCCCGCGGTTCCGTGGATCCGGATCACCAGGGTGAACCGCTCTTCATTTCTATTGGAAAAGGTGGGAAACCAGGCGGGCGCCTCTCAAGGATCGGCGTGAACCACATTGTGGACACATACTTGCTAAAGGCCGGGCTCAAGAGGCCAGGAATCTCTTGTCATGCCCTGCGTCATACCTGCGGCCACCTACTCTATCAGGCAACCCGTGATCCAAAGGTGGTCCAAGAAACCCTCCGCCACAGCAGCATCACCACCGCCGGTCAGTATTCTCACACGGAAGAACGCAGCAAGGCCCGGCACACCAGGTCGATCCCGGTAAAGCTGTAACAAAGAGAAATCTGAGTGTGATTTTAAAGCATACTCGGAATAATATATTTTGAACAGTCTCGGAGAGACTTTTAATCAGTGCTATAATAATTATAGGTGGAAGAAGTGACAGACTGGCAAAAGGAGGGCGATACTATCGAAGAAACTCCACCGTGCGGGAACGCACAACAGAAGGCAGTATCGATCCGGAGGTTACGCAGACCGGAACAACCCTTGAAAAGGATTTATAAGAAATACCCAAAACAGAAGCCCGCCGAACAAAAGGCGGGCTTTTCATTTATATCTAATCGTCATAAAACAGGCCCAGCGACCTCCAGTGGGAAAGTATTCCGCTATTTTATTTTGGAAATAACTTCCGTAACACCTGGCATAGTTGGCCCATGATCTCCAGACAATAGCCCAGTTTCGGTCCTGCTAAATAGTGCCTGCAAAACAATCTTTCGAGAGTCGTCTGTGAATTCGGTTTCCTTGGCAAGGGCAAGATAAACGTAAGAAAGTTGTTCACGCTCTTCTGCGTCACGTTGTAAATGAAATGCGCTGAAAGTCAGTTTGGCAAATGTCCGAATAAGGAAGGCCGTTAAGGAGATAACTGCTGCAAGTAGAATGATGCCTTGCCAGTGCTGTGCCGAAAACTTCTCAATAATCTTGCCGGATTTGAGCCATTCACTGAAAAGCCAGGCAAAGATAACTCCGGAACTAATCGTTGAAGCAACAAGTGCAACTCCCCACCACCGCCCGGCATTTTGAAACTGCAGTGCCCGATTGTGCCAGTATTCTGCTGGCTTTTCAAGCTTAAGCTTTTCCGTATAAAGTGTCTCAAGATCTTTTAGTCTAGTAGCTGCAGTACTGAAAAACTTATCACGCTGCTCGACTATCTCACTTTGAGTGTTTTCTTTCCATGCTTGAATTTCATTCTTGTATTCTTCGGTTTCATTGATAAGTTTATGTTTAATATTATCAGTTTCAACAATCACCGCATCAGTTCTAGAAGCAAGTTCCTTGCGCATTTTCTCAATGACTCGTTTTTCACCGTCGCGACGTTTTGTAATAGCAGATTCTTCTTGTCGCATAAATTCATAACCAAGAATTATCCCTTCAAATGCCTCATATTTCATGTTTGCAATTTGCCCGTTGTTATAATTAGTAACATAGTTCCAGAATGACTGAGCTTGTAAAGATCCAATTTTTACTGCATCAAGAAATGCAGCAGCGAAAGGTGTATCTGAAAATACTCCCCCATGGATAATCTGTGTTATGTTGGAAGAAAAGCTCTGAATCTGCTTTCCGCATTGAATATCATCCCACTGAGGGAAATTCTTCTCAAAATCATTAACTTGTTGTGAGGCTCTCTGAAACGCAACTCGTATAGAGTTAACTTGATTGTTCTTTTGACTATTGTCCGAGGCTTCGTTCCAGAAGGGAATTTCCTTCTCAATGAAGAGTTTCAGGGATTTGATGTTAGTAAATGACCGTGACTCTCCAGCTGCATCTTGTATTGAAATACTAAATTCCAATTCCGCCAGTGTGCCTGCCATGCACCCTCCTCGAAAAATCTAGTTGTTTAATCATAACTAATATCACATAAACAACAGTGAATAGATCTATTTAATTCACCGTCTGTATCCCCATACAAGAAAAGTTCCTCACAAGCCAAATTTGTATGCCTATTTTTCACACTCTCGATTTTTCTCCCCTTCCCTGGCCGGTTTCGCGATCCGATACACCGACGCCACCCCTATTCCCACCTTTTCCGCAACAGCATCTTTCGTCAACCCATCAGCCAGAAGCTTCAAAACCTCTCCACTCTTCTCCCGGGCAGTCGGCTTCCGCCCCTTGAACTTACCCTGCCCCTTCGCGATCCGGATCCCCTCAGCCTGGCGTTCCAACATCATCTCCCGCTCAAACTCGGCTACCGCGGCCAGCATCGTCTGCATTAATTTCCCAGTCGGCGTGCTGGTATCAAAATTGATGTTCAGAACTTTGAACACAACCTTCTTCTTTTTCAACAGGTCGGTAATCTCCAGCAAGTGCTTTGTCGAACGAGCTATACGGCTACGAATCCGGCCAGGTTTGAAAAGTTGTGGCGGTAAATCATGAAAACTGAGGCGACCCCTATAGGGTTGGTTCGATGTTCAGGTGGGAGGGCGATAAGGAGAGGGGAATCTGGATTCGCCGGCGACGTACTCGACTAGCACACCGAAGTAGTGACTGGTCTAGACGTAGGTTTGGCCTATTCATTCTTATGACTGGTTATCTCGCGTAACTGCCTCAGCCAGAGCTTTCTGATACCAAGCGGCATAGCCGGCCGGGGCTTTATCGCCTGGATGATAGCCGAGCTGTAACCAGACTTTCGCCGCAGTGGGAGAGATCAGAGGTCGAATGTTACCAGAGACGAGCGAATCGAAGATGTGCTCGTAGTGATCACCGCATTCCTCGTTGAAATCTATTGCATAGAGCCCCCACGTCTGAAAGATGAACGGGTCCAATACGCGAAAAATGAACTCAAGAGTTCGGGTGCTGGACTGATCCGTCGGAGGCGCGAAGTGTTGGATTGCGTTGCGAAGTCGGCCGAAGTTTGAGAAAATTTCGACGCAAGGTAATCGGATCCCGGTGGCTGCCCACAAACGCTCTGGAAGATCCTGAAAGTCAATCGTTTGACCACGAGCAAACAAGTCCTCAAAGTCCAACAATGTCCCGCCCACTTGAGTGGACTTCGGAATTTGCGTAAAAATAAGGAGAGGGTGTTCGGCGGCAAGTCGAGCCTTTATTAGGATCTCTGCTGCGTGAGCAGCGTTGAGTACGGACAGATCGGCCCAAGAGGGGTTCTCTGGTGTTGCATAGAGCGAGAGCCGGAGTGCATGTGTTAGCGCACCAAGTCCCAGATCCGTCATGTTCTTGGCCACGTCTCGAAGTAATGGGTTCATTTCATATTCCTTCCGCTTGTGTCCGCCCAACGGGCCAGCCATTGACCTGCCGGTGTTTCGAACAGGTCCTATGGTTTTGGTTTGGTATCGCATTAACTATTCATTCAGAAAAATTTTCCGGCCTCTTTTCCTCGGACCTTTTATCTTCGTTATTTCAACGTTGTTTCACCCTCTCGCGCATTAGTAGCCAGGCTTCCTTGTATGGCGCAAGCTCATCGAGTGGCACAACGACCGCCATATTTCCTAGCTTTCTCCGCCCACCTGTTCTTAGCGGACGGTCGTATTCACGGTTCACTGCGCGCATGTATACGCGGTTTGCAACTTCACGTGGCACTATATAAAAAGTTAGATGCTCAAACCCAAGAGTACCATCGTGCTGATGAGCGTTGCCAACCTCCCGGTCAAGGTTTACAAACACGATAAAGTCGGCGACAAACTTCTCTTCAGTAAGGTCGCATTCCCCCTTGCATTGAGTTAGGTAAACTTGGTCTCGTCCGGGGCTGTAGCCGGTTTTCACCTGAACTAGTAGTTTCCTTGTTGGGTCATCTATATCGATAATCAGGTCGCTTCCCGCGAAATTGCTTCTCAGTCCCGCAGTGTTGTATGCTGGAATCCCATTCATCCAGCATTTGGCAGTCGTTGCCGATTCGCCAATCTTCCCGTGAGATTGCGTCTTCCTGAGCATGCTCTATATTCCTTTTCTTACAGCTACCTCGAAATGTGCGTTAATTGGGGTTCAACGGCTACCGATGAACCTGACAACCTTTTGGTCAGGTTCATCTCTCGATCCTTGCCCTTGTCGTGCCAAAATATAAAGAGGTAATTGAACCAGTCGTCACTTATGCTCCTAGCCACGAGTAGTTATGTTCTGGATTATCCCTCAATAAAATAAAAACCCCTATCCTCATGACGAAGATAGGGGGCTGGTTCACGAGGTATTTTCTTCGGCGGCCAGGCTGTCGGCACATTGCGGACCCTTGACTCTGCGCCCCCTGGTCGCCCCGGGTTTGCTCTTTTCGGAAAATACAATGAAATCAGTTATTCAGATTTTGTAGCTAGCGATTAATTCACAGTATTAATAACGCCAGTGTATATGTAAGTCAACGTTTCTAATTTTTCTACCCTACAAATCTTTTCCCTTCTCCGTTGAAACCACATCCCACGGCAAACCATGGTTTTCCGTTCAAGAACTATCTTATGGTGTCGGTATAAAAATACTTCCGCAGCGCACCTTTCACGAAAGTCCCTTCTTTTCACAGTTGTTGCACTTGCACTCGCTTTTTTTCGGCGTTAAACCACCACCACCTGCCTGAATTTTCGGCGTACACGTTTCCGCAGAAGACACAGCGAGCCGTTCTAACGAGAGGGGGCCGAGGAATGCCGCTTGTGAGACTCAGTACTGAGGGAGTTTGGGGCTGTTCGCTGGTATCCGTACTTTGCCAACCAGGGGGATGATCTTCACGCGGTACGTTTACGCCTGGCTTGTCCTTGGTTTTTCGCTGATTATTGGTAAATGCCGGCTGGGATTCAAACACCCGCCTTCGCGCATTCACAGAGGTGGACCCCATTGGTATTTCAGGTTGGCGGCGTAATAAGGTGGACAACCATTATGGTTATGCGCTTGCCCCCTCCCCTGCTTTGGGCCAAAGTCACCGACCTTGGTTTTCACTGCGCCGGCGATCCTGCACGTATGCGCAAATCCCCGGCTTGCTCTCGCCCAGGGCGGTAACTTTAATCGGCCTGGGAACCACTCGTCAGCTGAGTGAATCGTTCAGGCTGCCGAGTCATTTCCTTCATTCCTTGATCCCACCCGGTAAGCGCTATTTCACACTAGACAAAATATTTCATTTTGTCTAATATCCAAAATCGGTGTTCAGGAATGACGGGCCTTCAGGGGCTATGAGGATATCAAAACATTGGACAAAATGATGAAGGATCGAAAACACCTGGTTTCCGCAGAGGTGGACAAGCTGATTGACGCAGCCAAAGACAGCCGGAATGCTGCCCGCAACCGCTGCTTGCTACTACTGATGTTCCGCCATGGTTTACGAGTTTCGGAGGCCTGCGGGCTCAAGATGTCCCAGGTAGACGTTGAGAACCGCATACTTCATGTAGCCAGGCTCAAAGGGGGATTGTCCACGACGCACCCACTCCGCACCGACGAGATCCGTTTCATAAAGGCATGGCTGGCGATCCGCGCGAAGGCGAAGCCGGAAACGGATGCTTTTTTCATCAGCGAACGCCTTAAGCCCTTAAGCCGAAAAACAGCATGGCTGGCGATCCGCACCTATGGGGAACGCGCCGGCCTCGCGCTCCCCGCTCATCCGCACATGCTCCGCCATGCTTGCGGCTTTGCATTGGCAGACCAGGGAGCAGACACACGGCTTATTCAAGATTATCTTGGACATCGAAACATTCAGCATACCGTCGTTTATACGGCGACTAATCCGGCCAGGTTTGAGAGGTTGTGGAGATAAATGCTTCAGTTACTAGATCAAGTTGATACTGTCCGCAAAGAGGTAGGACGGAAATTGGACCACGGGCTAAAATCTGAGCTTGGACAGTTCATGACGCCTTCGACAGTCGCCCGTTTTATGGCGTCTTTGTTTACCCCTTCATCAAACCTACAAACCGCTCAACTTTTGGATGCTGGGGCAGGGATAGGCTCTCTTTCCTGTGCTTTCCTTGACCGCGTCACAGCCACCACCCTCCCCTTTCATCGGCTCAAGGTTGTGGCCTATGAAATTGACGCTAAGTTAAGAATTCACTTAGAAAAAACACTTTCCGATTACCAAAGCGCAATTGATCTAGATATCTCCATTGTGTCGGGCGATTTTATTGAGGCGGCTGTAAAGCTGATCCAGGGAGGAGAAACACTGTTCACCCACGCGATCATGAATCCGCCATACAAGAAAATTAATAGTGCTTCGAGGCATCGGGCTTTGCTCCGAGAAGCAGGCATTGAAACAGTCAACCTCTATTCCGCTTTTGTTGCCCTTGCAGTTGAACTCATGGAGACGGGCGGGCAAGTTGTGACCATCATTCCCCGCAGTTTTTGCAACGGTCCTTATTATCGTCCTTTCCGGGATATCATCCTTTCGAAGACTGCCATTAAACAAATCCACCTTTTCAACGCCAGGAATAGGGCTTTCAAGGATGATGACGTTCTACAGGAAAACATCATCATTTCTCTGGAGCGGGGGGCACAACAAGGCCCCGTGACGATATCCACATCTACAGACGACAGCTTCAGCGACATGGAAACGGTCATCTACCCGTTTGATCGCATAGTTTTTCCGGATGATCCTGAGCGGTTTATTCATGTTCCAACATCGCCGGATCATAGCCACATCGAACTTTCACCTTATGTTGCATCGTCCCTTTCTGATCTTGGCCTGGAAGTTTCGACCGGCCCTGTTGTTGATTTCAGACTGAGGGATCACCTTCAAAAAATGCCGCAGCCAGATGCCGTTCCACTTCTTTATCCTTGCCATTTTATGGGGCAATCGGTTGTGTGGCCGAAGGCCGAAAGCAAAAAGCCGAACGCCATACTTTTGAACGACAAAACGAGAAAATGGCTTTATCCGCGTGGCTGTTATGTAGTTGTAAGGCGCTTCTCTTCCAAGGAGGAAAAACGGCGCATCGTTGCTAGTGTCGTTTATGCAAAGGATTTCTCTGCCCCTATGCTGGGTTTTGAAAATCACCTAAATGTTTTTCACGCCGGTCGGCAGGGAATTCCTGAAAACATTGCGCGCGGGCTGTGTGTTTTCTTGAATTCTACGGCCGTTGATGACCAGTTTCGCCGTTTTAGTGGGCACACGCAAGTCAATGCTACAGACTTGCGCCTTCTGAAGTATCCGAGCCGTGACGCATTGACCCGCCTTGCTTTATGGGCGAAAAATCAACATGTTCTGACACAACATAAAATAGATAAGAAAGTTGAAAGTATCGCATGGCAAAAATTGACAACTTAAAAGCTGCTCTTTCGATCCTCGGAGTCCTGGGGCTGCCACGGGCACAGCAGAACGAGCGTTCTGCACTTTGCCTTCTGGCCCTTCTAAGCCTGTCGCCTGAAAAGAACTGGTCACAAGCGGAAAATCCGCTTGTCGGCATAACACCTATGATGGATTTCAGTCGACAACATTATGGCAAGGACTATGCGCCGAATACTCGCGAGACCTTTCGCCGTCAGACCATGCACCAGTTTGTTGACGCCGGCATTGCGACCTATAATCCTGATAAGCCTGAGCGCCCCGTCAACAGCCCGAAGGCCGTCTATCAGATTTCGCCCGAAACGCTTACCCTTTTGAGGACGTATGGAACCAAGGCATGGGATGAATCGCTGCACCATTATCTTACACTCAGAGAAACGCTTGCTGAGCGATATGCCAAAGCACGTCAACAAAAACTGGTTCCTGTTCACATTGCCAACGGGAAAGAAATCGAGTTAAGTCCAGGAGAGCACAGTGAGCTTATCAAAGTAATCGTTGAAGATTTCGCGCCGCGCTATGCGCCCGGCGGCGTTTTGGTCTACGTCGGGGATACAGGTGAAAAGTGGGGTTACTTCGATGATGCTCTCTTGAAAAAGCTCTGTGTGACTGTAGATTCCCACGGTAAAATGCCGGACGTGGTTATCTACTATGCAGCCAGAAACTGGTTGCTGCTCATTGAGTCCGTGACAAGCCACGGTCCTGTTGACGGAAAGCGCCACGCTGAACTTGCTCGCCTGTTTTCCAAATGCTCTGCAGGCCTTGTATACGTCACGGCCTTTCCATCACGGGCCATCCTGCAGCGTTATATTTCAGAAATTGCTTGGGAAACTGAAGTGTGGGTTGCCGATGCCCCTTCACATTTGATCCATTTCAACGGGGATCGGTTTTTGGGCCCATATGCCTAAAAAGTCTGCAGGATCCTAGAACTAAGTCTGAAATTAAATAAGAGTTGGGTGGGCGAGCCATGAATGTATCTCGTCTGAGAGAATTACGTCCCTGCACAACTGCCACTATTAATTTAAATGATCCTCAGATAACGATTTGCACAGTATCAGGAAACATAAAGATTCCATGGGGGTGACGTGATGACAATGCTGCTAAAAAAAGAAATTGAGTTGGCGAGCAGAAGAGTTAGCACCGACTCATACCCTGTTTCTATAGGCGAGATTGTTAGTATTTACAATGCGGGAGAGCTAAACATACACCCTGAATTTCAAAGGACATTTAGATGGGATGATGATCAGAAAGCGCGCTTAATTGAGTCTATTTTTCTCGGCATACCTATTCCCCCGATCTTTGTCTTCCAGAACGACAAAGGGCATTGGGAGGTCGTTGACGGCTTACAAAGGCTGTCCACGATATTCGAGTTCATGGGAGTACTTAAAAACGAGGACGATACAACAAAGCCATTTCTCGTTTTGAAGGCAACCCATTTTCTCCCTTCCCTGGACGGAGTGCAGTGGGAAAGCGAAAACCCGGAAAAAGCACTCCATGATGATCTTCGCACTACCTTTAAGAGGAAAAAGCTGCATTTCAATATCCTGACCCCAGGCAGTGACGAAAATACCAAGTATGACCTCTTCGACCGGCTAAACTCAGGCGGATCGCAGCTGACCGAGCAGGAGATAAGGAATTGCTTGATTATTATGATAAACAGGACTTTGTTTACCCTTATCAGCGATTTAAGCCGGCTCGACAGCTTTACTTCATGCCTGCCTTTGTCACAGGATGCGATTGACACCCAGACTGACAAGGAATTTGTCGTACGCTATTTCGTCGCTCGCCATATAAATGTCGCCGCGATAGACACAGGAGCCAACATTCGCTTGCTGTTGACCGATAGGGTCAAAAACTTGGCCTCGAATGCTGCGATAGATTGGGAAGACGAAAAAACGATCTTTGAAAGGACATTCACCTTATTGGCAAAAA
>ERZ795032.1548-NODE-1548-length-15609-cov-22.316382_pt1 | contig 15609 bp, 13 predicted proteins | sample MGYA00375124_ERZ795032 | MGnify/ENA primary metagenome ERZ795032 (study PRJEB30167, sample SAMN05720154) | activated sludge metagenome | isolation source: Anaerobic digester | place: China | collected 2015-12-16 ...
TCCTCAACGCTCACCGGGCGGTCCTCCTCGGCCACGTCCCGGTGGACTACGTCGGCCTCGCCGTATCGGCGGTGATCACGCTTGCGATCTTTTTCAGCGGCGTCCTGTACCTCCGCCGGACAGAGAAGTACTTCGCGGATCTGGTGTGACATGACATTCCGAAGAGAGAAACCGATCATCGAGGTGAAGCACCTCTCGAAGGAATACCAGATAGGGATGGACCGGACCTACAAGCGGTTCACGGAGAGTTTCACGAACGCGGTGCGGCACCCCGTAAGGACCCTGCGTGGCCTCACTGGACCGAAGGAGACCTTCTGGGCTCTCAAGGACATCAACTTCGAGGTCGAGCGCGGCGAGGTCCTCGGCATCATCGGGAGGAACGGCGCCGGCAAGAGCACGCTCCTCAAGATCCTCTCCCGGATCACCTACCCGACCGAGGGCGAGATCGTCATGCGGGGCCGGGTCGGCTCCCTCCTCGAGGTCGGCACCGGCTTCCACCCCGAGCTCACCGGCCGGGAGAACATCTACTTCAACGGCGCCATCCTCGGGATGAAGAAGCGCGAGATCGAGGAGAAGTTCGAGGAGATCGTGAAGTTCTCGGGCGTCGAGAAGTTCCTCGACACCCCCGTGAAGAGGTACTCGAGCGGGATGAATGTGCGGCTCGCGTTCTCGGTGGCGGCGCACCTGGACCCGGAGATTTTGCTGGTGGACGAGGTGCTGGCGGTGGGGGACGCGGAGTTTCAGAAGAAGTGTTTGGGGAAGATGGGGGAGGTGGCGAGCGAGGGGAGGACGGTATTGTTTGTGAGTCATAATATGAATGCTGTTGAACAACTCTGCGGTACCTGCATACAACTGGAAAAAGGGCATATTATACAATATAGCCAAGATGTAAGATCTGTAATTCGACAGTATTTATTAAGCCAATCTGCCATCAATAATGAATCAAAATGGGAAAACAAATATAATGAATATATGAACCGTTGGTTCGTGCCCTTGTTATTCTATATTGGCGATAAAAATGGTGAGAAATTAGTCATGCCCGTGAAAAATAATGACGAGATGTGGGTTTATATCGAGGGGGAGTTAAAGGAGAACGACCCTGCCTTGACATTGGGTTACGCAATTTATAGTGAGGATGGGAACCTACTATATTGGTCCTATCTGACGGACGAAAACGAAGATAACTGGTCCAAATTAAAGATCGGCAAAAATCAGCTAAAGAGCAAGATCCCAAAGAGGTTTCTTAATGAGGGTACTTATAGGATTGAATTCATCAGTTCATTGCATTTCAGGCAATGGATTTGTGAACCGGGTAAGAATACTCCTGTGATATTTCTGACTATAAAAGGGGGATTAAGTGATTCGTCGTACTGGATAGCGAAAAGGCCCGGTTTACTAGCCCCGGTCATGAACTGGGAAGTTAATAATTAATCTCGGAGCATACTCCAAAAGTATCCGGGGAAAGATCTGCTTGAATCGAAATGATTAAAGTGAGGTGCGAAAATGATTGCCAAGATACAGCAAATAATAAAATATGCATTTGATTACCAAATTTTTCGCACATTATCTAATTGCAATAGTCGTTTCTCCATGCATTGGAAAGACAGATATCCCTGCCTCAACGATAACTGTGGCACCACGCCATTTGATGCACACTATACCTACCATCCAGCGTGGGCGGCAAGAATCATTGCACAGACAAAGCCTGCAGTTCACGTTGATATTTCATCAACATTGCATTTTTGCTCTATTCTCTCAGCATTTGTCCCCGTAAAATTTTACGATTACCGACCGGCAGATCTGGAACTCTCCGGTCTCTCCTCAGGATCTGCGAATATCGTCTCTCTCCCTTTTTCATCAAATAGTATAGAATCCCTGACATGTATGCATACTGTAGAACACATCGGTCTGGGAAGGTATGGTGATCCACTTGATCCTGATGGTGATCTGAAAGCAATTGCCGAGCTGAAACGTGTCCTTGCAGTGGGAGGCAATTTACTATTTGTTGTACCCGTCGGAGGAACAGCAAAGATCATGTTCAATGCCCACAGGATATACACATATAGCCAGGTTGTAGGATATTTTTCCGACTTACAATTTGTAGAATTTTCTTTGATCCCCGACATTCCTCAATCAAATGGACTTATCTCGAATGCGACCGAAAATGACGCAAATAAATGCTCATATGGATGTGGTTGTTTCTGGTTTAAGAAAGGAGTCTCCTGAAACCAGAAGAAAGGTGACATGAAATGGTTCTCGTTGGCACTCACAACAAAGCAACCCGCGATGCCTGGCTGAAAGGCGTGCTCCAAAAAATCCCGGCAGGACGCGCTTCTGGATGCTGGAAGGGGAAAACTGCAGTATAAGCCCCTCTGCGGGCATTTAATGTACTGGTTATTGAGAATCGCTGCACTAGTAAGAGCATCCCGAGGTGGGGATCAAATGAACCTCATTAGTGTTGTCATACCTGCAAAAGAGCATGATATCAGACTTGAAAAGGCCATACGAAGTGCATTAGAGCAAACGCTCCCCCCATTGGAAGTTATCGTATGTGATAACGGATCGACAAATGGACGTGTGGAAATAATGGCCTCAATCCAGGACCACCGAATAAGGTGGATAGATGGTGGAACGGATGGTTTACCTTCAATCCCTAAAAACAGAGGGGTTATAACTTGTCGCGGGGATTGGGTTGCTTTTTTGGATAGTGACGATATTTGGCTACCTGGAAAACTAGAGAAACAGATCAAGTTTGCTAAAGAATCGGGATGCGCAGCGATCTGCACGAATGCAGTAAGATTTATACCGGGTTACGGATCAAAAGGAAATTTACTTACACATGGTGCAACCCTTGGGACGAGACTATCCTTCCAAACATTACTACGTAATAATAATGTGATATGTAGTTCTGTGCTGATAAAAAAAGATCTATTATGTAAAGCCAGGGGTTTCCCTGAGAATAGGGAATTAATTGTCGGAGAAGACTATAGTCTTTGGTTACGTACTTCAACCATGACCGACTTTGCATTTCTTAATGAAGCACTTCTGATTTATAATGATGAACCCGCATCGAGCATTCGGGCATATAGCCCTCCTCCATTGCAACAGAAGAAATACGTGCTGATGTCATTTCTATCTTGGGCGTGGGAAAACGGAGCCAAAAAGACTTACATCCACAGTGCCCAAAGATTACTCCTTTGGATAAAGATAGTAGAATGCGTACATCGGATTAAATCTGCTCTCACAAAATAAGAGTACGTAGCGAGCTCATAATTATTAAGTAATTTAACAACGCAGGTTTACCTTGTACTTTAGAGTAGTAGAGCTGTAATATGAAAATTCTTCATACTGTAGAGTATTACCATCCCAGCGTTGGCGGTTCACAAGAAGTCGTCAAGCAGCTTTCCGAGCGGTTAACACAATTAGGGCACGAGGTTACAGTTGCTACGACGTACCTGCCAAACCGCAGGAGTTCTGTTCTGAACGGCGTGAAGATAGTCGACTTTAAAATCTCTGGGAACTTAGTTCAAGGTTTTCAGGGCGAAACACAACGATATCAGGAATTCCTCAAAAACTCAAATTTTGATATAATAATGAACTATGCCGCCCAGCAATGGACGACAGATCTGGCCCTACCTATATTAAAACACATAAAGACAAAGAAGATTCTGGTGCCATGCGGTTTTTCGGGATTGTACTCACCAAAATACTCCACTTACTATAAGATGATGAAAACATGGCTAAAGGAATATGATGTGTGTGTTTATTTGTCCGAAATGTACCAGGATATTCGATTCGCTCAAGAATGCGGGGCAAACAATCAAGTAATTATTCCGAATGGTGCCAGTGCGAATGAATTTACAAAGGTGCCTAAATTAAATATTAGAAAGTTATTAAAGATTCCTGAAAATTCCCTGTTGATACTTCACGTCGGATCACATACAGGATTGAAAGGGCACCAAGAGGCAATTCAGGTTTTTAAAAAAGCAAAAATCAGAGATTCGACTCTTTTAATTGTTGCAAATAAGATTAATCTCCGATGTTGGTTAAAATGTCACATTTCAAAGCAAGTATATCAACTCAACCCCACATCAAGGATAGCAAACAAGCAGATAATTATCGCAAACCTTTCTAGAGAAGAAACGATTGCTGCATATCACGAAGCTGAACTATTTCTTTTCCCTTCAAATATCGAGTGCTCTCCGTTGGTACTATTCGAGTGCATGGCCTCAAGGACTCCGTTCCTTACAACCGACGTCGGCAACGCTGCTGAAATTGTTAAATGGTCCAATGCAGGATTATTGCTGCCGACGGTGAAATTTTCTAACGGATATTGTAAAGCTGAACTCGAAGGGTCTCGTAAAATACTAGAGGGGATCTACCGCAACCGAAAACAAAGGGAAATGATGGCAATGTCTGGGTATGAGGCGTGGCAAAGGGAATTTACTTGGGAAAGTATCACACTGAGATACGAGAAATTATACAACGATCTGATCGATGAATAACGGGGCAGATTATATTGACTTGAATATTCCCCGCTTTAGGATGCTAACATCAAATAGAAGTTATTATAGGCGTTCGTGATTTAATCATCCTTAACTGAACTGGTGCATGAATGATTATAACACGACTCATGGGAGGATTAGGCAACCAAATGTTCCAATATGCTATTGGACGCAAAATTGCATTGGCAAATGGTGCTCCATTGAAACTGGATATAATGTGGCATATAAATAAGCCAGATCGCCCCTATAGCCTTCATCATTTCGCAATCAACGCTGAGATGGCCACTGAAGACGAGATAGCAAAACTAAGCAAAGCGAAGATGCCACTATACAAAAGAGTAATCAACTCGGTCAAAGAAGTGGGTAAACCATATTATCTTCGTTCAGAAATCCACGAAAAATGCGTGGACTTCGACCCAAATATACTCCATATTTCCGATGGGGCCTACCTTAATGGCTACTGGCAAAGTGAAAAATATTTCAAAGATATCGAAGAGGTTCTTCGGAGCGACTTCAAAGTGATAGAGCCTTTGAGTACCATCAATATGAAATGCGCCCAACAGATAATTACTTCAAACGCAATTGCAATTCATGTCCGTCGTGGGGATTATGTTTCAAACCCAGCCACACATCAGGTCCATGGCACATGCTCATTAGACTACTATCAAGAAGCGATGGATCTCATTTTATCTAAAGTACAAGAGCCCCACTTCTTCGTTTTTTCCGACGATCCAAAATGGGCTTTAGAAAACATCAGGACTGATTCACCTATAACATACGTCTGCAATAATCCACCTGAAAGGAACTATGATGACCTCCGCCTAATGTCCCTTTGTAAACACTTCATAATCGCAAACAGTTCCTTCAGTTGGTGGGGGGCCTGGTTATCCGAAAATGATGACAAAATTGTTGTAGCACCTGCACAATGGTTCCAGGGTATCGAGTACAACGATGCTGATCGTCTGCCTGAAAGTTGGATTCAGGTCTAATCGCTGGTGTGAAAACGCCTATGATGCTGTTTTGGCCACAGGTTCAACTGATGTAAATTCCCGAAGGGTGATAGCCTCCACTTTCCGCAGTAAGAGTTCAGCGCGCACAATTTCTTCTTCCCTTTCATGAAGAGATAATCTGCAATAAACGCTCAGGGATCCATGGCTCTGTTTCTCCTTTGTCCAAATCTAGGTTGGATCCAGGGCCATTTCAATTTTACAGCAAACTCGTTACGTTACCCATTAGAATTACTTTTAAATTATCGATTGTCTATAAATAGATGGCATGTGGCGGGTCTTTATCGAATGAGGATTCCCAATTGGATTCGGCCAGAGTCGCCTGAGATAACACTATCTACTAGGCTCATGATATAAAGCATGGTTCTAACAATGCGAACAGATAACCCGTTAGTCTCGGTTGTAATGCCTGTCTACATGGCAGATGACTTCCTCCTTGGTTCAATTGATAGTATTTTGAATCAAACGTATGAAAACCTCGAGTTACTCATCATTTGTACGGATCCTACTTCCAAAACTATTGAAATTTTAGATGTCTATGCTCGTTCAGATGAGAGAATTAAGATCGATTATAACCAAGAGGAGGGGCTTATTGAGTCTCTCAACAGGGGATGTAGAAGTGCTAGAGGTAGATATATTGTCAGAATGGACGCCGACGATATTAGTTGCACAGATAGAATTGAAAAGCAAGTTACGTTCATGGAAGAACACCCCGATATTGGTTTTTCCGGTTCTTTGATGGAAGTGATAGATAGATCTGGCAAATTTGTAAGAATGCGAAACTATCCTGTAAGCCCTTTGGTGATAAAATGGACGCTTATGTATGCAAACTGCTTAGCACATCCAACAATAATTATGCGTCGAGACATAGCCAAATTGCTAGGATTCTACCGGAAAGAGGCACTGTACGTAGAGGATTATGATCTCTGGGTCCGAGCAAGTGCAGTATCGCATCTATCAAATATACCCGAAGTGCTTGTAAAATACCGTTTCCATGAGAATAATTGTTCTAGAGTACACGAACTTGAAAAAAGGGATAATGAAGTTATTGTAAGTTGTTCTGCCATTCAAAAGGCATGGTGTGACACTATAGATGAGGATCTCTTCTGTGCATTTAAAAAATGGAAAATTGATAGATCTCTGTCACTCGGACAAATCGACATTCTAGAGCATTTTATCGAGGATTCTGCTCTTAAACTTGTAAGGGATAACTGCTTAAGCGATTTTGAGCGGTCTGAATTGGGGCTAAGTAAAGCGAAAATTATCATGGAGCTGGCCCGATGCTCTTACGGTGTATCTTTACGGAAGGCAAGTTCACTAGTATTTTATGCCATAAAGACCCATCCAGAGATTCTACCGCAGTTACTGCAGTTCATTCGCTTATACAATCGTTGGTATAGAACCTGATTGGTATTCCCGATATAACTGAAAGATTGTTTCATTGCTCCCCAAAATTTGTTTTATTGTAGGGAACAGGCATAGACCTTCATGATATCCAGTGTAATCTTCTTCCATGCATATTGTTTAGCCCACCGGAGGATTGTCTCTCCATTCCACTCCTGATCTAGTGCCAGCATAATTTTCTCTGCAAGATCATCAGGGTCGGCAGACTCGACCAATAGACCATATTTATTGGAGGTGATGACCTCCGGCACCCCGCCGACCCGCGTCCCCACGAAGGGCCTCCCGCACCCGAGTGTCTCGAACATGACAGTCGGGTTGCCTTCATTGAGGCTCGGCAGGACAAAGAGATCGCAGGCATTCATCCAGAGCGGGATCTCATCGTGTGGCTTTCCGCCGGTGAGCATGACGTAGTCCTCCAGTCCGAGCGAGCGGATCTGGCGTTCGAGGGTGTTCCGAAGTTTTCCGGCACCGACGATGACGCAGAGGATATCCTTTCTTTCCCGCACAATCCTCTGGACTGCTTCGACAAGGTATTTCTGGCCTTTGACAGGCTCCAGATTCCCTACCGTGAGGATGATCTTCTTATCCTGAGGAAGATTGAGCAGCTTTCTACACTCTGAAGAGTCGCGGGGGTAGAAGAGATCGCTCCTGAAGCCGTTGGGTATGACAGTTACCGGCGTGGAGACGTCCAGTTTTTTGATGCACGCGAGATTGCTCTGGCTGACGGTGATAACATGGTCTGCGGTGTTGAGCACGTATTCGATCCTCTCCCGCCACTCGTTATCCTTGAAAGGAAGGGAATAGACATCATAACCGTGCCCGGTGACCACAAAGGGAACGCCGTATTCTTCCTTGAGGCGGGCACCGGCGTAGCCTGAGGACCAGATGAAGTGGGCGTGGATGAGATCAAATTTTATTCCCCATCTCTGGACAAAGGAACGAACACTAGAATAGTGCCTGTCTCCCAATTTTCTGTATCCTCCATTGGTAGGAATGTACCAGACTGGAGTTTGGTGAATGTGCGTATTCTGAGAGGTGTTTGCGCAGTCGATCGCATAATATGCAGAAGAGATCCTCTCTAACTGGGGCACTGAAATGATCTTCCCCAATCCAGCAATAGGATGTTTTCTTACAACAACGTTTACAGATGAGAAGTCGGGTGCAAGAACATCTATTACATCCTTTTGAAAATTGTTATACGCATGACAGATCACGAGCAGGTTCTTACATCCCATGCCCTTTGTTATAGTCATTCTGCAACAATACTCCTCAATAGATAGTTTGACAATTAATCCCTCTTCCATAAGGTGAGATTCACCGCGTTTATGCCGCACTAGAGCCCATATCTTCCATCATGTTCATCAAAATCCTAGAAGAAATTGCAATCTATAACTAAAGATTATGCAGTAATTCCCTGTTTTAGCCTTCCTAGTTTCCTTTACCAATTAGGGTCATAACGCCCTTCGTCGCCTCTCGCTCTTAGATGCAAATTTCCACCGATATAAGACTTCAATGATAAATTTCTGTAATTTTGTATAGAGTACATTTTGACGATTTTCAGACATTTTTTCCCCGGGAAATTGTCCTTGTAAGATCACTTGGTGTAGAGAATACCGCCCCTAAATGTAGAGCATGCTGAATGAAGTAATCCAACGACGCCAGATATGCAGGCGATACCCTGCACGGATGAGCTTGAAGTGTCAGAACTCCACCACCTCTTTGTTTTAGCGAAGTCAAACATTCAGCCCAGATCTCTCCAATTTTTATAGATTCGTCGGGACGGTATCTGGGCCCTCGCGGATCCCCGATTAAAGAGTAATCGCTGATGCCCAGCGTTGGAAATTCCAGAACATTTGAGGTTATGTAGTAGGGTCTCGGCGGGGACTTACTGTAGGTGTTGTAAAGAGATCCAACCAGTTTCAGCAGGGGCTTTGCGTAGGGGTACGCCACGGTGTCCATATACCGTTTCTGAACAAACGGTACGCCCTTAAAGGCGATCTCAAACCTCTTCTTACTACAGTCATACTTCAATCCGGCCCTATCCACTGCCAGGTACGTGGTATGGTTATGCTTATACCACGGTGCCCGGAATCCCTCAACCTCCAAGTCAAAAACCTGCGAGAACACGCTCTTCATGGCGTTGAGGCGATCAATCTGGACTGTCTCTGACTCATAAAACCCCTCATGGACGTCTCCATGTCCCTCAATCAGATGGCCATTTTTTAAGATGTATTCCACCCGTTCTGGATACTCCTCTGCTGCTTTAGCTGTTACGAAAAATGTTGCTTTTACGCTATATCTATCGAGAAGAGAGAGGTAAGGTTCCAACCGCTCAATAGTCTCAACTCGAAAATAATCGATATCTCCGGTTATGCAAACAATCAGGTCATCACCAATTTCAAGCGATCCCATATTCAATCCCCATATAGACAGCGCTGATGTACAACCCTAACTTTAGATTTCTGCCCCGGCTGCATCTCCATACTCCCTTCTGAATTTGGACTGCACCTCGGGGTGCCCTTGTAGCTCTTCAACACTGCGGGGATAGTTCTCGACGAGCCAGATCATAAACGCAGTAACATCGATCTTATCCCCTAATAACCGCTCTCGTTTGATCCGCCAGTTCTCCCGGTTCGCAGGATCCTGCAGGATCTCAATCGCCCTGCCCAGCGCTACATTGCCATCGGTGAAACTGTAGAGGAGGTTATAGGTCTCCTCAAGTTCAATGAAGTTCCCCATTGTCCCGGCAAGGGAGGAAACGAAGATAGACGGAGTCCCGAGCACCGCCGCTTCTGCCGCTGTCGTCCCCCCCTCCCCCACATACAGCGCCGCGTAGTACAACAGAACATGCAGCTTCTCCGGGGAGACCCGGATCCGGTAAGGCTGCAGCTCCGGGGGCAGCGCCCCCTCCGAGGTGATCAGGACACGGCCGTACTGCTCCAGTGCCTTCACGAACCCGGCCCTGTCGCGGATGCCGTACTGGCCGACGTCGTGGCTCGCCTCCCAGGAGACGAAGCGGACAATGATGAAGGGGTCGCCCTCGGCAAGGCCGAGGGCGGTGAGGACGGCGGGGTCAGGGGTGAAGCGATTTGGGTGGAGGTAGGCAAGTTCGTGGTAGCCGTTGTAGCGGATCTGTTTCGGACCGATGTTATACTTGAAACAAGATGGAGTGCAGATAACATCGGCAAAAGGGAAGGTGATTCTATTTGCAAATTTCGCGTGTTCTGTGTCGGTAAAGATGATTGATTTTCTCCTTAGTAGTTTTGCAGCATGGGCAACCGACGGGTTGCCAACACCCAGCAGAAAATCTGGATAAAACTCCCGTGCAATATTAAATATTTGGAAATCGCGGGCTACCCACTCTTTAATTAGGTTAAATTTCCCGGCTTTTTGCTCACCGATGAGAGTGAAATCAAAGTGGTACTCTGACAATAAATCTAAGGAAATTTCCTTCTTCCTTGCAGTGATTAAGATAGTATGCCCTTTTCTCTCCAGTTCCCGGATAAAGTTCTTGAAAAAGTGAACGTGGGCCGGGTGTCCGATATCGATAAGTATCCTCATATCATCGCCATTAATTCCGTAAATTTTCACCAACCCTCAGGGCGTTTCCGGGCCGGCGGTCCACTTCGTGCCGGAGGACGGCGCATCGCTGGCCCCGGTGCCGCCCTGCGAAGTAGTCCCTGACGGTCAGGGGCGCGTGCCCGGCGTCAAGCACCGCTAGGATAAGTTCCTGGTATTTCTTGAGGGTGAAATCCCGCATCAATCAATACCATCCCCCATTCTTCTCCGCCTGCATGTCAAACAGCATCGCAAAGAGCAGGAACTGCGCTCCCAGGCCGAAGACGAGAATCGCGATGACCGATGGGACGAAGATGGGGTGTCCCTGGACGACTTTGAAGTGCAGGGCATAAACCGCGACCAGTAGCCCAATAACTGTAAAGATCACCCCGAAGAAGTAATAGAACACCAGCGGATGGAACCCCATGACGACGTACTTCGTCTTCAGCCTCCAGAGAAAGTCCTTCAGGAGAAGCCTGGAGAGCCTTACAATGTAACTGCTGTACTTTATCTTCGACTGCTCAAGCCCGTAGCGCGCGGGGTGGGGGACGTTCGTCACGCGGAACCCGTAGACGTTGAGCCGCACGAGGATGTCGTTGCAGTAGCCATACCGCGGGTAGACGGCATCGAGCGGGATCGTCTCAAGCGCGCGCTGCGAGATCGCCGTGTAGCCGTTCTGCGGGTCGACCAGCTGCCAGTAGCCCGACGCAATCTTGGTGAGCAGCGTCAGTGCCGCGTTCCCGGCAAAGCGCCACCGGCTCATTCCCTTCCGGAACTCAGGGTTGATCAGCCGGTTGCCGACGGTATAGTCAGCCTTTCCGTCGACGATCGGGTCCAGCAACTTCGGGAGAAACGCGGGGTCCATCTGGTTGTCGCCGGCCATGACGGCGACAATCTCGAGATCGTCCGCAAGCGCCGCCGTATACCCGGTGACGATCGCAGCCCCGACGCCCCGGTTCTCCTCGTGGCGGATGGGGACGATCCGCGGGTCCTTCGCCGCCCATCCGGCAACGCTCCCGGAAGTCTCGTCCGTGGAACCGTCGTCCACGACGTAGATCCGGTCGATAAACTCCGGCATGGTATCGAGCGTCGGCCCGATCAGGAGTTCCTCGTTGTAGGCAGGGACGACCACTGCGATCCGGTGTTCTCGGTACATGGCGACAGTGCTCCGTCTGCACCCGCGCGAGTGCAGGCGGAAGGCCCCGGCCCTGCCCGTGCGGATGCACTACTTGTTACCTATATTCTCCTGTCGTCAGGGATAACCATATCGCTTCAAGGGATAATGTGTACGTTCTCCGTTGGTGAAAATCGTGCATTCAGGCTTGCCGGGGTGCTTTTACCGGCGGTACGGGGGAGAGCGTGGCCAGGTATTCCCGCCGGGCAGGTGCCGCGCAATCCGGGGCGTACCCCGGGTATCCTGCGGCGATTCGCGTGCTGCTCCGCGGAGACCGTGGCGCCCGCCGCATGGCATCCCCTTTTTTCCCGGATACTGGATGTACGTATCCCGTATCCAGGGGAGCAATATTTAAGAAGCTATTAACATTGGCGAGTCTAAAAAATTACTGTTTTGTCGAACACGACGAGGGCGGTTACCATGAGTTCACGACGAAAATCAACACCAAAATCCGGGCCGGATCGGGCGGACGAGAGCCGGCCGGAGCAGGGGGCAGTATCCGGTTTCCTGAGCAGGAATCTTATCCCGGTGCTCGTTTTCCTCTTTGCGCTCTTCTTCATCCTGACGTTCTCAAACCCGGCGCTCTTCCTGAACGACGAGTGGATCACGGTCAACCAGCTGCACCAACTCGGGGAAGGCCACCAGGTGACCGTGAACGAGGGGAAGTACGGTACGTTCCTGAACGGGACACCGGGGCCGTATTTCCAGGCCCGCCATAACCTCCTCGGTTACACGATGATGCTCCCGGTCCTCTCGCTCCCCGCGCTCTGGTTCTTCGGCCTCTTCGGCGATCAGTTCCGGCTGGCTATAGTGTTCCTCTGGTCGCTCCTCCCTGTCGCGATGGCGGTGCTGGTCGACGCCTATCGCCCGCAGTACGCCCGGTGGCGCGGCGTCCGGTGGACGTGGCTCGTGATCGGTGCCGCGTTCCTTGCGCTGCTTGCAAACCTCGTCTTCTACTACCCCTGGCCGTTCACCGCGCCGGACGCACCTATCGAGACCGCGGCCGTGGTCTTTACGAACCACCTCCTCTTTGCCGCGCTCGCGATGATGGTCTACCTCACCTGCCGGACCATATTTGAGGACACGTGGTTCTCGCTCTTCGGGACGATTGCCTGTATATCCTGCTCGTCGTATATCTTCTGGGCAGCAAACGCGAAGGACCATATGCTGCTGGCAGCGATGACGGCGGCGGTCATCCTCTTTCTTGTGCGCTACATCCGGTACGGGGATCTCCGGGATGCCGTCCTCGGGTTTGCATTCATCGGGCTCCTCGCGTGGGCGCGGCCGGAGGTCGGGTTCACGGTCTTTATCCTGGTCACGCTCTACTTCATCGGGCTCCAGGTCTCCCGCGGCCTCCTGAAGAAGCCTCCAGTGGAAGCGGTCAAGGCGCTCTGCGCACCCCTTGCTACAGTCATAGGGGCTATCCCGCTCCTCCTGAACAACGCCTTCGTGACCGGAAACCCGCTGGTGCCTGCCTTCTACGTCTACGAAAAGAATCTCCTCGCCGGTGCCTCGGGGGAAGAGATCATCGGGGCTGCTGAGGCCGTGAACGGCGTCGTCCAGTCGGTCCCGGCGCCGTCGGGAGGGATTACGGGGTTCCTCTCGGTCCTCGCAAACCACTTCGCCCCATCGTGGTCGACCCTGCCCGGCGATATCTTCGGCATCCTCTTCGCCCCGGCGTCCGGGAACATGAGCCTCGTCGCGGTCTCGCCGCTGATCGTCCTCGCGATCATTCTGCTCCCGGTCCTCTACCTGGATTACCGGAGGGGCGAGAGGTCGTCCAATCTCCCGGTGATAACCTTCCTTCTCATCATAGCCTGCGCCGTCTGGGTTGCATACATCCGGAGTATCCCGGGACTGAACGCCAGCCACGGCATCATCCCGGACATCCGGTACCTCGCCCCCTTCTACCTCCCGGCGGGGCTGCTCGGGGTCTACACCATATGGCGCCTGAACGGCGCCGCCGACCCGAAACGGCGGGCGCTCTGGCAGATTGCCGCCATCGCGGTCTCCGCCCCGGTGCTGCTCGTCGTCATGATGCTCATCCAGCCCTACGGCGGCCAGTATGCCGGCTACACACAGTTCTTCACCCAGGTTACGTTCGTGCTCCTCGCGATAACCCTCATCCTCATCGCGGCAAGGAAGCGGTTCGGCATACCGTATGCCTGGATAACGATGGCCCTGTTCCTCCTCGTCGCTGTCCCGTTCGCGTGGCAGCTGATGATGGTCTTCCTCTACTCCGTGGCGAAGTTCAACGGCTACCCGCTCTGGATCCCGCTCATCGAGACGCTTTATAACTACTGCATCGGTGTCACTGAGGTTGTTCCTCCGTGAGGGGCCGGGGACTTTTTTTTAATTGTGGAAACATTCTTGAATACCTATGAGGTCGCGTCCGACCGCAGCGCGATCGATAACGATCCGGGATGCTGAAGGCGGAGTAGGTCGGAGCCGGTTTTTCCCGGACCTGGCCGATTCGCTGGATCACGGGGGCGGCACACGTTGCACCCGGGCGGGACTCACGCTCCCGATATTCGCACATCGCATCTGCGGCAGTCGCGCTCGAAACCTGAGGGTTTCTTGAGTACCGAACTATAAACCGCCACTTATCACCATGATTGCCCCCGCCGTCAGGGGAGGGGAGCGACTGCGGAATACGCCTGGCCACGGGGAATGATGCAAACGGCAGGCGCTCGGGCTTCGGAGACGTGGCCGACAGTTCGTTAGAACCCCGCCGAACCGGATCTGCGTTGAGGCCTGGATCACCCGCAGAAATTATTGCATCGACGCTTAAAGAAAAAGAGAATTTGTGGTGAGTGTGCACCGTCTAGAGAGTGTTCACTTTGTTTAGATATGCCGGTACGGTCTTCTTGATCGGGTAGGTCGCACCGACCGCCGGTTGCAGGTTCACGGAGAACGGGATGTTGGGTGTCAACGTTGCTCCCGTGGGGAACACGATCTTCAGCACAAACTGCTCGCCGGGTTCGAGGAGATGGTTCCGGGCTTCGGTGCCGCCGATATCGTTGTAGGTTTCAATGACAGCCCAGTGCCCGGCAGAGATGGACTCTCCTTCATCTCCACCCCCCACGATGGAGTGTTCCGTGTCATACGATATGACTTCCGACGTAGTTCCACTGGTAAACGTCACCAGCATCTGGCTGATGTCGAGCGGCGTGCCGCCGGCGGTATTTCCGACGGTGAACTGAATGGAGTCAAGATTGCCGGCCCCGGCAGTGGTGGAATACCCATAGATGTTGCCGATGATCTCCAGGCTGGAACTGGCCTGTTGCGACCCGGTGTGGACGACCTTCTGTGCTTCCCCGGTTGCGAAGAACCCGGCACCGAGCATCACGTACGAGAAGACCGCGGCCACGACGACGAACGCGATCAGGACGATTGCCGCCTCGAGCCCGGTGAATGCATCCTCGTTCTTAAGTAGTTTCATCATTCTCATTCACCCCTCAGTAGACCTCGTAGTTATAACCTGGCTGGAAGTCCGCCGGTGCCATCCGGTTGATCGGGAGCGCCGCGCCTATATCGGGCTTGACTTCGACGGTGAACCGGTCATTCGTTTTGATGGTGGGCAACGTTTTGTCCGTAACGCTCTTGATCGTGATCTTCACCATCTCGAACTTGTCGAGCATAGCGTTGCTGGAGTCTTGCAGAGCTCCATCCACGTACCACTGTGGTGCATCATCGCCAAGCGTCTTAAGATCTTCATACGTGTAGGTCTTCAGATCACTGGTCGTCGATACGGTGAAGGTCACCTTCGTCATATCCACCGATGCTCCCCCGGCAGCAAGCTGCAGGAAGAAGCTGATCGCGCCCAGCTCGGTCGTGCTTGAAGCCGTCACGACCACCGGTCCTGATAGTTCAAGGTTCGAGGTCGCCTGCGACACCCCCGTGTGTACGGTCCTCTGCCCCTCCGAGGCGGTGAAGAACCCGGCGCCGAGCACCACGTACG
>ERZ795032.1549-NODE-1549-length-15582-cov-403.923037_pt1 | contig 15582 bp, 12 predicted proteins | sample MGYA00375124_ERZ795032 | MGnify/ENA primary metagenome ERZ795032 (study PRJEB30167, sample SAMN05720154) | activated sludge metagenome | isolation source: Anaerobic digester | place: China | collected 2015-12-16 ...
GGCCCACATCAACTGCCGCCACGACCATACACCGCTCACGGTCTACCGGAGCATCACCAACAGCGGCTATCAGCCTCTCACCGGCGTTGCGGCGACGACCACGCTCAAGGAACTCAAGGCTCTGTCGACCTCGGCATTCTGGAGCGGAGAGCACCGTCGAGGAAGAAGACGCAGTACATCCTGCACGAGGAACGACCATGATGCCGGGTGTGGATAGCAGCACGGAGTTTTGGCAGATCGGGCACCGCCCCTGCTCCGGATCAACGCGGGTGCCCTGCCGGGTGCGGGTAACGTGTGGATACAGGGATATGGTAGCGCACCGGGCGATGAACCCCCACTCTGGCAGGATCGAGTATGAGATCCGCGGCAGCCCTGGTGCTCCCGGTGTTGCCGGAAAGGGTCCAGGCCAGCCCGTGGTCGTTTCAGACTGCCCGGATGCACGGCGCCCTATTCCGGCCTGCCGGAGAAGTGCCCGGCGATCAGCCTCTACGACACCGCGGTGACGGAGGGCGGGTGCGGGACCACGGTCTGTTGCCGGGAGCAGTACTTCACGTTCGACAACGAGGTCTACCGGGCCTGGGGTGGGGGCCTCCGTCTGGCTGGACGAAGACCCTGACAATGGCAGCAATGGCAGCATGTTTCAGCAGAATGGCAGCAACTGCTGCCAACAAGAGAACGGCAGGAGCGAGAAGAGTTCCGGGAAAGACGTTCAGGATCCTGATATAGATCGATCTATGTACGTACATGTACAGCAGAATAAGAGAACGGAGAGCATGGATAGCAGGACTCCCGGTGATAGCCGGGGTGCGTGTGTTTTCCGCACTGCTGCCAATGATCTGGAGGATGCCTCTAATAGTGCCGGAAATCTGGATTCTGGCTCAAATACTGATGCATTGATTGGCAGCACCTGCTGCCAACGTGCTGCCACTGTGCTGCCAGCGTTGCCACCGATCAACCCCACTGAGTACATCCCCCCTCCCCGGCCGCAAAAGACGAGCCCGGGCCTGCATCTGCAACCGGCAGGCCGACGTCGCGGGTGTTGCGGGGCCGGCGGAGGGGTCTACCTCTGTTACGATTGCCTCAAGAAGGCGAAGCGGCCGGCGAAGGTGTAGCCCCTGCCGAGGGTCCTCGATCACCGAGCGTTTGCCCGGGTGAAGGTGGAGATCGGCCGGTGCGAGGGTGTTATGCCCGGCTGGTGCTGGAGTGGAATTGGGGGGAGGGGGTGAGGTGAACGACTTCCCCGAATCAGAATTACCCTATTGCCTCCCGCATTATCGGCGATACAATGGAGGCAGGTCTGATTCGACTGCAGGACCCGGAAACTCGATCCAATAGATCCAGAAGGTATGTCCCGTACTGGGCATGAGATATGTAATCCGCATGTACGGATCGTTCCGCTCCCGATCTGGAAAAATCAATTTTTAGGGGAATTCCTGGAAATGCGTCAATGATAGTTAGTTTTGGGTATGTAACGGGTATGTAATCCACAATGATCCCGGCATGTACATCATGGTTCATAGAGCCGGGCCTTCCCTCTTCGTAAAACTCCGGACCGAGCACTGTATCGTCCTATCTCCTCGGATATCGCTTTGCTGGGTATGTAACCGGCATGTAATCGGGAGTGCGGGGCTCCGGGGAAACCACCCGATCGGCCGGCGCGAGGTCTGCGGGGGGGGAAGAGGGCGGTGTACCGGTCCCGGGAGGCGCAGGCGGGGGTGTGTGAGGAACGACTGTCCGTAGGGTGCGATGGCCTGAAGGGCCGGAGCATGAGCACCGAAGGTGCGGAGCAGGAGTTCGAGCACCATTAGGTGCAAAGTGCGACGGTTCGCAGAATCGGAGCATGAGCACCGTCAGGTGGGAGGTGCGAGCAAGAGCGAGCATGAGAAGCCATCAGGCTTCGAAGGTGTTATTCCGGCTGGTGCGGGAGTGGAATAGGGGGAGGGGGTGCGATAAGGGTTGCACACGCTGAACCAGGTTTATCCAGTGATATGAAAACACTTAAGGAGTTTGGAAAAAAATACGCTCGTAAGTGAGTGATATGGGAAAACAATTTCATATAGTTCCCTCAATAATCCATTCTGACACCCATATTGTATCTCCAAGCGTCAGGGCCCAAAAATCCTTTTTATCAATCATATCGTCGGCGAAAAAGCAGGCTACTGTAGAGCCCATATACGGCAATAAATTTGCATTTCAACCTGGAATCTTGGGTAAGTGAAAGAATGAATGGAATAGGTAGGATTCTGTGTCGGATTGGCCTTCATAAGTGGGGGAGAGCACATGGCTACAGCCAATTTTCTTCAAACGTTGTCGACATGAAGCAGAGGTGTCTCCGATGCGGCAAGGTGAAGAGATGGGTCGAACCTAAGAAAAACCGTAGATGGTGAACAACACCTGAAACTCGCTATAGCGCGTATGACAGAGAACGAAGATCTGCAGGTAGAACCCCGAGTCATCTACTATACCCTTGATGGGATAGGGTATAAAATTCGGATAGATGTTTATCGGAAAATCAAAACGTATTTTGCAGGCAAGGGATACTACGATAGGCCAGAATCATACCAGGACTATCTTTATGATTCTGTACAGCGTCGACACCTCGATGACCTCATTTTCCAGATCATGCAGGGAGCGGATAGCATCGATGGGATGGCGAGGATTGCGATCAACATTGTTCAGCGTATTCCCTATGACCACGACAAAGTGAGGTATGATCTCCGATATAATCCGGACTGTCCCATCCGATTTCCATACGAAGTCATTTATGACAACAAAGGGATTTGCTCTGAGAAGTCTCTATTACTAGCATTTCTCCTTAAGGAATTGGGATTAGGAGTTGCATTGTTCCGTTTCGATGAGGAGAACCACATGACTGTTGGGATTAAATGCCCTCCCGAATATGGCTACCATGACACTGAATACGCTTTTGTTGAGACAACGGGAGTAAACCTAGTCACCGATGACCAAATGTACTACGTAAGTTCCAAGGAGTATGGATTTCCTTTCATCCAGCTTAAGTCCATTCCAAAGTTAATCCCCATCTGTGGTGGGGCGTCATTTGATAGCGTACACCAGGAGTGGTTTGATACAAGAGATTTACATAGTTACCAGAAAAATCCCGGCAGTTATTTCCACATCACCCGATATATTGAGATTGCACGAAGATATGGACTTTGAAATCTAGTCATTCATGGTCCCATTGATCGAGTGTGGAAGACCATTGCACCATTGTAGTGCTTATAGTTGATTTCAGTGTTGAGTTTGGTGAATCTGCTATGATGGTGGAGTGAAGTGGTGAATCTGAGCGACAATGGAGTTCTAAGTAAACTACTATCCGTTGTAGTTGGGGTTATACTTGCGTACAAAAGTCCGAAAAGGAATAATATTCGACCACTTCATTTCTGAGCGATATAGTTGAAATTGCCGTTTAATCACAGTTGCGTTGGTAGTTCCAGGGATAATCATATCTTGCTAGGAGGTTATTTTGCATTATCACTGCATTTTCTTTTGAAACTTTCCTCTGGAACCGGTAGTATAGAGATTTTCCCAAACGTAGCTCATTGTCAATTAAATTACCCAAATGAGAACTATCTCGCGCATAGGTTGAGATCCTTGCTCTTAAATTGCCTGTTTCACCAACATACATTATCTCATGTTTTCTGCCTCTCATCGTTTTAACCCCTAGTTCGTAGCACGCTGGCCCCTCCCATTGGGGAGTGTTTTCAGGAAGGTATTCACTCTCATCTGCAACTCTCACCCACTGCGTCCATCCCATACATTCTGAAAAGAAAAATTTAAAATATTTAAACGTTGTTAAAAGGTGATTGGTAGTATGGTAAATTATAGGTGTAATAGGTGTTTTGATACTGGGTTGCTTGTCTGTGGCGTCTGTGAAGGAAAAGGGAAAGATATACTCGGTTTTGTCTGCAGAAACTGTAACGGTTCAGGCCATACAACCCAGCCGTGTGGTTGTGGGGCGGGAAAACGCCCTTCAAGAAAACCGCGAAGATGATAGATTGACACTCTAATAGCACTTCTGTATCCGCTGAAAACTGCTCCTAGTCATTTTCTTTCGAATTTCTTCAAATCCAATTCAATACTTACTCAACTGTGGTATCTTTCGATAGTGCAACCCTACCTTGGAGTGTAAGCATATTATTTTGAGTGCATATGCACCACTTGACGGTTACAGCAAAGACGAGGAGTACGGCGAAAAACCGAATGTCGGCATATTCGGAAGCGTCTCCCCAGAATTCCCCCGGAAATTTACGACTACATGAAAAACCGCGTCGGCAACGCCAGCAAATCCCTTGACACGTTAATCTGATATGCTACTTCCGGAACTCAGTCCGCTATGTTTATTCCTCCGCAAACAAGATCGGCCAACCCAGACCCGAACCCGTACCCCCGCCCACCCCTAGGTAACGCCCCCGGACACCCCCCAAAACCCCCGCGAACGACATCGACACCTCTTTCCCGCCCCGGACCAGAACATTCAGGTAATGAGTGCAGAAGAGCGCTGGAGCTCCCGGCTCACTTCATATTCGCCAGGATCGGGGGGACGATCCCCGGGGCCTACTTGCAAAGCCGGGATACCGTCACCGAGCCGGCCATTCCGGGTCTGTCACCAACGGGGAGAGAGCAGTGAAAAGGCGCCGGCACGAAAGACCTCGCCCCCAAACAAACCCACAACCCCTAACCCCCACCCCCAGCTCCTCCGACCCCGTGATCGCCCGGACAATCCCGGCAACGACCGCCCGCTCCTCCGGCTGCAGCCTCGTGTAATACAGCCTCGTATCCTTCGCCTCGACGATCGCCACGGCATCCGTGACCGGTTTCAACAACCCCTTCCACCCGGCGCCCCCGGACGCGACGATCTCGCGGACGGCGCTCCCGACCGCGGAGACCTCCCCCGCCCCGGCGAGCCGCTTCAGGAACCCTGCCGTCATCCTCCGTGCCGTTGCCGGGTCCAGGCGGTCTCGCGTTCGCGGTCGACGAAATCGTCGCCTGTTGCGGGGCCTCCTATGGGCAGCATGTACGACACCTGACAGATCCGGTGTATAACAAGTCTGTTACCTAACAAATCCGTTATTATCCGGGCAGGGGCCGGCATCATCTCAATGCCGGTATATACAGCGGCACCCGGACAGGAGACCGGAAGAATGACAACGGACCGCGACAGCAGGTAATCCCGGGAGCGGAGGGGATCGTTCTTCAGGAGAGGTGCCGGAACAGTTGGTAACATGAAAGGAGGTCAGAACCATCCGTACCGTTTATGCGCCTGCTCGATTGACATCACGGCAAGAACATGGACTTCCAGCTCCTGCTCATGGATGCGATAGAATGCCGTGAATGTCCGGCTGATGTGAAGTCGATAGGTGTCCTCACGCCCGTGCACGTACAGGCGCTCCTTGTCGCTTCCGCTGCCGGGGAACGGGTCTTCCTGAAGAGTTTTCAGCTTCTCCATGACGATCCGCCGGCTCTTTTCGCTGAGGCTCCGGATACTCTCAAGGGCCCTGCGGTTAATCAGTATCCGGAACGTCAAAGTCCAGCTCCACGAAATCCCCATCGGCCTCGATACGGTCCATATCCTCGATGAACCGGCGCTTCTTCTCCTGCTCCACCATCTGTGAGAGGAGGTCGTCGAAGGTCTGGCCGGGGTGCTTCAGCTCGGAGATCGCCGCCCAGACCCCTTCCGAGACGGGAATTCTCTTCGTTGCAGCCATGATGGTATTGTAAGCCTTCGTCATATTTACAATGTTGGCACCGGGGTGAGTGGGTGGGTCCTGGACACCTGGGGTGTGAGTCTACAATCCGGGGAAGGAGCGATAGGTCTTCCGCTTTTTCTCCATTCCTGGAGTTCTAAGAAATATCCTTTACTCAAAAGAGTGTGGATCTTAGGTTCTAGATGGTTTTTGAGAATGGTAGGGCGTTTTTCAGGCGCTCACTTCTTACATCTGCCGGACTTTGTGGCTGTGTTGTTCGGGTTGAGCTGATTTGCCCTGTTGTCTACTGCAGCCTTGTGTGAGGCGTTGTTGGGGTTCTTAACATCCGCACGCTGATTCTTTGCCATACAACCTGCTTGTTTCGATTCTACATATGCTTTCTTGTCGATCCAAAAACGGACGGTAGCGCTATGGGATACTGCACGGATACCCTTTATCACAAGGAATGCACTATCACGAGCAGGGGTGCACTATGATGAGATGCCTGAATTCCTGAATTCTCCTCTTGGAGAGAGCCGGAAGGCAGGTATACCGTCACCGTGCCGGCCCTCGCCCGGCTGTATGAGGCGATAACAATGGCACGGGAGGCCGTCGAGGTCTATATCGAGAGCCTGAAAGAGAGTGTTGAGAAAATTCCCATGATGTTTATCAGACGCCTGATCCATCTCTTTCAGTAGAGGTATCGTCTCTTTCGAAAAATTCAGACAGCGTGGACTGATCCCTCATAGCACTCGTCCGGTAGTCCTCAAGTGCGAGTCGCTCCCCCTCCGCACCGGCTTTCTCGTCGACCCATCGCTCAATAAATTTTGCCTCGATATTCTCAAGAACGGCACGGAGTCTGGATCCCCGGCAGTTGAGCCGGATAGCATCGGCATCGACTTCATCGAACAGCTGATACTTCTGCCCGTATTCGAGGACAGTTCGTAACTTCTCCGTCACCATCCGTGCCTTCCGATCGTCTGAAACGCCCAGCGAGATGTTAGCCATCAGGGTCGAGAGCACCGCGCTCTTCTGGATGAGCTTCGGATCTTCGATACCGTCATCGAACAGGTTCTTTCGGTAGCACTCCCCGATGATTGCCAGCTGGATGAGCCGGTAGGGGTTCGTCGAATAACAGTAGGGGAGTTCATACTGCTGGTGGAGGTCCTGATCGCCGAAACCCGCCTGCAGCATCTCGTTTAACGCTGAATTCTCATGCGAGCATTCGAGGAGAAGTTGTATCAGTTGAGACCGCGGGGCGTAAACCCAGACTTTTATCCGGTCGATGTCGTATTTGGGATGCGGCTTCTGGCCCTGTGCCTTCATGGACTCGATGATCTTTATCTTGTCCTTCTCGTTGATGCAGAGCACGTACTCGAACCGGTCCGGATCGAGCTCGATGTCTATGGTCTCTGAAAGATAGTCCGTCTTTTCAAGGACCATATCCCGGGCTAATCCGACCTCTTTTAACGTCTTTTTTACGTCGGTGATCGAGGATTTGCACTCGATGAAGATCGCACGGTTTTCGCCTTCGTTGTAGAGGAAGAGATCGAAGTTGTGATTTCCCTTCTTTGCGGAGCCGAACTCGATCAGGGGCTCTGCAAAATAAAATTCGTATCCGGATCTCTGTGAAAGGTCGGTCTGTGCGAAAGATTTTGCGCACTGCTTCACGAGAGTGTGGTGCTTTTTGTCGTCCTCAAGAGCATCACCGATCCGCTCTCGTGCCGACGGTATGGAGTATGTTTTATATTTGTCCTTTAATTTATCCAGTTCCTCGCGGACTTCAGGTGGAGAACGCTTGTAGAACGCCTGAAAGTCTTCCTGCTCACGAGGAATATGGATGGTATCACCCTACGGTCGCCATATGGTCGATATTCTCGACCACAAACTCGAAAAACCTCATGGATGTTCCGATGTCTATTTTCTCGACCGGATAGACGTCGATCTTCCTACCGGTCGTCGAGATGTCCAGAAGAGAACCCGTGTGCTCGTCGATCAACCGGGCGGAGAAGAACATCGAGCCCGGCAGCAGCACCTGCTCAAGTACGGTAAAATTCCACTCCTCGCTGCACATCGCCTTGCAGAAGCGGGAGACGTCATCGTAGTGCATCTCCACCGGCACATCGATTGACCAGGGGATCTGAATGGCATTCGAGAATTGCCTGCGGGACCCGACCTTGTTGATGGAGTATCCCGACTCCCCGATTGCCTCTCTCACGTTTTCAAGCCGTGAAACGACTTCTTCGATTATCTTGAAGATACCTGCGAAGTGCCCATGACGCAGTGTTATGATCCCCTTATTGTCGATGCGGAACGCGATGCCGTTCGGGAGCTGGACCTCAAGAATCTTTGGTAGCACACCGTAGTAGAATTCCATCTCCTCAAGCGTGTGTTTTCCGTCGTTCCCCCTATACTGGATGCCTCTCTTGACATGAGGCCTGAACTCGGAGTGAATATCGGTGTTAGGGCCCCTCCTCGCGGAGAAATAGGTTATGATCATGTCCGGGTATTCCCGGGCGAGGTTATCTTTGATCTCCTTCATCACCTTGGGGGCTATCCAGAGATTCGATATCTCCTTTGTACGGTTGATATAAGTGAAGAGGATGTCAGGTATCTCGTTGGTTTTCTTTGCATCCGTGATGAAGAGCGGGACGTTGTTCCTGTCGTCGAAGAACGTGTAAATGTAAATCCGTTTATCCTGGGACTCCTTTGAGAGAAGGAGCAGTTTTCCTGCCCTCTTATCGATGGAGAAATGGAAGTTTTTGAGACTCTCGATGAACTGGTCGATATTCTGGAACATCGATAGCGTTGCAACTATGTGGAGGTTACTGTTGACCTGGTCGTCTCCTCGCTCGCATTCAAGGTACTGGATCAGCTCCTGAATGTCGTCAAAGTCTCTATCATCACTGATGAGCGAAGGGAGGTTCAGAGTATCACGTCCCTGGTTAATTTCCATTAAGTTCCAGGTAGATTTAGATGTTTCTTATTCGGATCTAATACCGGCGGAGCGTGAAAGGTATCTTGAAAATTGCTGTATATCAAGTCAATCCGGAAAACAGTATGGACCGAGCGGGAATTGAACCCGCGGCCTCTTCCATGCCAAGGAAGCGATCTACCCCTGATCTATCGGCCCCTATTACCCTACAATGTTGATCGTGATCACATAATAAGGATTGGGGCAGGCCGCTCCCCTATCCCTCGCGAATGAGGCTCGAAAGCCGGGAGAGCACCCGCTCCCGCGCATCATCCATCTTCGGGCGCGCGACCACCACGCCGCCCTCGATGTAGCGGGAGAGGAGTGGGACCCCGCCCTCCGGCGCGGGAGCGGCGAGGGGCAGCGTGACCCGCCGGCCGGCCATCTCATAGACCTGCTTTGCGCCGCTCCGCTTCCCCCGCTTCGCGTAGGGCCTTCCTTCTATCTCCACGATGTCCATCGCAAAGTCGATCACCGGCGCGTTCGCGATAGCCCCCCCGACCCCGAAGGCATCCGCGATGTCGCGGTAGGCCGCGACGTCCTCGCGCGACAATCCCCCGGAGAGGAAGATCTTCACGTTTGAATAGCCGTGAACGTCGAGCTCCCAGCGCACCTCTTCGACGATCGCCCGCATATCCCCCCGCCGCGACCGCGGCGTGTCCAGCCGGACGGCCGTCGCCCCGCATGCCGCCGCCCTGACCGCCTCTACCTTCTCGTCGTAGAAGGTGTCCGTGAGCATGATCCGCGGCACCTCCGGGCCCGCTCCCTGCGCAAACGCCCGCCAGGCGTCCTCCTGCCGCGGGTAGCACATCACGAAGGCGTGCGGCATCGTCCCGGCAAGCGGGATCCCCTCCGGCGCACAGGTGCTGCTCGCCCCGTCCACCCCGCCGATCCAGGCCGCCCGCTCGATCATCGCCGCGATCGCCGGGTGCTGCCGGCGCGACCCGAAGGAGTAGACCGGCCGGCCCTGCGCCGCGAGCCGGATGTGGGCCGCCGCCGACGCCACCCCCGACGCGTGGCAGAGGAAACCGAGAATCGCCGTCTCGTAGACCGCGAAGTCCCGGTAGCGCCCCGAGACCCGGAGGACCGGCTCGTTCTTCGCGAAGATGGCCCCCTCCGGCATCGCGTCCACGTCCACCGGCACCCCCTCCAGGAGCTCGACGACATCGGAGAGACCGCACAGGACCCCCCACGAGTCCGGGAGCGCCGCCGCCGTCACCTCCATCGTGACGTGCGGGTTGACCCCGTCCTGTGCCATGACGTCCCTGACCCGGCGGAAGTAGATGTCCGTGCACCGCCCATCCCGGATAGCGTCCTCGCCGACCAGCAGAAACCTGCCCATGCCAGATCCGGTCGTCGCCGGAGACGTAAACCCTTCCGGAGCGTGTCGCGGATAGATGGCATTTTCTCATCAGACGTCGACCCGATAGACTGAATGTCACACGGACAGGCGTATGCCCCGGCGGGGTGGATCTAGTGCTCGGGATCATCGGGGGCACGAGCCTCCTCTATGCCGACCTGCCGCCGCTCCGGATGCGGACCGTCGCCACCCCCTACGGGAAGGCGGAGGTCCGTGTCGGGGATTTCGCGCTCCTCATGCGTCACCAGCACAACCTCCCCCCGCACCGGATCAACTACCGGGCGTGCCTCGCGGCGCTCGCCATCCTCGGCGTGGACACGGTCGTCGCCTTCGGCTCCACCGGCTCCCTCCGGCCGGCAATCCGGCCGGGCTCGATCGTCATCCCGACGGATTACCTGAGCATCACCGATATCCCCTCCATCCACGAATGCACCATCGGCCACATCTGCCCCCGGTTGGACGCGGACCTCATCCGCACCCTCGGCGAACTCGTCTCCGATGCCCTGACGGGCGGGGTCTACGCCCAGACCCGGGGGCCGCGGCTCGAGACCGCCGCCGAGGTCAAGGCGCTTGCGAAGGTCGCGGATATCGTTGGGATGACCGTCGCAAGCGAGGCGACGCTCGCCATGGAGCTCGATATGCGGTTTGCCGCCGTCTGCACCGTGGACAACTACGCAAACGGCCTCGGGGAGGAAGCCCTGACCTTTGAGCAGGTGCTTGCAACCTCGCGGAAAAACGCCCGGAGGATGGAGAGCATTCTTGAGATAATCGTGGAGAACTGTGCATGAACGAATCAGACGACATCTTTACCGCCCGGGGATCGGTCCTGATCGCCGGCGCTATCATCGACGGATCGACCGTGGACATCGCGATCGACGAGACCGGCATGATCGCGGGGATCGGAAAGGACGCGAAGAAGACCATCGACGCCGATATCGTCATAGACGGCTCCGACCGGCTTGCTGTCCCGGGTCTCGTCAACACCCACACCCACGCCGCGATGACCCTTCTCCGCGGCTACGCGGACGATATGATCCTGCAGGACTGGCTCTCGCAGAAGATCTGGCCGCTTGAAGCCCATCTCACCGGGGACGACGTCTACGCCGGGACGAGACTCGCGTGCCTGGAGATGATCAAGAGCGGGACCGTCGCGTTCAACGACATGTACTTCTTCATGGACCGGGCCGCAGAGGCGGCCGACGAGATGGGGATGCGGGCGACGCTCGCCTACGGGTTCATCGACCTTTCCATCCCCGAGAAGCGCGAGGCTGAGATCAAGGCGACGGAAACCCTCGTCCGCCACATACAATCGCTCAACAACCCGCGGATCCGGGCGGCCGTCGGTCCCCACTCCGTCTACACCGTCTCCCCCGAAGGCCTCTCCTGGTGCGCCGAATATGCAAAAGATCAGGATATCGGCATCCACGTCCACCTCTCCGAGACCGAGAAAGAGGTCGTCGACTGCGTCGCCCAGTTCGGCAAACGCCCCGCGGCGCTCCTCGACGGGTGCGGATGCCTCACCCCCCGGACGGTCGCGGCACACTGCTGCTGGCTTGACGAGGCCGAGTGCCGGCTCCTCGGCCAGCGGGGCGTATCGGCCTCCCACAACCCGGCAAGCAACATGAAGCTCGCCGTCAACCGGGCGATGCCCTACCACTGGCTGAAAGCTTCCGGGGCGAACGTCTGCCTCGGCACCGACGGCTGCTCCTCGAACAACAACCTCGACATGCTTGAGGAGATGAAGTTCGCCGCCCTGCTCCAGAAGTTCGCCTGGAACTCGCCGACCCTTCTGCCCGCGGGCGAGGCCGTCACGATGGCAAGCGCGGCAGGCGCCCGGGCGCTCGGCACCGGCCCCGGCACCCTGACCGTGGGGGCGCCGGCCGATATCGTCCTCGTCGACGCCCGTGCGGTCTGCAACACCCCCCTCTACCACGCCGGCTCAAACCTGGTCTACGCCTGCAACGGCGACGCGGTCATGACCGTCCTCTGCCAGGGAAGGGTCCTGATGCACGAGCGGACGGTGCCGGGCGAGGAGGCGATCCTCGAGGGCGCCGCCGCCGCGGCGCGGTCGCTCGTCGGGCGCGCCGAAGAGGCCTCCTGACCCTTTTTTCACCCGGACGGCACGTCCAGCAGGTCCGCCACCGCCGTTATGGTCAGGTCGAACCGGTCCTCCGTCCCGGTCACGTTCTCCCAGGGCCGCCGGTAGACGGCCGAGAAGATGAAGGTCCCCGGCTGTTCGGGCACGAGCGTCCAGGTGCGGGTGCCGCCGGCGCCGACCACCCCTTCCGGCGTTGCGTTCGGCCGGTAGCGGTCGTCGGCGACGGTGAGCCCCGGTGAAGCCGTGGCGTTCCAGGAGTAGCCGGTGGACGGGTTCTCCGCAAGGCTGATCGCGACCTCGCTCTCCACCGGGACGGTGACGTTCTCTCCGTTCTGCTCGATGCCGAAGTCGTACGGGGTCCCGGCCGCATCTTCGAGCGTGAGGAGGAAGACGTTCCACTCCCCCGACCGGTTATCCGTCCAGACGATCCGGCTGCCCGAGACGTGCGGGAGGGACTGCCACGCGTCGTCACCGGTGACCTGCCGGGTCTCGCCGGCGGCAAGGTCGAAGAGGTAGATGTCGTCGGTGTCCCGGCCCGTGAAACTCTGCCAGACAATCAGGTCGCCGGAGATATCGGGAGAGGATGCCACCCCTGACGGGCCGCCGGGGATCCGCTCCTCCTCACCGGTGGCAAGATTGTGGACGACGAGCGAGCCGGAGCCGTCGCGGAACTCCGCCCAGACGATCCGGTCGCCGGCGACCGCGGGGAAGCCCTGCCGGACGCTGCCGTTCCCGAGCGGCACGGGTTCTCCCGCATCCCGGCTGACAAAGACGGTGAAGTTGTCCACCCAGACGATCGTCCCGCCCGATACGTCGGGGGAGACGACCAGGGGGTCGCCCTGCACCGGCCCGGACGAGATGCTGGCGACGCTGCTGTCCGTCAGGTTCATGGCCCGGATGCCGGCCTCCCTGTCGAGCCAGACGACCCGGTCGCCGTCGATCCCCGGGACGGCTCCGGCGGCGATCCGGACCTCTGTGCCGGCCGCGGTGTCATAGAGCCGGACCTCAGGCGCTCCCGACCGGTTATCCTCCCAGACGATACGGTCCCCGGAGATATCCGGCCAGAGCGGGACGGCGGTCCCGTTGGTGATCCGTGTCTCCGTCGCGGCGGGGATATCGTAGAGGTAGACATCGCTCCCGCCGTGCCGCTCGTCGACCCAGGCGATCCGGTCGCCGTCGATGGCGGCGAGGCCCTGGCCGCTCCCGTCCGGTGTCACCTGGACCGGCTCCCCGACCTCTGCCCCGCTCACGCCGACCAGCAGCATGGCCATACAGATACATCCGACATATAAGGATCCATGGTTCACGGGTTTTCCTCCCGGAGGGAAATGGGACATAGTATAAAAATAGTTTTATTTAAATCTACATATGCGATGCCCGGGTGGAGTCCGTCTGCGGCCGCGAGGCGGAACAACCTTCTATCGTGGCCGCCGCGACTCGCAGGGCACGCGGGTCTGGCAGAGGCCGCAGCTCGCGGCCGGGATGCCGATATCCCCCTCGACGAAGGGCATCATCGTCTCCCGGATGTACGCGAAGCACCGCTCCTTCTCGTGCCCCTCCGCCGAGATCGCGCCTGCGGGGCAGCGGCGGATGCAGGCGTCGCACCCCTGTTCGGAGAAGGAGAGGCAGTACTCAGTCCGGCTCTTGTACGGCCGCGGCGTTGTGGGAAGGTCTATCGCGGCCACGACCGATCCGAACCGCACCGCCTTGCCCCGCTCCGTGATCAGGCCGTCGCAGAGGCCGAAGGTGCCGAGGGCTGAAGCGTAGGCGGCGTGCCGCTCCGACCAGCGCGAGGCGATGCCGAACCGCTCCGAGGTCTCCCGCCCATAAGCCGGGAGCCTGACCGGGGCGACGGCCGGGTATCCGGCATCGACGAGCACCCGGACGAGACGGTCGCGGACACGGTCGTTCACCGCCTCCCCGTAGTGGCGCGCAAGGCTCCAGCGCCGCGAGGGAAGAGTCGTGCACGCACGGTGGTCGCGCCGTGTCGCGGCGGTCTGCGGCAGCGCCCAGACGACGACGGCGAGATCGGACGCCGCGACGTCTATCTCCGGAAACCCGGTACGGAGCGCCTCAAGGGGCGTCCAGTGAAACGGTCCGATCGTCTCCTGAAACTCGGCATACAGCGGATCGTCGCTGCGGGAGACGCCGATGAGGGGGCTGTCCCAGACGGGCTCCGCGCAATCCGGGCCGAGCCGGTTTACGTCCGGGTCGGTGAGGATTGAACGGATCTCCTCGAAGATCTCCCGGACGCCGAACGAGTCGTGCATGATAAGAAGACGTCGTGCGCGATAAAAAAAAGGTGGGAGGGATTACGCCGTCTCGATCTTCGACTCATCCTCAAGCCCGAGTTCCTCGATCGCCATCTCGCGCATCTTGAACTTCATGATCTTCCCCGAGACCGTCATCGGGAAGTCGTCGACGAACTTGACGTAGCGCGGGATCTTGAAGTGCGCGATCCGACCGCGGCAGAACTCTTTGACCTCCTCCTCGGTGAGGGGCGAGCCGTTCTCCAGCTTGATCCAGGCCATCAGCTCCTCGCCGTACTTCTGGTCCGGCACCCCGATCACGTAGGCATCAGCGACCAGGGGGTGGTTGTGGAGGAACTCCTCGATCTCACGCGGGTAGATGTTCTCCCCGCCGCGGATCACCATATCCTTCAGGCGCCCGACGATCTTGAGGTAATCCTCCTCGTCCATCGTCCCCAGGTCGCCGGTGTGGTTCCAGCCGTGCTCGTCGATCGTCGCCCGCGTGGCGTTGGGGTTGTTGTAGTAGCACCGCATCACGCAGTAGCCCCGGGCGCAGATCTCGCCGGTCTCTCCCCGGGGGACGATCTTCTTCGTGTGCGGGTCGACGATCTTGATCTCGGTGTGGGGGAAGGGCTTGCCGATGGTCGAGACCCGCCGCTCCAGGGGGTCGGCGGTCGTCGTCATCGTCACGCCGGGCGAGGTCTCCGTCTGCCCGTAGACGATCACGATCTCGGACATGTTCATCTTCTTGTTGACCTCCCGCATCACCTCGGTCGGGCAGGGCGACCCGGCCATGATCCCGGTGCGGAGCGTATCAAGCCGGTACTTCGGGAAGTCAGGATGGGAGAGTTCGGCAATGAACATCGTCGGCACCCCATGGAGCGCCGTGCACTTCTCGTCCTGGACGGCGCGCAAGACCGCTTCGGCGCTGAAGACCGGTGCCGGCAGGACCATCGCAGCGCCGTGGGTGACGCTCGCCATGTTCGAGAGGACCATCCCGAAACAGTGGTAGAACGGCACCGGGATGCAGAGCCGGTCCTTATGGGTGAACTTCATCCCCTCGCCGATGATGAAGCCGTTATTTAAGATGTTGTGGTGGGTCAGGACGACGCCCTTCGGGAACCCGGTGGTCCCGCTGGTATACTGGATGTTGACCGCGTCGTCGAAGTCGAGCGACGCCTCCCGCTCCCGGAGCT
>ERZ795032.1550-NODE-1550-length-15577-cov-3.877722_pt1 | contig 15577 bp, 11 predicted proteins | sample MGYA00375124_ERZ795032 | MGnify/ENA primary metagenome ERZ795032 (study PRJEB30167, sample SAMN05720154) | activated sludge metagenome | isolation source: Anaerobic digester | place: China | collected 2015-12-16 ...
AGGTCTTCATGAGGTCATAATCCTGGTAGGTATATTCCTCCTGCGCCAGCTGTTCTCCGAGGACGACAAATCCCCTGACGGCTTCCGTATCGCGCAGGGGTACGATCAGCCGCGCGTCCGTGGCGCTTACGAACGCGGATTCGCTCTCATCGGGACGGTACTCTGCATGGGACGGATTGAAGACCCTGCCCGTGTCGGAGAAATAGTCGATAAGGGGGGTCGAGGCGGGAAGCTCCGCCCGTGCCCCGGCAACTCCCTGCAGCGCGGCCCGGGTATACACCGTTGCCGCGTTGTCCCGCAGGTAGAGAGAGCACCCCTTCAGGCCGAAGGTCTCGCGGTAGGTCGTGAGCACGGCGTCCATCACCTCGTCCAGGTTTCCGCACGAGGCAAGGCGGCCGGTAAAACCCAGCCACTCTTCACGGTAGTCATGCTTGTGGTGATAGAAGTGCTTGTTCACCAACACCTTCGCCCGTCTCCTGACCTGCTCGGAGAAGAGGAACAGGAAGAGTGCGATACCGACCGCGAAGGCGGCCACAATGGCGAGATTCCTGCTGAAAGAGTCCCCCAGGTAGCGTAACCCTTCGCCGATTAATCCGAGAACGAGGAGGTAGATTCCAACCAGGAACAGGGTGAGTGAGCGGTAAAATACGTATCGTGAAACCACAATGGAAACACTGTTGCCCCGGAACAGCTTCGAGTATCCCAGGAGAAGGGTGGCGATGATGAAAACACCCGAACGCACCGGCGCCAGATTCATGTTAATGGTGCGATAGAGCAGCCCCTGGCTGAAATAGAAGATGAGCACGGCAAGGATTGCGGCAAATCCGATCACCTCGAACTTTATCCTGTACCGATCGCTTCCCGATGTGGAGGAGAAAGTCACTTCCAGATTCATCAGGGAGAAAACGCAGTAGACAAGAATTCCCATGTAGAACCAGAAGCCGACGGAGCCCAGGAAAAGCATCCTTTCAGCCTGCACGTCCGGCGCATAGAAAAATGCGCTGATGGGGAAGAGTGCCGTGCTCAGCGGGAATATCGCCGACAGGGCGAGAAGGACCTTCCAGAATACGGCAATCGCCCTGTCGTTTATATTCCGGGCATAGGTAAGGCTGTAGAACAGCAGCGACGCCGGCAGCAGGGAAACGGGAACGATGAGGCCGATGGAAAAGGTTTTCAGGTCGTACCAGCGGGTAAAGGGGAGCCAGTCCGCCACCTCGGTCAGGGCCAGAAGAGAAAGGGCCACTCCCAGGGATATAGAGGCGGTGTCTCTCTTCCGGGCAACAACGATGATTGCCAGAGAAAGGAGAAGGAGCGCCGATGGTATGGGAAGAAATGTTTCAAACATCGAAAAACGACCTCAAAATTGTAATCTGTATTCGGCAGCTGAAGTCATCCTTCGTTCACTCCGGGCGACCCCAACTGCCGTTTTCAGGGTCAGTGTTCGACGGACAGGGTGCGTACCCAGGCGACGAGATCATTTCGTCTCAGATCGAATGACTCCGGCGCCCAGTCGCCGAACCGGCCCTCTTCACTGTGAGGGGGGGCGGCGGAGGCGTGCTTCATGTACGCCAGTCTCCGCTCGATTTCCGCGGCTCGGGGAGAGTTCCGACGTTTCGCTGCTATGAGCCGTTCCAGCCGGTAGATATACCGGTAATCGGTGATCCCGTCCCGTATCGCCTCCCAGACGGGAGTCGGCAGCGGGCCGTCAGCACCGGGATACGCAACCATGATCTCCGGGCCGTCCAGCACGGTGAACGGGTTGCCGTTGCTCCCCCGGCTCATCTGATATGTCCAGGGCACCACGCCGTTCACGCCCCATTTCCAGGCGCCGAACCCGAACACGTACCGAGTGTAGCACAGGTTGCGTCCGGTGAGGGCCTCATTGGGGTAGATCCACCATTCATTTCCCATGGAGCGAAGCCGTGCCGCCTCGGCGTCGCTCTCCGGCGTGCCGGTGCACATGACGGACACCTCAGGCCACGGCCGGGTGATGAGCGTCCGGAACCCCAGCTCGCGGGCAACGGCATGAAGCCTTTTCGCAGCGGCGACCCGGGCACGGTCGTCTTGGTCGGGTTCGTCAACCAGCTGTACCAGGAGCCTTTCCCTCGAAACCCCCACTTCGCGGGCCAGGCCGTCGAAGCGGCGCAGCAGGCTCCGCAGCCGCCGTTCGGCAACCGCTTCATCATACAGCAGTATGCTGCCCGGATGCATCGGTTTCGCGGTGTGGAGAAGGTGTCCCAGGTACCAGCAGAACGGGCCCGGAAAGCCGAGCTCCTTGTAGCTGCGAAGGGCGTTCCTCAGACTTTCGAGGATCGGTTCGCCGTTTCGGTCCGTGGCATAGACGAAACGGGAATGGGGATAGGCCACGGTCATGCCGTGCTCCCGCAGGTCCCGGTAGATCTCCTCTCCCCGCCGAACCAGAAGTACCCGCTCCCGCTCGGTCCAGGCCGGTGAATCCAGTTCGTAGAAGGCATAATCCATCATCATGCCGTACCGGATGTCCGTATCGGTGAGCGTGACAGGGAGTACGGTAGCATGGAACGGGATCTCCGTCCGCCGGCCCCGCTCCGGGGTAATGGTGACAACGGCGCGGTACTCTCCGGGCCGGGCATCAGCCGCGGCACGCAGATTGAGCCGGAAGGAGCGCGTGACGTCCTTCCGCACGACGGGGAACTCCGGTTCCAGTATCCGGGGAGCTAGCCGGTAGTCAACCACCGTGCCGGGTTCCTCATCACCGGTCGTTTCGGTCAGCAGGCCGAGCGACGCAACCTTCAGCGTAACCGTGTTCGTGACGCCATGTGTACCACGAACCGGCGAAATGGCCACCGTCACGCGGCCCAGGTCGCTGACCGAACGAGTGGAAAAGGTGATCGGCTTGATTTCGTTCCGGGAAAGCGCCGCGACAATGCTTTCCAGGGGGGAGGCCCCGGCGGGCAGGGTGTCGGGAAAGACCCTTTCGAGAGGGTCTGTCCGAAAAACGGCATATCCCCTTTCCCGGTCACCGGAGGAGGGGATCCACGGGAGCCGGTCGTTTTCCGTCTGAGTCGCCGCCAATCGGTACCGCGGCCGCGGGCACTTGGCGTCGGGTCCGGGAAAGGTCCTGCACAAGCGGTCCCTCCCCACGGTCATGGCGCTTTCGGCCAGGGTCCGTCCTCCTTCGTCCGTCAACCGCAGTCGAATCGTGTAGGTACCGTCGGGGATGGCGTACGGCTCCTCGCGGGAAAGCGGACGCGCGTATGATGGGGGAAGGTCGAATTCCAGGCTCCCTCCGGGACCGTCCAACCGGAGGAGCGAAGCGCCGGCTACCAGGCTTTCATTGTGGAAAAGATTGCCGTTGAGGCTGCTATTTCGGCCTTGCAGCAGGTCCGGCCGCACCCTGAAGCCGACGATGATCCGGGAACGCATTTCCAGGCGTTCCAGGTGAACGACGCCGTCCCGCACGACCCATGAAACAACCGTCAGGGCACCGTCACTTCCCGGACGGGAACAGGAAACACAGCAGATAAACAGCAAAACGGCTTGTAGAAGGAATAGAATTTTCCGCACGATCTTACGCCGTCATTTTCGGTACCATATGGTAAAACCGGCTCTTTGCAGCATTCCTGCACCGCCGACAACCACCCGCACCTTATCGTACCCCTGATGCCAGTAGAAGGCCGCCGTCTTGGCGGCGGCAAGGTCTCCGGATGAATCGCTGTAGAAAGCCACGATCTTGTTTCTCGGAATAGTGCGGTATACCTGTACCCTGTTGCAGGGCACGGAAATGGCGCCGGTAATATGCCTCCATTCATGGTCCCCGGCATAGTTGGCGTTCGCAATCACCAGCCTGCCCAGTTTGTGGAGTTGCCTGGCTTCAAATGCCGATATGCGCGGCACTTCGGGGTAGGTGTTCAGTTTGCCCTCATCTCTCTGGGCGGCCTGTGCGAAACTGCTCCAGAAGCAGGCGAGCAGGAAGATGGTCCCGATAACGACCGACTGGATGGTTGTATCGTGCATTGAAACCAGTAATGTCCGGTCAGAATCCTGCATCAAAGCTCCCCCTCACTTACCCCTCACCCGGCCTTAGGCCACCCTCTCCCACCCCGGGGAGAGGTTTTTCCCCTCGCCCCTTGTGGGTGAGGGGTGGGGGTGGGGGGAAAAGAGTCATCATGACTGCACATTGGAAATCAGAATACGCGTGACATTGTCACCGACGGGCGCCTTTCCCTGAAATTTCGTCATCAACCACTTTCTTCCCGCCTTCGGTGATCCTCACATGGGCTCCTGAAGCATTTTTAAAGAAAGTCAGGGAATATCTTCTTTTCCTTCCTGCCAGATCCAGCGTTACCGAATTGGTGGTTTCCGCCATCTTCATGCCGTCCCGGATGAGCTTTCCGCTCTCGGCGAGGGTTCCCGTATCGCATGGAACCAGGACATGGAGGAATACCGTATCCTTTTTCATCTCCGTCGGTTCCACCTCGATGCGCCAGTTTCCGTGCTGCATCGTGTATGGCCCGGCTTCGGCCACCGCCTCCCCGTACATCTGCCACTGCTTGTATTCCGCGTCCAGGAACTCGTGGGAATCTGCGTTGGCATGGTCGCTGCGAATAACGGTCGTTCCTTCGGGAAGCTTCGGAATGCCGTGCCGATACTCCATCAGGACGATATGGCCGTTTTTCCGGTCAACGCTCTCTATCTTGCCCCACCCCCTGAAGTAGGCGTCATCCACCTGCCAATGGGGGTGTCCCCTCATCCCTTCCGTATACGGCGTGTCCGTTTCTCCCAGGTAGACGAAATCCCCGGCCGAAAATCCGGTCGCGTCCGTGACGGACAGGGTATTCCCACCCCCGTAGGGAAGGGCCAGCGTGGTCTTCCGGGTCCCTTTTTCATCGGCGCCTCCCACGATGCGGGTGACGGGATGTGCCGGCAGGAGCGTCCTCACCAGCAGCCGCCCATCGGACGGTCCGAAATTCCATCCCCTGATGGTGATGATTCCGGGATTCACGACCTCGGAAATTCCTCCCCGAAGGGTTCCGCGGAGTCGTACCCCCTGCGGTTTGCCGGGAATGGCGGCACTGTTCGCGACCGTGCCGTAAAACCTTTCGGTTCCTTCATGCTCGGGGCGGTACACGGAATGGAGCAGCCATCGCTTGGGATAGCCCGGCTGCGTCGACTGGACGCGATCGAAAATCACGATAACTTCGTCCTGGCGAAGGAAAAGGATATCCCTGGTGACAAGGGAGACTTTCGGGCTTTGCCCGTCAGAGGTGGCCAGGATCGAGTTATAGGCACGGGTGATATCCGCTCGGGCATACTCGTACATCCCCGGCACGCTCGCAACCGTTCGTATCCCTCCCAGGAAATGCTTCCCATCACCCAGATCCGCGACCTCTTTCGGCGGGTCCGTCCACCTCTGCCCTCCGTCATTGGCATAGCCCTTCCAGATCGGATCCGTCTTCTTCCCGTCCAGCGATTCGCCGGGACGGTAGACGAGAATCGAGTTGTGGGCAACCGTTCTGGACGTATAGTTGCCGCGATGTGGGGTCTCTTCGTACTGCCCGCTGTCGATTGCGAGCCATCCTTTCTTGTATACCTGGAAACTCCCTTGGTCGCGGTGGTCATGGACAAGGGGGTAGCTGGACGCCTTGAACCAGAGCAGGGTTCCCGACGGGTCGTCCCAGGAGTTCCTCACGACGACAATACCGCTCCCCTCCGGCCTGCCGTCCGGAAAATCCGGTTTCAGCGGAGCGCCGGAGGCGACGGTTCCGAAATGATACGCCAGCGGAAGCCCCATCTGGGACGGAGATGCGGCCGTGATGGTTCCGTCGCGGAAAATGATGTCCCAGATCAGGGACGGGCCTGCCGCCAGCCATTTCTTCGTCGGAAAGGGGCCTCCGAACGGAGCGATCTCGAAATCGCCCTGGTACTGGGTCATCCAGTTCAAGACAGCGGCCAGATCCAGCCTGCCCGATTGAACGGCGACTCCCTGGGCCTGGGCGATAGCCGTGAAGAGGGAGGGTCCCGAAACGGTGGTAAAGCCGTTGTATCGGTAATCGCCGAAGCGGACGATGCCTCCCGGCCGGCCGCTTTGACCATTGGCGTTGTCGTAGCGGACATGCGTCGTGTAGGGAAGCATCTGGTAGAGCCAGAACAGCGGGAACCCCCCTATGGCCGACGTTGTGGCGTAGATATCCTCTCTGCCCGCCGTGGCCCAGGCATCGAAAGCCCAGAGTTTGTTGGGGTAGGGGGATTCGCCGTACATGGTTCCGGCCGGATTGCCGCCCTGTTTGCAGGTTGCCTCCATAAGTCTGAGATGTTGGTCTCTCCACCAGGAGGCAAAGAAATCACAGTATTGCCTTGCCTTTCTGTCCGCCGCCGACGCGGAGGATGCGTCATGGGGGAATATCATCCCGCCGTCGCCGTAGAAAGCCAGTCCGTAGAAGGCATACATCTCCCGGCTCTCGCGAAAACGGCCGCCCATGGTCTTCTTCAGGGAGGAGCGCGCCCTGTCGGCGACGACGCTGAATTTCCCGAACACGACTGCCCTCTGGTCGGGGGTCATGGCATGGAAAAGCCAGTCATAGCAGGCAATGAAATGGGGGGTGTATCTCTTGAAAGACCCCAGCTCCGTCGGCGGTTCGAGCTGCACCAGAAGCTCGGCTCCCAGCCGGCCGTATTCTTTGACCGAACGGCGGGTGTACTCGAACCCCGGAACTTCTCCAAGGGCGTAGAGGAAAGCAAGAGTCAGGCAGTCCGAAACGGCTGGTTTCCGCTTCAGGGGGGAGTACGTGTCGCCGAATTCCTTGAGCACGGTGTAGTATCGGGACTGGGCATTCGCCTTGTTCGCGCACCGGGCGCGGATTCCCGGGATCCTTTCAGTTGTGAGGAAGATCCTCGGGTGTCCTTCCGCAATCACGTAAATGGGTTGCGACGCCTTGTCCGACGAGAATCCGCAGGCAGGCATCAGCATTACCACCAGCATCATGGAAAGGACCTTGAACAACTTCTGTACCTCCGGCACGCATTTCATGTCATGAGTGATTGGACTATCATTTTTTCAAGGTTAAGGGACTCTTCCAGCGGCACGTCGATGTTATAGTCATCCTTGTACACGAAGCTCGGCTTTTCCCGATAGGCGTAGTGGTGCCAGACAGGTGAGAATTCGGTGATGTAATAGTTTCCCTCACTGGGGATGATGTCGATGTTCAGCCACGTCGCGTCCAGATCCCGGGCAAGCCTTTCCGAAACATCGATCACCTCCTGGGGGACACGGCTCCACTCCCCGATGCCGCCGCCGTCGATATTGACCTTCCATTGAGCCTCGTTGGCCTGAAGGCGCCAGTGGGCTTCCACAACCTTGCCGCCGCCTACCACGGTCTTGATGTCCCGGTCGAGGGTAAGGAATTTCTGGGCCAGGAGAGGGGGGGAAAGGAAGGGATAGCTCATCCTCCGTGCCTTTATAAGGTGGTAGTAGAAGATCCTTTTGGAGACCAGCGACAGCAGATACCTGACCGAACCGGGGTTGAACAGGTCGAGCGTTGACATCCGGTAGTAGGAGAGAAGCTCCTTGCGGCTGAACACCTTGAATACCGCCCCGCCTCCTGCGCCGTATCGGTTTTTCAGCACCATGGGAAAGCCGAGTTGCTCTTCGGCGAGACCGACCGACTCCTCTGAAAAGAGCGGCAGCGTCTCCGGAATGCGGTAGTTGCGGCTTTTCAGGAAGAGGTACTGCCGGTACTTGTCGTTGTAGAAGCCGATTATTTTGGGATCAGGATACATCTTCATCCCCGGATAGGCCCTGTTGAGGTGGATCAGGTTGTCGTAGACCTCGTAGAGCGCCAGAGGATGGTTAGAACTGTAGCTGAAGGAGGGGTAGTAAATCAGGAAGTCGGTGTCCGAATAGTCATGGTCGACCCACTCCTGTGAGGAAAAATCAAGGACGGTACAGTCGACGCCATACTCCTCCAGCATCTTTCTGAAAGATGAGAAACGCTCTTTCGACTTGAAAAGGACGGCTTTCATTGCTGGCATCCCCTTGTCTGTGGGTTGTTTCCGGATTCTGCAGGTGGAGCCTTCCTTCTCAGCGGACGACTCCATCTGCCGTTTTCTCGTTCAGGGTCCTATCGCTATTCCGTTCCAGCTTGCACCGTGCCGGGCAATCGACGCCCGGCATTTTCCACGGCCATGCGATACGCATCCTTCTGAAGCACGTTCATCAGTCGCCAGTCATAGGTCTGCGCCAGTTTCCGCGCCTTGTCGGAAAGCGACAGCCTCGCATCCTCTTTGCTCAACAGGCATTCAATCCGCTCGACAAATTCCCGGGGGGTGTCGGCTATGGAGATATTCTCGCCGTCGGCAACGGCAAGCCCCTCGCACCCCACCGACGTGGACACGATGGCCTTTCCCATGGCCATGGCATCCAGGATTTTGATCCGCGTCCCGCTGCCGATGCGGATAGGGACGATGACCACCGCCGCCTCGTCCACATAGGGCCGGATATCGTCCACAAAGCCCGGAGCTCGTACCAGCGGGTTGTTCCGGGAGGCATCGGCTATTTCGGCGGGCGGCGCCGTTCCGACAAAGGAAACAACGGCATCGGGCTTCCGCTCCCGCAGCAAGGGGTAGATATCGTTCCAGAAATAGAGTACCGCGTCACGGTTGGTATGCACGTCCATATGGCCGAACCAGAGCACGGAATTGGTGATGGGCGGCTTTCCGGAGGGTTTGAAGAACGTGGTGTCGGTACCGTTCGGAACCACCACCATCGGCTTCTCGACCCCCATCTCCCGCAGCAGTTTCCTGTCGGTTTCGGAGACGGTAACGCAGCAGTCGAACCTGTTCATGGCCCGTCGCTCGAATGCGCGGAGCTTCAGCCACTGGTACCCGAGAAAGGCTTTTTTGACCGGGTTCCGTTCGGTCTGGAACCAGCGATGGAGGCGGATCGACTCCACGTTGTGATTCACCAGGACCCTGGGCAGGGCCGGGAATTCATCGAGATAGACGGCCAGCGGCAACAGGTCCACATGGACCAGGTCGATCCGCTCTTTCGCGAGGATTTCCCTGATTTTTTTCCGCATCCCCGGTGAATCGTACTTGTGCACAACGAAGGGCAGCCTGGAAAAGAGGTTGCGCAGCAGGGTGAGCGCAAGGGTGACCATCGATGTGTCCGACGGGACAGGGAAGGGATGGACCGCTGCGCAGAAGCTCCGCAGGTGCTCCAGGTTCTCCCGCTTCAACTCGTGCTCCGGGTGCTGGACAAAGGTGACGAGAGTCACTTCGTGCTCCTCCGCGGCGCCTTTGAGGATGTGATAGGTGCGGAGGCTGTGGCCGCTGATGAGCGGGTAGGGGCTGCGCGTGGAAAGGAACAGGATTCTCATGGCCGACCTTCTTGAGTCCTCAGAATTTCACGATACAGGTCCAGGTATTTCCTCGCCATGACTTCAGCGGAAAAAGTGTGCCGCACCCTTTCAGCGCCCGCGACCGCCATGGCGCGGGCGGCATCGGGGTTCTCCAGCAGTCGGGCAATGGAACCGGCAATAGCTGCTGAATCGCCGGGGGGAACGAGCATGCCCGTAACTCCGTCCCGTATCACTGTCGGGATCGCTCCCACCGTCGTGGCAACAGTCGGCACTCCTGCCGCCTGCGCTTCCAGAAGGGCCATGGGAAGCCCTTCCAGCAGGGAAGGAAAGGCAAAGACATCCATCGCCCTCAGCAGGTCGGGTATGTCGGTGCGCGAACCGGCGAAAATGACCCGTTCCCGGATTCCCAGCTTCCAGGCTTCATCCGCGAGGACACCCCGCTCGGGACCGTCGCCGATTATGAGGAAGTACGCCGAGGGAAACCGTTCAAGGACCCGCGACACGGCGCGTATCAGGTGGATGTGCCCTTTTTCCCTGGTGAGAGAGCCGATCGTGCCGACCACCCGTGCATCGGAAGGGATCCCCAGCGACGCACGGAGCCAGGACGGCGCTCCGATTCCCGTGAACCGTTTGGTATCGATCCCGTTGTCGATGACCCGGATACTGTCCCGCCGCACTCCGGCGAAACGCAGTTTTCGCGCGATCCTGTCCGATACGGCCACGACCCGATCGGCATGCCTTGCCACATACGCATCGGCAAGGTTATAGAGCATCAGTCTGAGCCCGGCACGCCTGCCGTGGTTGGTGATCACCCACGTGTGTCTTTCCCCGCGCAGGGCTCGCCATGCATAGAAGTTGCTCTTGTAATTGTGAGAATGGAGGACGTCGACCCTTTCGCTCCGGATCATTTCCCTGATTGTGCCGATGACTGTCGTATCCAGGCGTTCGGCGCAGGGAAGGACCGTTGCCGGAATTTCGCGTTTCCGGGCCGCTTCCGCCAGGTCGCCGTTGGGGGTGCGCCCGGTGACGAGCACGGCGATGGTGACATGCAGTCCCGCCTCGCGGAACTGCGTCGCCAGTTCGAGCATGACGTTTTCCGCCCCGAGGAATCCCGCGCTGCTTATGAGATGCAGGACCCTGTGAGAAACGGGTTCGCGTTTCGTGATCGGTGCGCTCACTGGATAAACCGCGTCAATGCCGGGATCAGGGCGCGCGCGAAATCCTCCATCAGCGGATAGGTGGTATCCTTGCCGTCGGGTATCCGCACGTGAATCTGCACCTGTGCGCCGCTGGGCCGTCTGAATGCCATTTGTTGCCGCATCATCTCCCACCGGAAGCGGGGATAGTTGCCGGTCATGGCGGCGCCGGTGACGTAGAAGTAGTAGAGGGCCTTGACCGGTTCCGAACTGCCCAGGAGCAGCTTGTTGACCTCTATGGTCCGGTTCCCGCCGATGCCGAGGGGCACCATGGACCGTCCCAGAACCTTCATGCCGACGCCGGTGTTGCAGGATTCGGGGTTGTGGAACCCGATCTTGTTGTCCGGGTAATAGACGAGGGACAGGGATACGTGTTCCCCGGCCCGGTTCATGTAATCGCGGCTCAGGATGTATTCCGTGTCCAGGATTTCCTTGACCCGCGCGTCCACGGGGAATTCCGTTCCGCGCCACCCTTCGAGCGCCAGAGGCAGGCGTGAAGGGTCAAGGGTGACGGTTCCGCTCGACAGGCGGGTGTCCATGTATACGAACCCCGAAGTCACCAGCAGCAGCAGAAATACGACAAGGACCTTTTTTTTCATCGATGACCTTCCAGAATCTTCATGGTGAGGAACAGCAGGATCATGCTCACGACGAACACCCCCATGCCGGATGTGGTATGGAACCAGTGTTCCGGCGATGCCCACACGCTGCCGAAGCGGTCCGCAACCAGGATCAGGGCGCATACTCTCAACACGTTGGTGAAGATGGCGATGGGGATCGCCATGAAAAAGAGCGCGATCTTTCGCGGCATCGTCATTGCCGACATATGAGCAATCAGTGCGCCGAGGGCCAGAAGGGAGATCAGCGAGCGGATGCCGCTGCACGGATCGCCGACGGAAAGGCTGGCGTTCGTCAGGCTGATGATGGCCCCCTCCCGGTACAGGGAGACTCCCAAAGCCTTCATGGCAAGCGCCCCGAGGTCGGCGACCAGGATCTTCAGGGGAAACGAAAACGCCGAGATGACCCCCATGGGAAGGGGGAACATGAAGGCGAGAAACCCGAGAGGGAAGGCGATTTTTTTCGTGATTGCCGGGCCCAAGAGATAGATGCAGGCGCCGATGATGAACAGCATGATGGAGAAACCGGAGGTGAAGAACACATGGGTCCACACGCTTCCCACATGGAGCAGAAGAGCGAGAACCATGAGGATAAGCCCGATTCCCGATCCGGAAAGCGTCATGCCGCGCAGTTCATCCCGCTTCCGCCAGATCAGCCATCCGCTGATCAGAGGTATCAGAAAGCCGTGGGAATAGTGGGAGTCGGGGTTCGTATACCGTTCGTACAACCAGAGGAAGGTTTCATAGTAGACATACAGGAAGCCTGATGCTGAGAGGATTGATATTAACAGGGTAGAAGCAGTATCTTTTCTGATTGTTTTGTCGCTTGCGATATGAGTCAAATCATTATCTCCGAAAAAATAATGGTAATAGCGGGGAAAGAACGCTAGCCGTCGCACTTCCGTTTCTTACACAGAAACGTACGCAATTCGTCGTAGAATTTGTGAAAAAACGGTCCTATGTCTTGAAAATCAATGAGATAGGCTCCCCGTACCCCCTTCAGTGATTTCAGGTACTGGCCGACAGTCAGCTTTCCATTGGCAATAAGTCCCTTACGGGGATGAAATACCGCTTCAGCGTCATTCAGTATGTCGAGTGCCTTGATGACTGAGGCACGACAGGGCTCGCGACGCCTTGAAGAACGCAAAGTGCCATTGGACATGTCATCAAGATACATTCCCAGCAGGTCAACGCCGCAGGTCTCCGCAAAGAACGCCCAACCCGGAAGCCTTACGTTCAGGTCAAACATAATCATGCTGTTTTCCGTCTCAAAGACATCTATCTCCCCAAGGCCCTCATAGCCAATCATTTTGAGAGCTTCTTCGAGCATCCCGGTATGTAAAAATTCCGTTTTTTTGATCAAACATCCAACGCCACCCCAGGACGGGTTCATTCTTTCACGTTCGATCGCGACGGAAATGAATCCCCTGTCCGTGCGGCGGTAGAAAAATATTGAAACCAGCCGTCCGGGCTTGTTTGACACAATCTCCTGAAACAGGAACCCTTCAAGCATTCCACCGAAATGTTCCGCAAAATCTTCAGCCTGCTGTCGTGTCTCGAGGATTTTGGTCTTGAAGGGTAGCCCGAAAGAAGTATCCCTCGGCTTCACAATCACGGGAAGCGGAAGCTTCGAAAGGTCGCTGCTGCACTCTACACAATATTCGATAGGCAGAAGGTGAGGGGGGAATATCTCCACCATTCGCTTCTTGTCGAGGGCACACTCAATCACTTTGCTCGATGGAAGGAGGAATGTAAATTCCTTTTGCAGGACTTTCCTATGATTCAGGGCAAATCGCACGAATGGATCGCTGTTAAAGAATATAAGAGGTGACTCTTCTGCTATTTGTCCTTTCGCTTTCTTTAGACAGGAGAATATTTCTGGTTCATCAGCGGAGGTTAACGGGACAAATTGGACACATCGGGAAAATGCGGCAGATGTACTGATAGAGTCAAAATACATGGTGTCAGCGCCGCATCTTCGAGCATGACGCGCCACGGCAAGTGTATTCTCCAAACCACCGAGACAGAAGACATGTTGACGTGTATGGATATCTTTCATCTCTTGCGATTAAATCCCTTCTGGAGGGAACCTGAAGCTCATAAATAATAGTTTAAGAAATCGATAATAGCCAATATTCCGCCATCCATTTTTCAGATGTGACCTCAATGATGCCTTGTTATCAACATGAATCAAGGCCCAAACTTTCTTGAAACCATCTTTTTTAAGACAGAGTAACTGCTGGTTTAAAACAAGTTGATTAAGCCCTTTGCCCCTGTATTCTTTATCGATATAGGTATTAAACGAAAAGGCATGTCCTTCCTTCAGCTTAATTACACAATCAAACTCACCGAAATGAACCATTCCGACTCCGGCCCAACTCCAGCCAACTATCACGCCGTTAGTCTCAACTATTATGAGATAGTGCCCTCTTTCCAATCTTCTCCGCGCTTCATCCAAGGTGAACGGCGGAGTGAAATCCATCTTAGATATGGCTTTTTCCAAAGACATTTCAAGCACTTGGTCAAAATCACACAGACGGTTGGAGACGAAAAGCTCTCCACCTATTTCGGTGGAAATCGCCTGCGTATCCATGGGAAAACGGGTGAGATCATACTCAACGGCACACATGGAAGAGAAATGAAAGATTTTATTTCGCAAAAAATATCTCATGAAATGCCCGATTATCTTGACTTGGAAAGCATCTTTGGCTTAGAACACAGAATGCCATTGTAAAAATTGGCTGCGATCTGAAGCTATATCGAGTATATATCATTAGTTATTATTGCTGTAATATTACTATATTTACCTAATGGCTACGATATAAATTAATTGCAAGTTATGATATTCTGTATCTGTTGTTTATTTGCAACTCACTATCAATGATATACTTTATTTCTTCCTTGTAAATACCGCCACCAGCAATCTGCTGATATTTTGCTGTCCAATCAGCGTTTCCTTCTATAACTATTGGTCCATCTTTTCCGATGGCAATATCCCATCCTATTGATCTAAACATACTGAAATTAGCACAACAGCACTTAGCAACGTCTATAATTTCCGCCCAATAAGGGACAAGAATTCCGCTAATCCTCTTATTGGTATCAGGATGGTATTCCAAAGTTTCTATAAAATTTTTTCGCAAGGCATCAGAGATGGTGTGGCCCTTTATTTTCAGGGTTTTACAGGTCATACCTGTTTCTACGTTTATTAGTGAGTACAATTGATTTTCGCCGATATTGTCAACGCATCTACCTGAAATACCATATTTGAGCAATGCCCCTGCAATATGAAAATTATCATTATGGTAGAAGGTTTGGACTCTTACAGTATTAGCTGCAATTGGATATATTTCTTGTAGAACATCATGTTGGTTAATAAATTCTTCAACTAAATATTCTTTAAAAACATTATTCACTAAATTATCTACCAAAGAACCTACGCAAGTTTCAGTGCCCGCAATCTTAAGAAATTTAGATGATTTATTATATGAGTCTATTTTAAAAATACATTTTCCACACAAACCATAAATTGGTTTTATTATCACAGGATAGTTTTGTATTGAATCTAAAGTATTGATAATGATCTCTGATAAAACAGATTTATGCATACCATGAATATTTACTACAGCTAAAGATAGTGGTGTTCTTATATTGTATGATTTGCAAAGATCTTTGAAGATTTTTTTATTGTTTAAAAGAATATCGTAATATTCATTGTAAACAGTACTGTGAAACTGAAGCTGTTTATTTCTCGTCAAAAAATTTAATTTTTCCCCTAGGTCCATTTTGTCCGACAACATCCCGAACTCAATATATTCCTTGATTGTCATCATGTTGATTGTATTCAATTTAAAAAAGTGAAAAATATTCTTCGAAAGAAGAAATTCCTTTTTTACCCTCATGTGGAGCAAGTACATTTTGATCAGTATAAGCACCCCTAGAATCAGGTGTTTAATTTTGAATAATATTGTAAATCTCAATGCCGTTTTCAAGTTCATAGCTTGAAATACCAATCAATTATATGTAATTAAAAAGAAAAGTTAAAAGATATAGTGATGCAATTAAATAAAGCGATCTATTACAAAATATTATGTCTTTATATTACACATAAGGAACATAAGTGGTTACTTATATATATGATAGAATAGTCTGAAGTAACATAGTTGACTTTCAGTACAAGTCCACCTTTAGATATCCCATCGATTTGCTCCACGGAGAGTAACGCGTAAACTAAGCCAGTACGGTTTGTTTAATTTTCTGTATAAACTACGAACAAAACTATTCAATAAAATTCGATCTATCGAATGCATTACTAGTTTCAGCTTATAATTTCTATAATACTTTTTAAGGGTTCTGTATATTTTTATATTTTCCGATGCTTTTGCTAGGAGTAGAGCATCTTCTAAGAATGTGGCGCCACTTTCAT
>ERZ795032.1553-NODE-1553-length-15553-cov-3.909343_pt1 | contig 15553 bp, 14 predicted proteins | sample MGYA00375124_ERZ795032 | MGnify/ENA primary metagenome ERZ795032 (study PRJEB30167, sample SAMN05720154) | activated sludge metagenome | isolation source: Anaerobic digester | place: China | collected 2015-12-16 ...
CCACCGCGCAGGAAAGGGCTAAAGTACGGGCCATAGGAAGCAGGTGGGCGTGCCAGAGAGCGGAAATAAGCAGGAAAAGCAGCGTCAGCGCCGGGATAGCCCAGATCAGCGCTAAAATATACCTGCTTTGGCGGCCCATATTTATTCCCCTCTCCCTAGCCGGGCCCGCGCCGCTCTCGAGACGCGGGGAACCCGGAGATTTGCAATAATATACAATAGTATGCGGGCATGATTCACGACCAAATATGTTACAGGGGAAAAATACAATTTCTGAAGATACCGGGGCCAAGCTACTAGCCACATTCGCGATATTCGTCCTGGTCTTCAGCGTATCCAGAGGACTGGTCCCTATTTTGACAGGCAGCGCGGACCTGGCTCGCCCGACTTATACGCTTTCATTCATTGCCGGCCTCCTCCTTTCTCTACCCGGCGTCTACTACGCCGCTTTTGAAAAGAACGGACTTATTCCCCGGCAACTGAGCGTATTGCTCCTGACCGGTCTTTTCCTTCATATCCTGTGGTTCCTGCCCTTTTTTAAATTTAAGACTTCGTCCGACTTCATAATCTCCTTCGCCTATACCGGAATATTCCCATTCGCGGTCTTCGGCCTGGCCAGGATACCGGAAAAGCATTTAAAAATTTCTCTGGCCGCAGTGACCTTGCTGGTGGCGGGAGCCGTTATATGGGAATTCATAGAGTTGAACTCCGGGATAGTGCCTGGAGGTTTTGAGTCCGCGGTGGCCCGGCAACGCCTTATGAGACCCGGGGGATTCCAGACCTTCGGGAACACAGCGCTTCTGTTGCGGCCGGTCGGCCTCACAGGTCCCCTCCCGCACGAGTCCGGCAATCTGCTCGCCATACTTTCGATCTATTGGATAGCGACGCTTCTGCGGGACGGCGCAAAAAAACTGCCGGCCGCGCTTCTGGCCCTTCTCGCGGTTATGGGAATGATGCTGGGCCAGTCCGCGGCAGACATAGTCGCCTTTTTCGCCGGAATACTAGTTCTAGCCGCACTTAAAGGCCGCCAAGTATTTGGCTCCACCCGTGGGCTTAAGCTCGTTCTGGGTGTACTCGCCACTACTCTGGGCCTGCTGTCTTTGACCAGTTTTTTTGGGGTAAAAACGGCTGTGTTATGGCAATGGACGAAGCGGCTGGCACCGAGTAGCGCCTGGGGAGACATGGTAAATTTAGGTATAACTGAACCCGGTCTGGACCTGCTGACGGCCGTTACCGGGCACGGGTCCAGCCTCGGTCTTTCGCAGGTTGGGGATATTTCGGAAATAAGTTTCGTAAAGCTGCTGATGGAACTGGGGCTTCCGTGTTATCTCGTCCTAATGTCCATACTTTTGTATCCGGCGTGGCGGTATCTGTCCGCAAAGTCCGCCACCCGGGAAAAAGTCCTGCCTTATCTGGTGGCGGCTCTTGTGGGAGTAATTTCGCTGTGGCACTACGGGTCCATTTTAAAAACCACCAATGAATTTGTTTTTCTGGCCCTTTACGCTCACACCCTCCGGATATATGCCGGGGAAGCGACCGATAAAGTCCTCCTTAGCGCGAATAAGAAAGGCACTTTAAAAAGTCCGCCGTCTTCCTCGCCGCACTTTCCGAATGAAGAACCGGGCTCCCGCGGCAAATCCGTGAGATTTTTTCCCTAAGCAGCGCAGAACGCACTTATCCCCTAAGGCTAGCCATATTTACTATGAAGAAGCGCGTTACACTTCAAACAAAAGGACATCATCTATTAGTTATCACCCAAATCCCGCAGGAGAGTTGAAATTTATAAGATGAGCGATGGCTTGCCGAAAAAAAGACCCCGTTGCCAGAAAAAAAGATTTAATGAACAGTAAACCACCGGCTTCTCTCCTGTACTTAAAGGTCAGAACAAGCGCGCGCTTATATCTGGCAAAAGAACTACCAGAAATACTGTCCAGGTGTACGCGATACAAGAAAAGCGGATGAGATGACGAACAAGCGATTTCCCGTCTAAGGGAAAGTCTAAGCCAGAGATCGGTATCTTCGGCCGCTATCAGAGAACGATCTTGATTAAACCCCCCCACCTCCTCCAAGAGACTCTTTCGCAATAAAACACCAGAACAGGCTATAAATGGTCTAACGTACAACTGTCGAAAGATTGAACCACTAGGGCATCTATCTTCAGGCGGAAAGACTGCACTTGAAACCGAATCCCCTGACAGGGTTTGATATCGGGCGTAGACCATTGCAAGATCTTTTTGTTCTCCTAAAATGTCGACCTGCTCAGCAAGTTTGTACGGCAACCAAACGTCATCCGCATCCAAAAAAGCTAAATACTGACCCCGACTTTCGGATATGGCAAAATTTCGCGGCATGGAAACAGTTCCATTGTTCCCAATTCTGAAACACCGAATACGTGAATCCCGGAAAGAAGAGACCAAAGCGGGGGTATTATCCATGGAACCATTATCAACGATTAAAAGCTCAAAATCCGTGAATGTTTGAGCAAGGACTGAAGACACAGCCGACTCAATAAACTTTTCACTGTTGTAGGCCGGCATTATTACTGAGACAAGAGGAGTCGTCTTTAAAGCCATAAAAGCCGGGGCTAAAGGCTACAGTTTACCAACAACCTAATACCGCCCAACATACGACAAAGTTTAATCTTAATCCAAACCACAAAACCCCCAATTAAATACACTATCCCAACTCTTTCATGCTTAAAATTGTTAGCCCAGATCCTTGGAAAAGACATTAACCATTCCGATGGCCTCGAAAAAAAATGAGCCGCCCAAATATACCCTATATTAACCCTAAATAAAAGGCTTGAGACAAGAGAGGCAGGATTCCGGCCATATGCTTCATATAACAAGTCGAACATTTCAGATAATTGGAGGGCCAGAGAGAATGTTGATCGAACTGTGCCGGGATGTGTTCTGAAATTATTCAAAGATTCAGAGGAGTAAAAAAAGTCGCAGGTTTCCGCCATTCGCAGCCAGAAATGCCAGTCCGCGCAGGATTTGTAAGCGGGCGATATCCCTCCTGCTTGCTGAAAACATGCTTTTTTAAAAAGCACGGCGCTCATATTCGGGATTACGCAGGAAACTAACAAGAAATTACGCATTGTTTCCCGGGGGATGAGCACATCACTACGGCATAAAAGACGAAATGCGCGGTCCCTGCCTTTAAAGTCATCACCCAGCCATCGACCTCCGCCATCCACAATATTGCTCCGGGAGTAAGAGGCCCCTACGCTGGGATGCTTTATCAGGGCCTGGATCAGTACGGCAATCTGGTCAGGGCCGCTGTAATCGTCGCACTCGGCGAACATCACGAATTCACCCTGGCTGAGGCTGACTCCAAGGTTGCAGGCAGCCGGATAACCTTTATTCTCAGGAAGCAGTACCAGCTTAACATTCGGACACTTGGCATATTCCTGCAGGACATCAGCGCTATCGTCGGTAGAATGGTCGTCGACCACGATTATTTCTATAGGGGAATAAGTCTGCGCCAGGAGGGTATCCATGCGTTGTCGCAGGAATTCAGCGTGGTTATAACTGGTTACGATAGCGCTTACGAGGGGAGGCATGCGTTCTTTATCCGAGAAGCGGCGATATAGACTTCCATAAGGGCCTTAAGCAGCATATGCTTGAAAGCGTTTTCAGACCGCCCGAAATAAACCGATATTTTACGGGGGATTTTCGTGTACCCGAAAAGGGAAATGACCGAATTGAAATACTCTTTATCGGAAGAATCGTAATTGACCGAGTAAAAACGCCCGCTGACATCGGCCTTTCCCTTCATTGCGAACGGCGAATTACGCTTATCCTGTATCGGTGAAAAGTCGTCCACAGGGGGTTTCAGAGTGATATAGCCGTCGGCCAGGGCCCGCTGGGTCAACTCGGTCCCCGGATAGAAAATAAGGCTGTACCCCTGAAGGTAAAGGGGTTGAGGGAATTTTGCCAGCATAGAGATAGTCTCTCTAAGGTCATCAATGGTTTCGTAGGGATTGTTAAAGATAAGGTCATACGTGGCCCTTATCCCGAGGGAAGCTATCTGCCCGGCGACTTCCAGGATCTTATCCCTTGTCACGCGGCGGCCGTAGACCTCCCGGTTCACCCGCTCGCTGCCCGATTGTATCCCGACCTGAAGGGCCGAGAGTCCCGCTTGCCTCAGGAGCTTTATCTTTTCAAAATCGAAAGCCATCGGCTCTATCAGAGCGAAAAAAGGAAGCGCGACCCTGTCCCGGTACATGGCCCCGAACTCTTCGAACTCCGCCGTGGGCCTAGCCACGAAACTATCGTCCCAGAAATTTATGCGCTGAAGGCGCGGAAAAAGTTTTTTAGCCGCCCCGAGCTCCTCTATGACCGCGAAAATACTGCGGTTCCGCAGGTACCGGCCCTTCCCTTCGTAATGCTTTTTCCGGTAACTGTTATAACAGTAAGTGCAGGCGTAAGGGCAGCCGCGAGAGGTCATCACACTGTATTCGCCTTTGAGGTGATCCTCCCCCATCTTAACTACCGTGCCGCGCGAAATGACATACTGGGAATCGAGATCAAAATCCGGAGCCGGATACCGGTCAAGATTCTCGACAAGAGGGCGCATCTCGTTCCTGACCACCCCTTTCCCGGTACTGAACCAGATATTCTTTATCGTTGTATCCGGCGTCCCGCCGGAAGCGAGGCTCCCGGCTAGTTCGAGTAATGCGTCCTCCCCCTCCCCCAGGCAGATCATATCGGCGTGGCGAAGAGACTCTTCCGGCATCACATTGACGTGGGCGCCGCCCCAGATGACCCTGACGGGCAGGCTTGCCTTTAACGCGGCGGTGACTTTGACTGCGGAGGCATAATCGTCGGTAACCAGGCTTACACCCACAAGGGACACGCTGCGGGCCCGAAGGTTGACGGTCAGGGCGGTTATATCCTCCCCGGCCGGAGTTCCGTCAAAGAAGAAGCACATGACGTCATGTCCGTGCGCTTTTAGATACGAAGCCAGGCTCCTCGTATTAAGGCTATTGACCAGAAACGAGATGAGTGCAACATTTGCCATATGGGGTCAAGAAACGATAAGCGACGGAACAAACGCCGGGTTATCAGTTATCCGGGGCAAGATTTTGCCCCACGCTATCAATTCGTGCACGAAAAACGGCTTTTTGTGCTGGGGGGTAAAACCGGTAAGACCGGGAAGGACGGCCAGGGGCGGCCCGGGGCATGGTCATGGGCCGCCGACTGGACGTCATCCAGCTAGACCTTCTTCTCTAACAGATAATTATCAATGCCGAGAACGTCTATGTCCGTGGACATATAACAGCGTATAGCGTCCTCCGGAGACTCAACGATCGGCTCTCCGGCGACGTTGAAAGAAGTATTCAACACCAGCGGAATACCGGTCCTCTTTTCAAAAGCCTTTATCAGGTTGTAATAAGGGGCGTTGGTCTCTTTTGTCACCGTCTGTACTCTGGCTGTGTTATCCACATGCGTAATAGCAGGCACCAGTTGTGCTTTTCCTTCCTTTACGTAGGGGGCCAGCAGCATAAATGGAGACTCGATCCCGTCCAGGGTAAAGAACTCCGCGGCCCGCTCCCGCAGGACGGACGGGGTAAAAGGCCTGTAACTTTCACGGAACTTAACCCGGGAGTTGAGAATATCCTTCATTTCGGCCTTTCTGGGGTCCACGATTATCGCCCTGTTGCCGAGAGACCGCGGGCCGAACTCGCTCCTGCCCTGCCACCAGCTCGTAATTTTTCCCGCCACTATAAAATCGGCCATCTTTTCGCAAAGTTCCTCGTTTGTATCGAACCTAGTGGCCTTAAGCTTGCCGTCCGCCACGTATCTGCTTACGGCCGAGTCTATTTCATCCCGGGAATAGTTCTTCCCGAGGTAGTCGTGCTTTGCGGTATAGACCCGCTTTTTCCCCTGTAGGATACTGTACACGTACAAAGCCTGGCCGGTCACTAGCCCGTTATCCCCGGCGTTAGGATAGATAAAAATATCCTTGTAGCCCGCTTTTTCAAAAACCTTGTAATTAGCCACGCAGTTAAGCCCCACTCCCCCGGCGATACAAAGGTTCTTGGCTCCGGTGCGCTCCCGCAATGTCCGGGCGAGAAAGATCATCACGTCTTCCACTATCTTCTGTCCCAGGTAGGCGAGGTTTTTGTATTGGTTAGTGAACTCGCCCTTCCGGGTCCGGGGCTTGAACTGTGACAAGAATTTCCCATACCTGCCAAGGTGATAAGTATACTCCTGAGGCTTACCTTTGTTCTGAAGTATCTTTTTCAGGTTCCTGAAATCGTATTTCCTGACGTTGTACTTGACCTTGTCCTTGTACTGGTTGTAATACTCGGCATCGCCGTACGGGGACAAGCCCATTGTTTTGCCGTCATCATTGGTTCCAAACCCGCACAGCCTGGTGATCTCGGCATACATACCGCCCAGGCTGCAGGAAACCGGGAACTCCTCCAGAACGGTTATGGAATTGCCTTTACCATGGGCCAAACATCCGGACAACTGGTCGCCGCCCGTCCGCTTCATGGGGACGCCCTGTCCATCCAGCACCATAATCGCGGCTTCCTCGAACGGCGAAGGGAGAAAGGCCTGGCACGCGTGCGCGAAATGATGTTCCGGGACTATGAATTCGGCGTTGGGAGCGTGCTCCTTGAAATACTTCCTGACGCTCTCAAGGTGCCTGTAACTGTAAGCAACGTGTGTAACGTCCTTGAGACTTATCTTCGCCTCATCCAGAAGATACTTGAGCAGCATCTGGAAGTTGGGCAGTTTATTGAAATCCACGGAAGAATAATCATTATCCAAGTCAAAAGGCAAAGTGGTGTTCTCTACATACTGCTTAGGATCTCCCTTCCATCCGAAATCCTTAAGATCCGTCCTGGATATCGGAAGAAGAAGGTCATACTTCTTGCGGGTTAAGCGCTCCATGCTCGTCGCAACCGCCATCTTCCCATCGATACAGATAGCGCCGCAAAATCCATGCCCGCTGGCAGTTATGCTTAAAATGCAACTTTTCATCGGTTCTCTCCTCAAGTATGTCAAGTGAAGACCTGCATATATAATATAAATTTGTACCATCGCCGCCAAATCCAGGACATGGCCTGGCATCGGAACGGGTTTGGCACGGTTTTTATGCGCCTGAGGGCTCAGAATGGTCCAACAGCCTTTCCGGTGAGGTCAGCAGTTCGAAATGCTTTTCGAACCAGGCATCGTCATTGTCCCACCATCTCGTCGCCAAAAGACGGGCACGAACATCTTCCGGAAAACGGTATTTTAGTATCCGGGCGGGAATTCCCGCCGCGATGGCGTAATCGGGGACATCACTGGTGACCACGGCCCCGGCAGCTATTATAGCTCCCGTCCCGATATTCACCCCGTCCATTATCAGAGCGTTCTGGCCTATCCAGACATCGTGTCCGACTTTGGTTCGGCGCAGCGCATCAAACTGGTCGGTTTTGCCGTAAGTCCTGGCTATCGGCTGAGAGACCGAGTAACAAGCGGGATGAGTGCTTACATATCCCGCGGGATGCTGCCCCAGACCTAAACCCACCCCAGGGGCTATAGAACAGAATTTGCCGACGTCGGCATTAGTTATGGCGGCGTCCCTCTGTATAAACGTATGATCTCCCAGCGAAGAGCCGTATACTTTTGCTCCGGGAAAAACGACATTGTACCTGCCGAAAACGGAATCGGGGTCTATCTGTGCCCCCGGATAAAAGATACAGGTGGGATGTCTCTTCCGCAAACGGGAAAGCAAGAACTGCCTCGCCAAATAATTCTTAAGGTCCAGCAGGATATCTGTCAGCATCTATCCCCCACTATATCGTCGGCCTTGCCCTCATGGAAGGTCCGGACCGGCACGGGCCGGGAACGAATGAGCGAATATATGAAATCCGTGTTGCGGTCGGTATTCTTTCCATCGAGTGGGCCGACATATTGCTCCATTACGGACCGCCTCTTGAAAGCCTCAAAAATATCGCTGCCCATGAAAAAAGCCTCTATCTTTTCAATTAGTTCCGAAGGAGAAGTCGCGGTGACCAATTCGGATTTACCGTCAAAAGGCGGGTAAGATATCTCGGTATCACTCTTATAGTAGAGGACAGGCACCCCAAGACAGGAAGCCTCGAATAGCGTCTGCGAATAGATAGAAACGTATAAGTCCGCTTCCTCAAGCACTGCTCTCATCTGAACGTTGTCACGCGTTTCCACAGATATTTCCGGGAAATACTCCTTCAGAAAGGCGCGGTACTGCCAGGCGTAACCGTTCGCCCGCACCTTCAGGACGACTCGGATATCCCTTCCGTCTCTTATCATTGCGCGACAGGCTTGCATAACATCGTACAGGAAGACAAACTCGCAGGCGACATAAGAGTTCAAATCTATATTAGAAAAACCTCCCGCCCCGATAACGATTGTGGTCCGCCCTGTCTTATGGCCTTTGCGTCGTGAAGCTGAAGAATACTGGTCCATCCGGGGATCCCCCAGGCAAACCACATTCTCCCGGCCTGAGAAATAGTTGGCCTTGATGGATTCCCCGTAAGAGTTTATCCATGTCGCGTCGCCAGCCTCAAAATTATTACTGCGGGACGTCAGCAGTCCGTTGATTATCATAAAAGAAGGGATCCCGTTCTTGCGGCAATAGTTCAGGAGAATACAGTTCCCTATCCCTAGGTCAGAAATCGCGACGGCCAAAGCAAGTTTACGCTTTCGCAAAAAACGGGTTACTGCGTCGATCGTCTTCACATAAGAGGGAATATGCGGTGAGATGCGGTCAGTTATCACCCCGAACAGCTTTCCACCCAGATCGCGCCCCCCCACGGTCCAATAGGCGCTTCTTCGGCGCTGGAACAATGAGATGAATTCGCCGGAGTACTTGGCATAGCTGCGGGCGGATCTGACCATCGGCAGGCGAATCTCCGTAAAGAATCCCTTGCCCCTAGAAACACCTCCTGTTATAACATTCACCCTGGAATCGCGCCGCAGCCTTTCAATTATCCGGACGGTTGGATGATAGTTCTGGACATATATATCAGGCCGGGGATCGCCCGTAAACCACAGGGACAGGGTTCTGGCGAAACCGGCAAAGCAGTCCAGCAAGTAGAGAATAAAATCCTTTGCTGCGCGCTTTACCCCCCGTGGGTGTATCTGGTCTTTCATCCATAGGAAAACAGGGAAATAATACTCCGTTTCAGCCGGAGCCGACGGACCTTCCCACGAGTCGGCCTTAAGGCCCAACTCCGCAATTATACGGAGGGTATACGTGTCCTCGATTCCGGCAAAGATCTTCTCGTGGGGCATCCCGGCCACTTCCGTCAGGTTAAGCCACATCCGGACATAATAGGTGATGTCGTTCCAGATATCTATCCTGAAAGCGTTGCCGAAATCTATGCCAGCATGGGAAAAAATATCCCGCCCATCCTTATCCAGATGCCATCTCGCGAAAAAATCGTAAGTCTCCCGGTTATACCGCTCCATTACGGTATTCTCAACGAGGTGGTCTATATAAGCGGCGCGCCCTCCCAGAGATTCTATCTCGCGAACCAGACCAAAATCGAAAGTAAGAACAAGGTCCCGGTCTTTATCGTACGGGAAAGAACGACAACGCCACCAACCCCGGTTTTGGACCAGAAAAATATTCCTATAGCCTTTATCGGGGGAAAAGGACGTCATAAAAAAATACCAATCAGGAGTGATATCAAAAGCACCTAACTCAACTTTCGGATCACTTTCGCCGGGACCCCGACCGCAAGGACACGGTCAGGAATACTCCGACTAACCACACTCCCGGCACCTATTACTGAGTTCTCGCCAACGATTACCCCGGGAAGAATGATAGAATTGGCGCCGATCCACGACCCCCTCTTCAAAGTAACGCCCTCAGATGTCATAAACCCCTGCTCTAGTATAGGCCTGGACGGGTCGCTGAAGTTGTGGTTGTCGACGTAAACGTGAACCCCCTGGCCAAGCATGACGTCATCCTCTATCACTATCTCCGCCCCCTCAGGATTCCCATGAAGGCATACCCCCGGGCGCAGAATTACACGGTGCCCCAAGGATATCCGGGAACAACCGATAGCATAGACCCCCGGTCTGACCTCGGCGCTCTCTTCGAAACGCTTGAACTTGGACCGGCAGAGGCCGGACATTGTCGACTTGAAGAACAGTCGCCAATGCGTCCATGGGATATCGGGGCCGATCCGGTCGCAATTACGCCAAAATTTTATGCGGCCGGGCAATTCCTTCAGCAAAGAGATGAACTCCGACATAATGCCCTTCAAGGGTTATCGTCCAAGCCGTCGCCGTTGACCGTGTGACGCAGGTGCCATTCCCCATCCTTCTTACCCCACAGATGTTCCGAACGGAACTTATCACATAGCGCCAAAAAATGTTCCGGCTTTATATCCAGGTATTCGAGTGTTTCCGCCAGATACCTCTCGGGGAACTCCCCGTCGAAGCGTTTCACGAGCGCCTGTCCTTCTTCGCGGGTGATATGCCGATTGCGGATCTCCTGGGACGCGTCGTATGTCGCACGGCCTATACCGAATTTTATGAAGGTCGTATAGTAATGCAGGTCATCTATTTTATCGTCTATGCTGTTATATTTACTGTAGGTCCCCTGGGTCCTGAAAGGCCGGGCTTTGAACCCCGTGTTCTCTACTGCGTAATAATAGACCTCCTGTGGGACCCACTTCAGGTAGTACCCGAGGTAGTGAACCTCAACAGCCTTGTCCTTCATCTCCTCCGCCGTAGGAGGCAGGAAAGACATAAGGTCGCTGAGATGGAGGCCGTGCTTCTCCTGAAGCTCCCCGATACTGACACCGCCGAGATAGATCTCGTCGAGATGGTTCATCGTATAGTACGACTTATCCCGGAGGGAGGTCTCAGTATCCGCTATCGGATTCCCGTACTCGGCTTCGTTCTCCCCGTAGAAAATGAGCGGGATGTCGTAATGCAATGAAATCTTGGGGGCCAGATTCTTCTGGCCCAGGATAAAGGTCTGGAAAGGGTGCAGTAAATTTTCTATCGAAAGCTTGGTCAGAAGCTTCATAGCGCGGCCGTTCGGCTTAAAGGTCAGGTTATCGAAACCGCCCACCTCTATCCAGTTCCGCCAGTTCTTATACCCGTAATCCGTATAGAGGACCGGCGGCCAGGTTATGGTCAGGGGATGCATCCCGTACTTGTACTTAAGCACATGCGCCTGGTAGGCGCTGTCTTTCCCCCCGCTCCCTGGGACGATACAGTCATATCGCCCGTCGTTCCGGCGATGTTTATCCAAGAGCTTGAGGAGTTCCTTTTCACGGGCAGCCCAATCAATCTTATCCTTTCCTTCCGCCACCCGGCAGGCGTCGCAGACGCCTTCGGCGTCTATAGCAAGGGTTCTTTTCTTGCTGTTTATAGTGTGCTTGAATTCAGTAGCGGAAGCCGGACGCTGGTTGGACATTACGCAGCGCTTGCAGAAAACGACTTTTTCAGGCAGCCCGTATTTCGTCTCGAATCCCATGTGTCATTCTCCAGTGATGAGTTTCTTAAAGTTCCTGTAGATCTTCAGCCCGTTCCAGGCGCTCTTTTCGGGATGGAACTGGCAGGCAAAGAGATTCCCCCTGCTGATGCTGGAGGAATAGTCTATCCCCGCATACGAAGTGACGGAGCTGGTATCGCGCGGGTCCGATGGCTGCACGTAAAAAGAATGCACGAAATACATGTATTCCCGGTCCGCCAGCCCCTCCAGCGCCGTCCCGTCCCAGGAGCCACGGCGTTGGACCTCGTTCCACCCGATCTGGGGGACTTTGGCCCGTTCCGGATTAGGGCAGGGGAATTTTTTAACAGTACCGGGTATTATGTCCAGGCCGCGGCTATTACCGAATTCCTCGCTCTCGCTCATAAGCAGCTGGAACCCGAGGCAAATACCCATAAAAGGCTTGCCCGAAGCGCAGAAATCCTTCAACGGCAGCGCCAGGTCCAGCCTGGAAAGGTTCTCCATGGCAGGGCAAAAAGCTCCGACCCCTGGCAGGATAACGGCCGCTGCCCGCTCGAGCTCCTTTCGGTCGGAAGTAAGGACGGCGTCCAGTCCGACGCTGGCACAGGCTCGCAGCACGCTGAACATGTTTCCCATGCCGTAATCAACTATAACGGTCCTCTTATCTCGCATCGCGACCATCCAGTTCATGCCTGCAGGGAATAGAGTGTTCCCGCAGATATTTCTTTATCGCTCCGATCTCCAACGGATCGATTGTGGAGAGTTTTTTTCCGCTGCGCAAAAATTCCGTATTCCCCTCTCCCGTGATCTTACCGGCATCACTGTGTCCGGCGCGCGCATAATGGAGGACAGAAGCCATGGCGATGGCGTCGGCGCCGCCATCCCGGATTATGGCCGCGGCATGTTCCAGTCTGCCGCAACCGCCGCAAGCTATCACCGGGATTGAGACAGCTCTGGAGATCATGACCGTCAAGTCATCGTCATAACCCTCACCGGTGCCCTCGCGGTCGATAGAAGTGAGGAGTATTTCCCCCGCCCCCAGTTCTTCCGCCTTTTTAGCCCAGGCCAGGGCCTCAACCCCCGTATACTCGCGTCCGTTATCAGTATAGACCAGGTATTTACCGCCTTCCTTGGCCGCCTCTATGGAGACGACTATGGTCGAAGAACCGAACAGCCGCGAAGCGGTCCTTATGAATTCCGGCGACTGCAACGCTGCTGTATTTATGGCGACCTTATCCGCGCCGGCCCGCAGGATGTCGCGGATATTGTCGATGGTGCGTACCCCCCCGGCAACGGTCAGCGGGATGAAAACTTCCTGCGCGGTGCGGGAGATTATATCCTTGAGGCTGTTGCGCTGGTAGAGGCTGGCCACCACGTCCACGAAGATCATCTCGTCCGCGCCATGCTCATAATAATGCCGGGCGAATTCCCATGGCTGCCCCAGGACACGAAGCCCTTCCAAATGTATACCCTTGACCAGGTTCGGGCCTTTTATATCCAAGCGGGGGATTATTCGGACGTTCTTCATGGCAGCCGGCTTAAACGATGGACCATCCCCCGTCAGCCATGAGAGTCTGCCCGGTTATGTAAGAGGATGTGTCGCAGGCTAGGAACAGGACCGCCGAGGCTATCTCGTCCGGTCGGGCCATCCGCCGCATGGGGACCTTCTTAGAATACTGAGCGACGAACCGCGGGTCCTGGCCGTCGAAAACGCCTCCGGGACAGATATTGTTGACCCGTACGCCCCTCGGCCCGAAATAGGCCGCCAGATAGCGGCTGAAATTTATTATACCGCCTTTTATCGCGGCGTAGGCCGGTGGGTTTTCGATATTGGTGCCTTCATAAACCGTAAAATCAGGCCCCAGAACGCCGTATATGGAACCGAAGTTGACGAGGCTCCCTCCTTTACGACTCATCAACAGGCAGGCCGCCCTGGAAAGCCAGGCGTAGGAATTCATGTGCATATCCACGTTCTTTCGCCAAGAACTCAATTTAAGTTTTGCAACGCCCGTCCCCCAGTCCTTTGTGCGGGGATAAGCGTTGTTTACAAAAACGTCCATGCCTCCGTGCTTTTTGGCCAAACCCCGGAGTCTTCCGTCTATGGAAGGCAGAGAGGCGATATCCAGCCTTTCATAACGGACATCCCCTATGCTTAACAGCGAAGCGAGTCTTTTTCGGGCGACCGCGGCCGGAAGGATATCACAAACAACGGTCCTGGCGCCGGCCGCGCAAAGGGCGCGGGAGACTTCCAGACCTATAAGCCCCAGTCCCCCCGTTACAAACGCAGTCTTGCCGCTCAAATCGGTCTTTTTCAGATAGTCTGTCATGGTTCAAATTTCCAAAGCCCCTGTTTAATAATAAATTCCACGAACTTAAAATCCACTTCCCTGTCTATATCCACTCCCGACAATTCGTCCATCACGTGAACCCGGCTCCGGTCGGTAAGGACGGTCTGGGAATCCCCCAGAAGGAATTCACGCGTATAGACATATATCGACGCGTTGAGATCGTAGACTTTCGGAGCGTCCTGCCGGCGGTTCACGCCGTTCCCCGGCTTCTTGCAAAGGCGCGCATATCCGCCGGAATCCAGTTCCACCATATTGAAATACGGGTTCTTGTGCGAGGGGACAGCGCTAAAGATCATATCGGCCCGCTTTTCCGCGGCTGCCGATAAGGACGCGTCGAGGTCCGCGCGCCTGCGCAAAGGGGCGGTGGCATCCAGGTCGACGACAAAATCATATGTCTCACCGTAAATTCTCTCAGCCTCGCGCCAGGCGTGACGAATGACGGGAACCTTCGGAGCGGTGTCGGTTGAAAGCTCCGGAGGACGTAGGAACGGGACTTCGGCTCCGTACCTTTTGGCCGCGGCGGCTATCTCGGCCGAATCAGTAGAGACCACCACCCGTGAAGCCCTCCCCCATCGCAGCGCCTGATCGATAGTGTAAGCGATAAGAGGCTTGCCGCACAGTTCCCTGACATTCTTATTCTTGACGCCTTTAGATCCGCCCCGGGCGGCGATGGTGACCAGTATCTTCATATCAGACCGTTCCTGCGCTTAAAAGCTATTAGTTTCCGCAGCAGACCCGCGGCTTCATCGACATCGTTCATCATCCGCCCGCCAAGCCGCTTAAAAAAATACCGCACTTCAGCCTTGTATGTGAAATCCCTGTCCACCCCGCACTCTGTCGTGCTGATCCGCCCCCCCCGGCTGACGGCCAATCGCCCCCGCAATAGATCCAGTTCATAGGAGGCCCTGGGCGTCGTGACCTTAATAGCGCGCTCCGGGATCCTGCTGCAAAAATCGACGTGCAAAGAGACATGCTTTCCCTTTTCAAGCAGCAGGAGCATGTCGGCCACATCCTCGGCGTCCCGCGTGACATCGGAACACCTCCCGGCACGCCCCTCGATGTCCGATATCTTCCCAAATATATAGCCGGCGTAATCCGCGTCATGGGAAAGATCCAGCACCGCGCCGCCGCCCATCCCGGAACTGGAACTGTATGATAGCTTATGGTCCGTGCCCGGCCTCCAGTCTGGAAGCCAGGAGGAACAGCGCACGCTGGCATGCCTGAACCCCTCTTTGGAGACTATTTCGCGCAGCCTGAGAATGCCGGGATGGAACCTAAGATTGTAGGCGACATAGGATGACAATCTGCCGGCCGATAAAATGGAGCGCAGCCGCTTGAGGCCGGCAAGCCTCATATCCAGCGGCTTTTCTATGAAAAGATGCATACCGAGAGAAGCGCACTTTATCGCGGTCTCGATGTGCATGAAAGTAGGGTTCGTTATAAAGGCCACGTCCGGAGCGGCCTTACGGACCTCAGCCCAGGAACGCAGTTCCTTAACTCCCTCGCAGGGAGGTTTTAAACCGGAACGGAGCGCAAAAAGTTCCACCCCGCCCATCTCAAGCAGCAGGCGCTTATATCTGGAACCGATGGACCCCAGCCCGGTCAGAAGGACTTTCTTTCTCGTCATTTCAGAAGCGTATATCCAGGAACTTCTTCTCCAAATCAGGTGTTTTCTTCAAAAATCCTTTAAGGACGCTCAATATCCTCGGGGCGGTATTTCCACGGCCATACGGGTTGCCGGCAGAACGGCA
>ERZ795032.1554-NODE-1554-length-15551-cov-73.065694_pt1 | contig 15551 bp, 19 predicted proteins | sample MGYA00375124_ERZ795032 | MGnify/ENA primary metagenome ERZ795032 (study PRJEB30167, sample SAMN05720154) | activated sludge metagenome | isolation source: Anaerobic digester | place: China | collected 2015-12-16 ...
GACGGGGCTCCTCGGCGACGAGACCGGCACCATCAAGTTCGTCATCTGGAAGGAGGAGGGGAAAGATCGGCTGGAACTTGACGCCGTCTACAACATCTTCTACGCCACCGTCGACGAGTACAACGGCAGGCTCTCCCTCGCCCTGAACACCGCGATGTACATCACCGATGAGGGCGATATCGAGGTCGGGCGAGCTGAGACCGAGATCCAGGGGGCTCTCGTCCACGTTGCTCCCGGCTCTGGCCTGATCAAGCGCTGCCCGGTCGAGGGCTGCAACCGGACGCTCTCCCGGCAGAACTACTGCCCGGTGCACGAGATCCAGCCCGAGTTCCGTTACGACCTCCGCATAAAAGCGGTGCTGGACGACGGTATACGCGCAAGAAACGTCTTGATGCAGCGCGAGGTCGTCGAAGCCCTCACCGGGATCACCCTTGACGAGGCCGTTTCTATCGCCGAGACGAACCCGCTCGGCCTGGACGAGATCTTCTACCGCATCAGGAACATGGTGCTCGGGCGCTACTACACCTGCAGCGGGAGCGAGTTCGGCGGCAGGCTGCTCGTCAACTCCTGCACCCCGATCGCGTTTGAGCCCGCGGAACTGGCTGCACTCTTAAACCGCGCCGGGGGTGAGCCTGCATGAAGCCCCAGAGCACGTTCGAGCGCGAACCGGCACGAAGGGTCTTTGCCTCCGAGCTCCGCGAGACCCGCTACCAGTTCAAGGACGGCGAGGACGAGAAGAGCCCGACCTACGTCATCCTCCCGAGCGGGATCCGGAGCAACCGGATCTTCATCGTCGGGACGCTTACGGAGAAGCAGCGGCAGGGTGACCAGAACATCTTCTACCGCGGGAGGGTGGTCGACCCGACGGGGACCTTCTTCATCATGGCGGGCTCCTACCAGCCCGAGGCGATGCAGCAACTCGCCCGGATAGAGCCGCCGGCGTTCGTCGCCGTCGTCGGCAAGCCGAACCTCTACACAACCCAGGACGGGAACTGTCTCGTCTCGGTCCGCGTGGAGTCGATATCGGTCGTCGACCGCGAGACCCGCGACCTCTGGGTGCTGGATACCGCCCGCGAGACCCTGGACCGGCTCGACGCCTTCGGGACGACCGATGATTCCCGGAAGGCCCAGGAAGAGTACGGGACGCGGCCGGAACTTTACCGGAAGATCGTCTACGACGCTCTCTCCCAGGTGCAGCTGTAGAGACCCTACCTCCGAAAACTCTTTTTTTGCGGACAACCGCCATTCCTTCCCGGGGACGCCGCCGCATCTAGATGCGCGATCTCTTTCCGACTCACGGCGGCTTTTTCTACGCAGGAGCGGTATGAAAGCGTCGATGTGTACAGAGACGGGACAGAAACGGTATATAGCAAAACGCCCCAGCGTTAGCATGGTGAAGGGCGCTTTAACGTTATCGATCCTGATATCTGCGGTCGTTCTGGCATCCGGCTGCACATTCACGTTGCTCGGCACGATTGTCGTCACGGACGCATACTGCGACGTTGACAACAACTTCAGGTTCACCCTGGAAAATACCGGCAACAGCAACCGGTCAGTCGAGTACGCGTGGACGTTGAACGACCCCATGGCCGACATGCCGCTCTACCGGGGGGAGGGATCGGTTACCCTTCAGCCGCACGAGTCCCGGACGCTTACGTTCGATCCAGGAGTGGCCTTTCACAAATATGCTTTGACGGGTTGCGTGATGTACATCACCCTGTATGCCGACGGGAGGGAGGTCTACAGGTACCGGGAACAGAAGTCACCCTCCGACTGGGACTACTCCGTGGAGCCTCCGGTCAGATATGTCATAAAACCCGAAACAATGTTATTTACCTTCTCGACGGCCGTCGAGCGCAATTCCGACGGCGACTACATCGTTACGGTAGCAGACACCACCTACATCCCTCAGCGCACTGCGCCGGAAACACCCCACAGCACCATTCCGGGGCCGGAGATATCTCAGATTTACCTGTGGATCGGTGAAAACGGCTGGTGGACGTCCCGGATCGTATCGCCGGCCCAGAACGGTTCCGCACCGGCATTCATGGACCGGGACGGCGACTCGTGCATCTCCGGGGGTGATCACTACATTATACCGTCATCTTTCGCAGGGGAGACCGTGCGGTTCCGCACCGGGAGCGGGTATATAACTCTCAGGCATACCTGCCACGCCCCGGGGAGCAATCGTCCGCTTTACGGTGGGTGCCGGCTGCCTCCCGACGACAACCCGGCCGGATAACAGAGACGGATAAGAGAAAACAGCGCGATCCCGAACGTTTCGGCCGGGTAGAGGGAGGGCAAACGACGTTGCCGGGCTGTAACTCACAGGGATGGTTTTTGTGTCCACACAGACGCACTATTTTTTAATTTTCGCCTCGCCAGCCGTGTTAACGCGAGGGTTTTACCCTCCAGCAGACCCGGAGTTCTCCCATGCCCCACGCATGATCGCGATTCTGGTCATCACCCGGGTCGGGTCGCGGATAACAGAGAGATACAACGACCGGGAGCGGCCGGGACAGAGAAAATCCGGGAGGGATCACTCCTCCGGTTCCTGCCGGGCGCCCTTCCACTCCCCCTTCAGTTCGGGGTAGTCCGCGAGAATCTTGCTGACCGTGCTCCTGCTCACGTTAAACATCTTGCAGATCTGGCTGATGCTGGTTCCGGCCTGCCGTACCGTGAGGAGGGCCTCGACCTGGCCCTCATTGAGCGCCCTCGGCCTCCCGATAGGGCGCTCGTTACCTTTCTTCGTCTTCTTCGAAACGGCCGGGGCGGTTTTCCGGGCGCTCTCGCGATACTGCTCCATGTACTCGATGAAGTTGCCGATGGCCTCTCTCCTCTGATCCGGGTCATCCCGGAACCCGAAGAAATCGTTATTCACACAGTAAATAGTGTATTTTTCGTTTAAGGCTTTGAGGGCGGTGATTCCGGTGTCCGGATCGCTGGCAAGACCGGCGAAATCGTAGATGATGATATCGGGGCAGTTATTGGCGGCACAGTAGTCCTGCATCTCCATAAATCCCTTCCGCTTCTCCGGGGGGGTTGCATTCGCCCGATGATCGTGGAAGATTTCGACAATTTGAAACCGATATTTACAATAATTCTCGACTTCACTCTTCTGTGCTGCGAAATCCCCTTTTTTTCTTGTATTCAAGTATGCCACGGCATCTTTTTTCATCCGTTTATGATGCCGTACAATCGTATATATTGCTTTTGAAAACGCACGAACAGCGCCGTTTTGCGGCACCCCCGGAACTCCCGTGCATATTCCTGCGCTCCATCGGCGATGTGTAAAAAGGCTTCCTGCGATATTTCTGGAGGCAATTCTGCGAGGCTAAAAAAGATATATTATTCTTCCGGTCTCCGGGACTCCCACCGGCCCAGAACATCTTTCCCCTCGATGAAGACGAGCCCGTGCTTCTCCGCATACGCCATCGCATCCTCTTTTGAGAGGGCAAACCCCGTCTCGTCGTCCAGCATCTCGCAGATCGTGACGGCCGGGGTGATCTCGGCCATATCGGCAAGCGCAATCGAGAGCTCGGTCTGCCCCCGCCGGTCGTCGAGCAGCCGGTCGGCGGCCCGGAGAAGGGCCATATGGCCGGGTGTCCGGAAATGCGCCGCAAAGTCGTGCCCGCCGCCGTTGAGCGACTTTCTCACCTCGTCTGCGATGGCGGTGACCGTCAGGGCCCGGTCCCGGTCCGTGACCCCGGTATAGGTCTCGCGGTGGTTCACCCAGAGCGAGAACGACGAATGGTTCTTCGGGTCGTAAGGCACTTCGCCGTCCTTCTCGACAAGGCTGCAGGCACGCAGGACGTCGTGCGCAAACGGGAGCCCAAGCCTCTTTGCAGCCTCGGGGTGCACCGCCGTACAGATCAGCCCGCCGCCATCTTTGCGCATCTGCCGGATGTGAGCAGGCGTGACCGCGTCTGACCGGATTGCAAAATCCGTTTCGCGTTCGCGGTTGTCAAAGTCGTATAGCAGGACGAATTCGCCCCTCGCGAGGGCCTCTATGGCTGCATCAATCATAGGAAATCTCCACCTCGATCGTATCGTTATCGTTCAGGTTCAGGGCTTTGCGGAGTTCGCATCCGGCGATGACCTCGACGATGTCCTCCGGGTAGTGGGTGCGGGATGGGACAACTATCGCGCACCTGTAGCCCCGTATCCGGCATGGGAGCACCCTGGCACCGCCGAACGTCCGGTCGTCGGCAGTAAAGCCGGGAATATCCACCCACCCGGCATGGTCGAGCTGTTTGCGGACCTGGATGCTCGCCGCATCGAGCCTGATGTTCAGGGTCCCGGGGAAGGGTTCAAACCCAAGACACGAGCCGAACTGCTCCTTGTAGTGGGGGATGCTCATGTAGTAGCGCCCTTCCCCGAGGCCGCTGATAACGGTCCCGGCCAGGGTGTACCGCCTCTGATCCGGGTTGAAGATCCGGACATAATCTGCATACTCACGCTTCAGCGCCTGCTCGCCCTCCCGGGTGACGGCGACGTACTGGCCGTCAGGCTTCATCGACCGTACGACGAACTGCTGCCGTTCGAGCGCGATCAGTCGCCGTGAGGCGGTCTGGGGGCTGATGCCCAGTTCGGTTCCGAGTGACTGCGACGAGAGCCAGATCGGCCCCCGGCACCCACCAAGCAGGGCGATCGTCTTCAAGGACTGCAGGTCTTCCGCTTCAACCATTGTATCAGAATTGAGATGCATACTATATACGGGTTGCGCAATGATCCAGCATAGGAGATCTTCGTGAAATGTCGAAGTGCCATACGCTAATTTTTTAAGTCGGAGTGTTAACAGTACCTGCATGAAATCCGGAGTGCGGCATCAGCTTGCCGAGAAAATGGCAGGAGAGATCACACTTTCGGACTCACCGGGTCAGGCCTTGAAGAAGTGGCGGCAGAGTTTCAACATCCCCCAGGGACTGCTTGCCGAGCGCCTTGAGGTCTCTCCCTCAGTTATCAGTGATTACGAAAGCGGACGGCGAAAAAGTCCGGGAACCGCCATCGTCGGCAAGATCGTCGATACGATCCTCTCGATCGACGAGGACAACGGCGGCCGGTTCATCAACAAATTTGCAAAAATTCTGTACAGTGAGTTCGACGAAGACGTCATCTACGACATCCACGAGTATGCATCCCCCGTGGCACTCTCCGACTTTGCCGGAGTCATCGATGCCACGACCATCTGCGGTCCGACGGACCAGTCCATCTACGGGTATACGGTGATCAACAGCCTCAATGCAATCCTCCAGCTCTCTTCGAGCGAGTTCAACCGCATCTACGGCTGGAGCACGGAACGAGCCCTCATCTTCACCGAGGTCTCGACCGGGAAATCCCCCATGGTGGCAATCCGGGTCACGCCGTTCAAGCCCCGCTGTGTGGTTCTACAGGGCATCAGCCCGGGAGAGGTCCACCCGCTGATCCCGAGCCTTGCGGAGCGTGATCGGATCAGCGTGCTCTGCACACAGATGGATGTCGAGACGATCATCAGTTCACTACGAGGAAAGTCATGGTAGGCATTTATTCGTACGGCGTCTACATCCCGCGATACCGGATAAGAGTCCCGGAGATCGCGCGGGTGTGGGGCGCCAACGCAGACGATATCACCCGGGGTCTCGGCGTCTTTGAGAAGTCCGTCCCCGATCTCGATGAGGATACCGCAACCATCGCCGTCGAGGCGGCCCGTGCCGCGCTACGGCGAAGAGCCGTCGACACTGGTGCCATCGGCGCCATCTACGTCGGAAGCGAGTCCCACCCCTACGCGGTCAAGCCCACGGCCTGCACGGTCGGCGAGGCGATCGGGGCGACCCCGAACATGACCGCCGCCGACTACGAGCGTGCAAGGCAGGAACGGCAGGCATCCAGACCTGCATGGGCATGGTCAAGAGCGGGATGATCCCGTTCGGGATCGCCATCGGTGCGGACGTGGCGCAGGGCGCTCCCGGAGACGCGCTCGAATACACGGCGGCGGCCGGCGGTGCAGCGTTTGTCATCGGCGAGGATAATGTCATTGCCGAGATCAACCACACCTGCTCGTTCACCACCGACACCCCCGACTTCTGGCGGCGAGAAGGGCAGAACTACCCCCGTCACGGCGGGCGGTTCACCGGCGATCCCGGCTACTTCAAGCACGTCCAGGGTGCCGCCCGGCTGATGTTTGAACAGGCGGGCACGAGCCCGAAGGACTACGACTACGCTGTCTTCCACCAGCCCAACGCGAAGTTCCCGCAGCGGGTGGCGAAGATGCTCGGGTTCACAGACGAGCAGATCCGGCCCGGCCTCGTCGTTCCGAGGCTCGGCAACACCTACTCGGGAGCATCGATGATCGGGCTTGCGGCGACGCTGGATGCGGCGAAACCGGGTGAGAGGATCTTCGTCACCTCGTTCGGGTCGGGAGCGGGGAGCGATGCCTTCGACATCACGGTGACCGACGCCATCGAGTCCGCTGAGTTCGACCGGACGGCGGCGCCGAGTGTGGAGAAACTTCTCGCAAACCCGACATATCTCGACTATGCACTGTATGCCAAACACAAGGGAAAGATCGTGATGCAGAAATGAGAGACGTAGCAGTAATCGGCATTGGGTGCACGGAGTTCGGGGAACACTGGGGAACCTCGTTCCGCGACCTCTTCGTGAAGGCCGGGGCGCTGGCGCTCGAGGATGCCGGGGTCACCGGCGAAAATATCGACGCCCTCTATGTAGGGAACATGAGCGCCGGGCGGTTCGTCGAGCAGGAGCACATCGGCGCCCTGATCGCGGACTACGCCGGGCTGGCGAGCAACAACATCCCCTCGACCCGTGTGGAGGCGGCCTGCGCCTCCGGCGGGCTTGCCTTCCGGCAGGCGGTCATCGCGGTCGCAAGCGGCATGGAGGATATCGTCGTCGCCGCGGGCGTCGAGAAGATGACTGATGTCGGGACCGGGGCGAGCGTGGATATGCTCGCGAGCGCCGCGGACCGCGAGTGGGAAGGGTTCGCCGGAGCGACCTTCCCCGGACTGTACGCGATGATCGCGAACGACTACATGCACCGCTACCCGCTCACCCGCGAGCAGCTTGCACAGGTCGCGGTCAAGAACCACGAGAACGGGGCAAGGAATCCGATCGCCCAGTTCAGGAACCGGATCACGGTCGATACGGTCCTCTCCTCCTCGCTCGTCGCCGATCCCCTGCGGCTCTTCGACTGCTCGCCGATCACCGACGGTGCGGCGGCAGTCGTCGTGGTGCCGCTCGAGCGTGCCCGCGAGTTCACCGATTCGGCCGTACGGGTGCTTGCAAGCGCCCAGGCAAGCGACACCATCTCGCTTCACGACCGGCGGGATATCTCGACCCTGGACGCTTCCGTGGCGGCAGGCAAACGGGCGTTTGCGCAGGCGGGCCTCACCCACAAGGATATTGATATGCTCGAAGTCCACGACTGCTTCACGATCGCGGAGATCTGTGCTATCGAGGACCTCGGGTTCTGCAAGAAGGGCGAGGCAGGGAGGCTCACCGCAGAAGGGGCGACGGCCCTCGGCGGAGAGATCCCGGTGAACACGAGCGGCGGCCTGAAGGCCTGCGGCCACCCGGTCGGTGCGACCGGGATCAAGCAGATCTGCGAGATCGTCAGCCAGCTCCGCGGTGAGGCCGGAGCCCGGCAGGTGGACGCGGAGATCGGTATGGCCCATAACGTCGGCGGCACCGGCGCGACGGTCGTCGTGCACATCCTGGGGGCCTGAAGATGTCGGTATCACGGTTCTGGAGAAAGATCCCGCAGCGGTATAACCTGGTCGGGCGGTACTTCTTCCCGCCCCGGTCGCTCTGCCCCGACTGCCGGCGGAGCGGCAAGATTGTCGACCACAAGTTCACCGGCGAAGGAACGGTCGTCACCTACACGGTGATCCGGTCGGCAAGCGACCAGTTCGAACACACCACCCCCTACGTCCTTGCGGTCGTGGAGCTCGACGAGGGGCCGCGGCTCACCACCCAGGTCGCCTGCACACCTGAGGAGGCAACGATCGGGATGCGGGTGAGAAGCGTCTTCCGCCGGGTGGCGGCGGACGGCGAGAGCGGCACCATCCACTACGGCACAAAGTTCGTGCCGGTGGAGTAACGTTAACCATTTCGGAATGACAGGAGATCTCCCGCGCAAAACGCGGGACGGAATCACGCTCTATACTCTTTTTTTTCAGCCGGGGATGGAAAGACCCGGCCGACAAAAGGCAGGTGTTCATTACTGGAGATGTAAGGGCTGTACCCCCGAAACCGCTTTCTCCACGGTGATATCATACACCGCGTGCCACTTCCCCGGCGAGTATGTCCTGACCTGCCGCTCGGCGACCTCACCCTGTGTGACCTCCCTGATCAGGGGGAGGTACTCGCCCTCGCGCTCCTGCAGGGCATAGAGGTGGATCGTCCCGCCGTCCCGGCAGAGGGCGGCTGCCGCCGGGAGAAACTCCGGTGCGGCGAGGGGGAGGTTCATGACGATCCGGTCGAACGGGGAGAAGCCGAGCCGAGGGAGGTGCCCGGCATCGGCGAGCATAGGGATGACGTTTCCGGTGTGGTTGAGCGCGATGTTGTGGACCAGGAGGTGAACCGCATCGGGGTTGAGGTCGGCGGCGACGACGAGGGCGGCACGGCGGGCGAGGGTGATCGCGAACGGCCCGACGCCGGCGAACATATCGAGCACACGCTCCCCCTCCTCCATCGCCCCGAGAACTCGTTGCCGCTCGGTGGAGAGCCGGGCGGAGAAGTAGGCAAGGGAGAGATCGACATCAAAAGAGTGGCCGTACTCCGTCACCCGGGTGCGGGTGGTGGGAACTCCCGCAAGGACGGAGAACCGGCGGGTGCGATACTCCCCCTCGACCGCCGTCTCGGGGAAGAGGACCGTTTCTAGTGACGGCCGGGAGGCGAGCAGCCGCTCTGCTCCCGCAGGATCGTTCTCCTGCATGATGGCGATCCCGCCGACAAGCTCGTGGCGGGGGAGGTCGACGCGTTCCGGGACCGCCTGGAACTCGCATCGCACAGCGCCCGGGACCTCCTCCGTCACCGGGAAGAGAATGGCGTCCCCCTCGGGGCGCGGCCTGAGGCCCCGGTCGAGGAGACCCTCTTCAAGCAGCCGGCGCCGCGTCCCTTCGGCCTCTCGCTTCGGCACCGCAAGGCACCACTGTTCTTTTTCCACATCGACCACCAGCCATCTTTAGGTATGAGTTCTCATACTTATTCATGGATGGGTATATCGGGAGGCTGAAAGACGGGTCTCTCAAACTCTACGCCCTCGAGAAGGAACTCCCCCCCGAGGAGGCGGTCCGGGTGCGCCGGACGTTCATCGAGGGTGAGACCGGCACCGCCCTCCCGAAGGTCGGGTCGTTCACCATCGGGATCGACCGGGTCGTGAAGCGCAACATCGAGAACATGATCGGGACGGTGCAGGTGCCGCTCGGTGTTGCAGGCCCCCTCCGGGTGAAGGGCGAGTACGCCGACGGGTCCTACTACCTCCCCCTCGCGACGACCGAGGGGGCGCTCGTCGCCTCGGTGAACCGGGGGTGCTCGCTCATCACCCGGGCGGGAGGTGCGGACGTCCGGATCATGCGGGACGGGATGACCCGGGCACCGGTCTTCGCCGCCCGCGACGTCCCGCACGCCCGGGAGGTGGCGGCCTGGGTGGAGAGCCACGCCGCGGAGATCCGGGAGGCGGCAGAGAGCACCACGAAACACGGGGAGTTCCTCGACGCCGCCACCTACGTTGCCGGGACGAATGTCTTCGTCCGGCTCGAGTTCGACACCAAGGATGCCATGGGCATGAACATGGTGACGATCGCAGGCCAGAACGTGGGCGAACTCATCGAGCGCGAGACCGGGGCCCGCCTCGTCGCCACATCCGGGAACATGTGCACCGACAAGAAACCCGCAGCGATCAACCTGGTCCGGGGCCGGGGGAAGACCGTGGTCGCGGGGGTGCGGCTCACCGACGCGATGGTCGCCGACCTCTTAAAGACCGACGCGGAGACGCTCACGGAGGTCAACTACAGGAAGAACCTGGTGGGCTCGGCCCGGGCGGCCTCGTTCGGGTTCAACGCCCACGCGGCAAACGTCGTCGCCGCCATGTTCATCGCCTGCGGGCAGGACCCCGCCCACGTCGTCGAGGGGAGCACCGCGATCACCACCGTCGACCGGGTGGAGGGCGGGGTCTATGTCTCGGTCACCCTTCCGTCCCTCCCGGTCGGGACGGTCGGCGGCGGCACGGGGGTCGACACCCAGCAGGAATGCCTCGCGATGCTCGGGGTCGCCGGGGGCGGGGACCCGCCGGGAACTCACGCAAAGGCGCTCGGGGAGATCATCGCCGCCGGGGTGCTCGCCGGCGAACTCTCCCTCCTCGGCGCCCTCGCGGCCCAGCACCTCGCCCGGGCCCACCAGGAGCACGGGCGGGGGTAAAACAGGGGGGACTGGTTCCGGCACCCCTTGCCGTTGCCGTGGTGCCGGGAACAAGGGCCCACGATAACATTTAAGGCGCGACATCAATGAAACTTCTACTGGCATGAACCCGGGAGCCGACATCTATACCCTTCTCGTCCAGAAGCGGGACGAGATCCTCTCCCTCGCGCACCGGAGGGGCGCAAAGAACGTGCGGGTGTTCGGATCCGTGGCACGAAACGAAGCCCATGAAGACAGCGATATCGATCTCCTGATCGACCTCGATCCCGACCGGAGTCTCCTTGATGTAGGTGGTCTTGCGATGGACCTCTCGCTCCTGCTCGGGCGCCCGGTTGATGTTGTGACCGAAGCGGGACTTCGGGAACATATCCGTTCAAAGGTCTTACGGGAAGCGCGGCCATTATGAGAGACGATCGCGAACGGCTGCTGGATGTTATCGAGGCCATCGAATGGATTGAGCGAGTGGCAGCCCAGGGCCGCGAGTATTTCTACAATGACGAGATGGCACAAGTATGGGTGATCCACCACCTTCAGATCATCGGAGAAGCCGTACGAGGGATTTTTTCCGAATTCAGGGCCGAAAACCCGGATATCCCATGGTCGGATATCATCGGGATGAGGAACGTCCTTATCCACCATTATTTCGGGATCGACCGCAATGCGGTCTGGAACGTGGTCGAACGCGATCTTTTGGACCTGAAAAGCCAGGTCCTGTCCCGGGTCGGGGTATAGAGAGCGCCTGGAGCGATGGTGAGGTGCGATGGTCCGAAGGACCGGAGCACCCTTCGGCCGGTCGCGAGTCGAAAACGCTTCGCGTTTTCTCCCGCTCCTGCCGTTCCGGCAGTCGCGTCCTAAAACCTGAACCACTTCATCATGACCAGGGCATCCTCCTCGTTCGCGTAGTATCCGGCGACCTGGAAAACCTCCCGGTAGCCGAGGCGGCGGTAGAACTCCTGCGCCCCGGTGTTCGTCACCCTGACCTCGAGCTGGACGGCGCTTGCGCCGAGGATAGTATACTCCCGCTCCAGGCGGCGGATGAGATGCTTCCCGATTCCCCGGCGCCGGCACCCGGGGGCGACCGCGAGGTTCATGATATGCCCATAAACCTCTTCCCCGGTGTCCTCAATGCCCCCTGCAACGAAGCCGGCCACGTCACCGTTGTTCTTCGCCACGAAGAATGTCCCCGGGTAGTAGGCGAGCGATTCCTGGATTGTCCTCTCGTCCCAGGGGTCGTCGAAGGCCGCTCTCTCGATGGCAACGATCTCGGGAATGTCTGCGGGTTGTGCCCGGCGAATGGTTAGTTGAAGCGGCATCATACTGGCCTCTCCCTCATGGAGTGCCTTACCTAATATAGTGTCAGGAAACAAATAGTAGGCACATACGAGTGGCGGTATCTATGGTTCAGATCTATCGTTTTGCGGCAGTCCGTCCGGGGCGGCGGTACTCCGAAAAAATTCCCTCCGTGCCCTACGATGTGGTGACGGCAGAAGAAGCCCGGGAGTGCATCGAGAAGAACCCCCTGAGTTTCCTGCGGGTCAGCCGGCCTGACGCCGAACTCCCCGACCTCGCACCGCACGACGACCGGGTCTACCAGCGGTCGCGGGAGGTCTTCGACCGCATGCTTGCCGACGGCCTGATGCAACGGGACCCGGATCCCGGGATGTACATCTACCGGGCCGTCCAGGACGGCGAGGAGTTCATCGGGTTGGTCTGTTGCGTGGGGACAGAGGATTATGAGAACCGGACGATCCGGCGGCACGAGCTCACCCGGTACGACAAGGAGGAGGACCGGACCCGGCACATCGATGCAGTCGGTGCCAACACCGGCCTTGTCTTCCTGCTCTACCGCGACCCCGGCGCAATCTTTTCCTCCATCTCTTCGCTCATCGATGAAGCGGAGCCCGACGGGAGCACCATGACCGCCCAGGGAGTGCTTCACCAGATCTATCGGATCGTCGATGAAGCCACCCTCTCCCGCTTCGAGGGCCTTTTTGCGGCCGTCCCGGAGACTTACATTGCAGATGGGCACCACCGGGCCAAATCAGCGGTGAACGTGGCAGAACGGCGGCGAAGTGAGGGAAGGTTCACTGAAGAGGCGGGGAAGTTCATGGTGGTCCTCTTCGCCCACGACCGCGTCCGCATCCACGGCTACAGCAGGCTTGTCACTGACCTTGGCAACTACAGCGCCCCCCGTGAGTTCATCGAGGCCCTCCCGGAGTCAGGATGGACCGTCCGCCCCTACGGGAAGGTCGACGCTGCCGGTTACCAGATCCCGCCGCTCGCGACCGGATCAGCGACGCATGTCATGCACTTCTACCTGGAAGGGACCTGGTACGAGGCTTCCCGGCCGGTCGCAGACTCCGCCGACCTGATCGGATCCCTGGATGTCTCGGTCCTTCAGAAAGACGTCCTCGAAGGGATGCTCGGCATCTCCGACCCCCGGGGCGATCCAAGGCTCCACTACATGGGTGGGGCAAAACCACTCTCTGCCCTCGAGCGGCTTGTAGACTCCGGCAAATACGCCCTCGCGGTAGCGATGCAGCCGGTGCGTGTCGAGACGGTGCTCGCAATCGCCGATATGGACGGCGTCATGCCCCCGAAATCCACCTGGTTCGAGCCGAAACTCCTCTCAGGGCTTGTCGTCCACACCATCGATTAGAATCCGGATCACCACCTTTAACTCTTTTTCTGCCCGATTACATCTTATGATCACGATTGCTCTCCCCAAGGGAAGCCTCGAAGCGCAGACGCTCCAGCTCTTCAAGGAGGCGGACCTCGAGGTCAGGCGAACAGACCGCGACTACAACCCCCGGATCGGCGATCCCCGGATCGGGAAGGTGAAGATCCTGCGGCCGCAAGAGATCCCGCTCTATGTCCAGATGGGCTACTTCGATCTCGGGATATCAGGGCTCGACTGGGTGCAGGAGAGCGGTGCCGACGTTGTGGAGGTCGCAAACCTCTCTTACAGCAAGACCGGCGACGGTAACGTGAAGATTGTGGTTGCTGTCCACCGCGACGAGCCTATCGAGAACGTCGCTGCCATCCGTCCGGACAGCCGGGTAACGACCGAATATCCCCGGATCACGGAGCGGTTCTTTGCGGATCTCGGGATCCCGGTCAGGCTCTTTCCTTCCTACGGGGCCTCGGAGGCGAAGGTTCCCGACCTCATGGATGTCGTCGTCGACCTCACCGAGACCGGAAGCACACTCAAGAAGAACGGGTTAAAGATTGTGGGGCAGATCATTGAGTCGCACACGGCGCTCCTCGCAAACCACGAGTCTCTCCGGGATCCGGAGAAACGCCGGGAGATCGATGAGATCACGACTCTCCTCCTCGGGGTGATCGAGGCTCGCCATCAGGTGCTCCTGACGATGAACGTGCCGTCTGAGGCGCTCGACCGCGTCATCGAGGTCCTCCCCGCGATGAAGAAGCCCACCGTCGGCAGGCTGCACGGCATCGACTACTTCAGCATCCAGACGGTGGTGCAGAAGGGACTCGTCAACGGTCTCATCCCGCCGCTCAAAGCCGCGGGTGCCGAGGATATCCTCGAGATACCGATAACGAAAATAGTGCGGTGAGAGGGACCCTCACCAGCGCCGGGAGTACTCCTCCGAGCAGGCATAGCAGAGGAACTTCCCGGCTTCGACCCGGACCCGGGACTCGGCGGTCATCTCACCGCATTTTGCGCACGGCACTGATGAGAAGATCCGTGCCCGCTCCGGAATCTTGATATCGACCTCCCGGACGGTGAAGAGCTGCTCGGCAGGTGCCTCCAGGATGGCGTCGACGACCCGGTGGACCCGCTCGTGGAACTCAGCCAGCTCCTCTTCGGTTGCCACCCGCTGCATCACCCGTGCCCGGAGCGGCGCAAGGTCGGGGTCAAGCGAGTCGATATTGAACGACGGATTTGCCGCCACACGGACCGCGGCCCCGGTTCGGCGGTTGATGAACGTGAACGCATGCTTGCCGTAGTCCTTGAAGAGGAGGTTTCCCTTTCCGGCGGTGCAGCCCGTCAGGACCTGGATGGCATCGACGCCGCAGGCATCGGTCTCGGTGATCGTGACGAGTTCTTCGTCCTCTGAGCGGCCGGAGCAAAGCCTTGAAAGGGCGATCTCCGCAGCCCGGTATCCCGTTGCGAGGCCGGGACAGATGTGGCCGTGGAAGGCGGCCGCTTCGGCGAACCGATCGTGTGCTTCTCTGGATCTCCCGGAGGGTGTGGTATTACACATATGCTTACCTTGCGTGAGATATTGTTACGAACCGGCGGATATATGTTACGATAAGGGGCCGGGGCCTGCGGCCCTGATCCCGAAGCATATAAGGGCCGACCAGCTTCGGCAGGCGAGCCGGCACGTCTCAAGAAATATTTTTGCCGCATGTAATCGGCACGTTTCCAGTATCCTCCTGTAACGGCAGATCTTTGAAGACGCAGGAGAGATGGTTATTTATATGGCTTCGTGTATAATACCTGCCTTACATGAGAGTTCCCGGGAGCATCCTGGCCCTGCTTGCCGCAATCTGTGTTATCTGCACGACGTGCGGTTGTCTCGGTGTGTCCTCGCCTCCGGCAGGCGGCGGCATTACCCCCATCGACCTGCCGGAGCCGCCGGAAGCCTGCACCCTCACCGAGGCTCTCGCGGAGCTGGATCTGCTCGGGGCCGAAGGCGGCCTGAACGTCACCGGCACATCGGTACACCAGGTGCTCGGGACCGGTGTGAGCCTTGACGGCCGGGCCGCATCCTGGGCCCTCGGTCTTGAGGACGACGAGGAGGCGCGGTGGCTCACGTTCGGTGCTCTGGGCTGGAAGGAGATCTCGCTCCGTGCCCCGCTGCCTGCGGAGGAGGTGAATTTCACCGGTGTCCTCTCCCCGGAGGAACTCCTTCGCGACCAGGAGGGGGTGCTCCGGCCGGTGATGACGAGCCTCGGTGCGGATACGGTTGAGGTCTCGCTCGCGGAAGGGGTCTACACCGTCACCGTCAGAACGAGCGCCGGGATGGAGACCTTCCTGTTCCGGGCGGATACCGGGGAGGTGGTCGTATAAGGCAGATTACCGAAGACGCGGCGATGTCGCTTGACTTCCTCGCGGGGTTCACGATCTTCATGCTCGCCCTGATCATGGTGGTGAGCATGGTGCCGGG